>Ga0247841_10010027_pt1 | contig 13041 bp, 12 predicted proteins | sample LaCruzMarch2015__2_FD_192410 | JGI IMG/M metagenome (GOLD analysis project Ga0247841, IMG submission 192410) | Freshwater microbial communities from meromictic Lake La Cruz, Castile-La Mancha, Spain - LaCruzMarch2015_18m | ecosystem: Environmental > Aquatic > Freshwater > Lake | place: Spain... | reverse complement strand
GTTCATTTCCTAGAATGCTCTGGATCTGGTTTGTGAAGTCTGTAGTTAGTTTTACATTGCGATAGGTGAGCAATTCTGTGGCATATGCATCGATTTTTTTATTCAATTTGGAAAGAAGAGAAAGAGTGTTTTGATATAGCTCTTCTATTGAAACAAGAGTACTGTGCACTTTATGCTCTTGATAACAGCTAAAGGCGATTTCTAACCACTTTTGGGTTTCCACAATAGTCGTTTTACATGAAAAAAAAGTGGATTCCAGAGCATCTTCTTTTAGATGAGCGAGATCGCTGATTTTTTTCTCTAACTCGGGAAGGATCTGTGTTTGAAGGATCTCTGTCGCATTCTCAAAACTACCACCCTCTTTATACATTTTACTAAATAAAGAAGAGGTGTTTTTCTTATCAAGCTCTGCTTGCGTTAAGTCTTTAAGGAGGATGTCCCTGGGATTTTGAAAGGGCATAGATCAACCATGGCTTTTAGTTCTCTATTTCGCTTAATAGAGACTAAAGTGCAAGGGTGTATTTTGCTTAAGAGGGAAGAAGTAGCTTCTTACCTCTCTTAAGCATGCGTGTTATGAGCACTTTTAATTTTTGGAAAAAAAAACCTTTAGTTTATTCATAAACGTTTGTTTCCTTGGAGAATTAGATTCATTTTCAAGGGAAGCAAATTGTTTTAGAAGGTCTTTTTGTTTTTCGTTTAGATCGACAGGTGTCTCTACTAAGATCTTAATGAGTAGATCTCCGTGTCCTTGTCCATGGACATTTGGACATCCTTCATTTTTAACGCGGAGGGCTTTGCCAGATTGTGTTCCTTCCGGAATATTAATACGGCAAGTGCTTCCAAGTGCTGTTGGGATCTCTTTTTTAGCGCCAAGAGCAGCTTCTGAGAAGGTAATTGGAAGCTCTAGCAATAAGTCATCACCATCGCGTTGGAATAATTTATGAGGCTCAACGGTGATGTATACATAGAGATCTCCAGCTGGACCGCCGCCCTCACCTGCATCTCCGTGCCCTGCAAGTCTCAGGCGCATACCTGAATCTACTCCTGCGGGCACTTTGATCGAGACTTTTTGTTTTTTCTTTACTCTTCCAGCTCCGTGGCAATCTTTGCATGGGTCTGTGACGACTTTGCCTTTGCCGCTACATTGAGGGCAAACGCTCGCCATGCTAAAGAATCCTCTGCTCTGGTGGATCTGTCCTTTTCCTTGGCAGCGCGTGCATGTCTTAATGCCGTTTTTGGAAGCAGCGCCTGAGCCATTGCAAGTCTCACAATCTGCTAGGTTATTTAGAAAAGCTTCCTTTTCAACACCTGTCATTGCTTCTTCAAAAGAAAGGGAGAGATTCATTCTCTTGCTAGCGCCTTGTCTTTCAGAGCTGTTTGCTGAGTCGCTATCAAAGCCAAAGAAACTTTCAAAGATTGTATCAGACCCGCCGCCGCCGCCGCCGAAAGCACCCATGAATGTACGCAACGCTTCTTCCATTGAGGAGAATCCGCCGTTAGGACCACCACCACCACCCATGCCTGCTGCTCCTTTTAGAGCGTCAGCACCGTATTGGTCGTAGATCTGCTTTTTGTTGCCATCACTTAAAATCTCGTAAGCTTCGGAAATTTCCTTAAACTTTTTTTCAGCTTCAGGATTTCCTGGATTTTTGTCGGGATGGTATTTCAGAGCGCTCTTTCGATACGCTTTCTTGATTTCTTCCGCTGTTGCACTTTTTGTAATGCCGAGAACATTGTAATAGTCGCTCATACTCTTAAATCCTGTATGTAAGAAGAAATCATTGTATAGAAATGGCTAGTTTTTTTCCAGAAAATTTAGCAATCGCTTGCGCAAATTGCTAAATTATAAGATTGGCCAATAAGATGAGATTTAGACTAGGCGTGAGCTCTTAATTTTTTTGTATTTGAGCGCCGCTTTAGATTTAGCTCTGCTTTTGACAGAAGGTTTGTCGTAAAAGCGATGCGCTTTCGCAGCTTTCATGATGCCTTCTTTATCAAGTTTTTTCTTTAGGGCTCTAAGGGCCTTGTCGATGGGCTCTCCGGCACGAACTTTAACGCTGGGCATGAAAATCATTCCTAAATGGTTAAAATGTGAATAAAAAGTTACTTAAAAAACAAATGTACCCCCATCTTATCAAAAGAATCGGATATTCATCAAGAAGCATCCGCTTTGAGCTCTTGTTAAGCTAGAGTCTCGATTAGAGCTTCTACCGGAATATGGGGCAACGCAATCGAGTGAAGATAGACTAATTCTAGGGTGTCTAACCTGGAAAAACAGAGGGCTCTATTTTTTTTCAGCTCCTCTTCTAAATAGATGCAAAGCTTAGCTAGAAATGGCTGTGTTTTCTGTAAGGAGAATGATAAAAAGTCTGGGTGGGTTTTGAAAAAGTTTTCTGAATCTAAACTAAAATAGGGGATAGATTTAGAAATATCTTTACTAGCGCTAGAAGAGATAATACGCCACTCTATAGAGGAAAATCCTTGTAGTTCAGCACAGGCCTCTAGAAGAAAAGGGGATCCTTGCTTTGTCTCCATGAAAAAACCAAACCGTCCTAATGTGTTTTCAGGGACGTAAGCTAGAAGTGAGCAGAAAGGCACGAGTGGGATTTCAAGAGCAAGAGAGAGGCTTTTAGCTACGGCTACCCCTACCCGGGTCCCTGTATAAGAACCAGGACCTATTCCTACGCAAATGGATCGTAAATCTTTTGGAGAAAGATCGTGCTTTTTTAAAATAGTTTCTATAGAAGTGGTCAATAGGGCGGAAAGCTTATTTTGGTGCAGGTAGATAGCCGAGTCTATGAGCTCTCCATTTTTGGAAAGAGCTATTATGGTTTGGGCGCTGCTAGTATCTAAAATAAGGGCTGTCATAAAAAAATATGAGATTAAATCCGAGCAAAAGTGTAGCATAACACTCGGCAAATGAGAAGAAGGATCCTCTATAGAGAGAGGTTTTTCCCTGAGAGTTGAGATATTTTAGCAGACTTGATAGAGTCTTAAAGCTTTTAGTCAAAGAATTCTATAACAGCTGGCAGGTGCGTTTTGAGCTATGATGATTTTCCAGAAGATGAAACTACTATAGAACAAGCAGAAGAAGCATTAGCGCAAACTGTGGAAGATTCGGTGCGGCAAGATCTCCAAAGAGATAAAGCCGGCGCCCAAGAGCCTCCCAACCAAGTGTTCATCATTCCTCTGACTAGACGTCCATTTTTTCCAGGTATGGCAGCGCCGCTTGTTATTGAGCCGGGCCATTACTACGAAGTTCTGAAAAATGTGGCAAAATCAGAACATAAATCGATGGGACTTTTCCTTACCAAAGAAGAGGACGTCAACATTTATAAAGTCGGATATGACGATCTTTATTCTGTGGGCGTACTTGCGCGCATACTCCGTATTATTCCAATGGAACAAGGCGGAGCTCAAGTGGTCTTGAATATGGAAAGACGCATTTCCATTGAAAAGCCTGCTAAATCCGGCAAATTTTTAAAAGCAGAAGTAAAGTATCACGAAGAGCTTTCTTCTCGCATGTCCAAAGAGCTAAAAGCGTATTCCATTAGCATCATTACAACGATCAAAGAGCTTTTAAAGCTCAATCCTCTTTTCAAAGAAGAGTTGCAGATTTTCCTTGGACATTCTGATTTTACCGAGCCTGGAAAACTGGCTGACTTCGCAGTAGCTCTTACAACGGCTAGCCGTGAAGAACTGCAAGAGGTATTGCAGACATTTGATCTGCAAGGCAGGATCGACAAAGCTCTTATACTTCTAAAAAAAGAGCTGGATCTTAGCCGGTTGCAAAATAGTATCAATCAAAAAATCGAAGCGACTATCTCTAAGACGCAAAGAGAGTTTTTTCTTAGAGAACAGCTTAAGACGATAAAAAAAGAGCTCGGTCTTGAGAAAGAAGATAAGACCGTAGACTTAGAAAAATTCGAAGCGCGTCTTAAAAAAAGAGAAGTGCCTGAAGATGTGATGACTGTGATTGCGGAAGAGCTTGAAAAGCTTAGTATGCTCGAGATGCAATCGGCTGAATATGCTGTTTGCAGGAACTATCTCGACTGGCTCACTATTGTTCCTTGGGGAATGAAGAGTGAAGAAGCTCTAGATCTTGATCATGCCCAAGAAGTTTTAGATGAAGATCATTACGGGTTAAAAGATATTAAAGAGCGAATTCTAGAGTTCATTAGCGTCGGTAAATTGGCGGGTGGTGTCAAAGCCAACATCATAGGACTCATGGGTCCTCCAGGAGTTGGTAAGACAAGTATCGGGAAAAGTATCGCTAGAGCTCTTAATAGACAGTTCTACAGATTTTCTGTAGGTGGGATGAGAGATGAAGCCGAGATCAAAGGACATAGAAGAACCTATATCGGTGCTATGCCTGGAAAACTCATCCAAGCGCTTAAATTTACGCAGACTATGAATCCTGTTATTATGCTCGATGAAGTAGATAAAATGGGTAATAGCTATCATGGCGATCCGGCATCTGCTTTGCTCGAAGTATTAGATCCTGAGCAAAACAAAGATTTCTTAGATCACTATCTCGATGTACGCTGTGATTTATCTAACGTATTATTTATTGTAACAGCAAACGTGCTTGATACGATCCCAGAACCTTTAAAAGACCGTATGGAAATACTGCGTCTTTCTGGGTATATCCTAGAAGAAAAGCTAGCGATTGCAGAGAACTATCTCATACCAAGAAACCGCAAGCAGATGGGGCTGAAAGCTTCTGATGTTTCTTTCACAAAAGCCGCGCTTAAAGATATCATCAACGGCTATGCAAGAGAAGCTGGTGTAAGAAATCTGGAAAATTACATCAAAAAAATCTTGCGCAAAATAGCGTTTAAAATTGTTAAAGAACAAGAAAAGAGTGGTGATAAGAAAGCCAAATCTCGGACTAAAGGAAATAAGTATGTGGTCTCTGATGCAAACCTTGTGGAGTTCTTAGGCAAGCCAATCTTTACTTCAGACAGATTCTACGACAGAACTCCTGTCGGTGTAAGCATGGGGCTTGCATGGACTTCTATGGGCGGTGCTACGCTTTATATTGAATCAATTAAGGTCGCTGCTGAAAAAACTGAGATGAAGCTTACCGGTCAGGCAGGGGATGTTATGAAAGAGTCCTCTCAGATTGCTTGGACCTATCTTCATAGTAAGATGGATGTTTATGCTAAGGGAAAAACGTTCTTTGAGAAGTGTCAAGTTCACTTGCATATTCCAGAAGGCGCGACACCTAAAGATGGGCCATCGGCAGGTATCACTATGGTCACAGCGCTCCTTTCCTTACTGAAGAATACTCCAGTCGCTGCAGATCTTGGAATGACCGGTGAGCTTACCCTTACCGGCAAAGTACTTCCTATCGGGGGTGTGAAAGAAAAGTTTATTGCTGGTAAACGATCCGGTCTTAAGACTATGATTTTCCCTAAAGACAACCAAAGGGACTACGATGAACTTCCCAAACACATCAAGCTAGGGATTAAAGTTTACTTCGTAAGTAGCTATGAAGAGGTGTACAATGTCGCTTTCCCAAAAAAATAAAACTTTTGCGGAGATGATCCACCAAAAATATATTCGCAGGGAAGACCTTGAGAAAAAAGTAGCTGAACTTAAGGCTCATGGGAAGACTATAGGAACATTAAACGGCTCGTTTGATTTACTGCATGCGGGCCATTTAGAAATGATCTATCAAGCCTCATTGCAAGCCGATGTTCTCATCGTTGCTCTCAATAGCGATGCGTCGATAAAGAAATATAAAAGTCCTTTGAGACCAATCATCCCCTTAGAGAATCGATTGCAGATGATGGCGGCACTTGGGATGGTGAGTTTTGTTACATGGTTTGATGAAACAGATCCAAGAGCTATCCTTGGCCTAATCCGCCCCGATGTGCATTGTAACGGTGCAGAATATGGAGCAGATTGCATTGAAGCAGATATAGTAAAAGAGCATGGTGGAAAGGTTCATATCGTATCCTTAGTGCCAGGCTTATCAACCTCTAATATTATTAAAAAGATCAAAGAAACATGCGACTGATCGGCGAATTCGAGACAGAAAAACAAGCGTTTACTTTTTCTCTTTTTCTTCAGAAAGAAAAAATCCAGAACATCTATGAACCGTTTGAGGAAGCTTCTTCGGGGAAAAAAGGATTTAGATTATGGATATTAGAGGAAGATGAATTTGAGACTGCATACGGTTGGTTTGAGAAGTTTAAGCAAGATCCCTCCGATCCGATATATGAAGGAGGCGTTTTACCACCCCTGCCAGATGAAGCCACTCAGGAATTTAAAACCGAAGAGAATGGCAAGGTTTTAAAGCTCTCGATTAAAAGAAAAGTCTCTCCTTTAGCGTATCTTCTTACTCATATTTTTCTTTTTCTATGCATAGGCCTTTTTATCATCACCATGATTGAAAAGAAGGGTATCGAGGAGAAAAAAGGGAGATTTGCTGCAGAGCTTTTACTGACTCCTATGCAAAAAAATCTTATGTTCGATTACCCTGCTGCCATGGTTGAGCTTGAAGAGACGGTTGATGAATACCCGGTTGCAACACAGCAAGACTTTGCAAAACTTCCTAAAAATATTCAGGATGAATATCACAATGTGGAAAACCTTCCCTATTGGAAGGGCTTTTACAATATGGTCATGGAGTATAAGAAGGAAAGTCCCGCGCAAGATTTGGACGTGCCTCTCTTTGAGAAAATCCGTGAAGGTCAGGTATGGAGAGTGTTTACTCCCTGTCTTTTGCATACTGACTTTTTACATATTTTATTCAACATGACCTGGCTTTGGGTGCTCGGAAGACAGATAGAAGAAAGGCTAAGAAAGGGGCGTATGCTCCTATTTATCGTGATAGCAGCAGTTGTTTCTAATATCGCCCAATATTTAATGAGTGGACCCTATTTTTTAGGATTCTCAGGTGTTGTGGTCGCTATGGCCGGCTTCATCTGGAGCCGTCAGAAAAAAGCTCCTTGGGAAGGCCATCCCCTGCAAAAGACCACAGTTCTTTTTATTTTGTTTTTTGTAGTGATCATGTTTGGTCTTGAGATCGCCTCATTTATTATGCATTACTTTTCCTATTCTGAATTGACTCCTAATATTGCAAATACTGCTCACGTGGTGGGTGGTCTTACAGGACTTACTTTAGGAAGGCTGAACTATTTTGCTCGTGGCGGCTCAGAGTGACTGTTCGAGACCTAACAATTCTTGGCTGCGCAAGCCAGCAACCCACTCGCATGAGAAACCATGGGGCTTACCTCGTCAGATGGAATGGAGAGGGTTTTTTATTCGATCCAGGCGAAGGAACGCAAAGGCAGTTTATTTTTGCCAACATCGCCCCTACATGTGTCACACGCATTTTTGTGAGCCATTTCCATGGAGATCATTGCCTCGGGCTTGGTTCCATGCTCATGCGGCTCAATCTAGACAAAGTGCAGCATCCGATTCATTGTTACTACCCTGCTAGCGGTAAGGTCTACTTTGATCGCCTCCGTTTTTGTAGCATCTACCATGAAGTAATCAAAGTGATCGAACATCCAGTAGAAAAGTCAGGTCTTGTAGAAGATGGAGATTTCCGTATCGAAGCGGAGTTTTTAGAGCATGGCGGTATCGACAACATAGGCTGGCGCATTACTGAATCTGATACACGGAAGTTTGATAAAGCCAAACTCACAAACCTCGGAGTAGTAGGACCACTGGTGCGGGAACTTGAAAAAAACAAAAAAATTCAGGTGGACGGACGCCTCGTCACTCTTGATGACGTAAGCCAAATCAGAAAGGGTGATGTACTGACCGTTGCGATCGATTCAGTGCCATGTCCTGAAATTAAGAAGCTAGCACGCGGTGCTAAGCTCTTCTTATGTGAGAGTACCTACCTAGATAAACATAAGGATCTTGCAAAAGATCATCATCATATGACAGCGAAACAAGCTGCAGAGATAGCGCGAGATGCAGGAGTATCTCAGCTGATACTGACTCACTTCTCTGCAAGATACCAAGATCTTTCAGAGTTCGAACAGGAAGCAAGGAGTATTTTTCCGAATACCCTCATCGCTGATGATCTCAAGCAGTTTCCCTTCCCTAAATAAAAGAGTCTATTCAGCTTCTCTATAAACCAAGTTTTCAAAAATAGAGAATTTTATATCTTTAGCTTCTTCTTCGGGTGTTTTTACTCGCGGCTCAGGATCCTCGTCGATGTTATAGTCAGAAAATATGCCAGAACCACAGTCTAACGACAAACTTTTTGGGTTTTGAAAAACAGTTAGTTTTGAAAGGTCGGATAAGGGATCTTCCTGAACAATTTCAAAGCGAATACTCTCATGAGTATGGAGTTCTTTTTTAAGAGCTTGCAGAATTTCAGGAGAGCATCTGATCTTTTCTGCCCCTCCTCTAATAGCACATTGAAATGTGGACAAATCTTCTCTTCCACATTTGCTAGATAGCAGTTCGATTCCTCTAGAGTAGAAGTCTGCTACTTGTGCCGCACCTCCAAAATGAACCATAAAACCTATTTTTTTGTGAGGCTCCCATCCTGCAAATGCGATGCAGGAGCAAAGACCATTTGTCGCTAAGATTTCATAAGGATCTTCTGGTGTGTGAATCACGGCTTCACCTGCAAAGATTCTATGGTATAAAGATTTTGGAAATGAAAATGACATAAATCGTGTTCTGTTTGTTTTGATGATTTGTTATATTATATATTAATTTTAATTAATTTTGAATTTATTTGTATTAATTTATTTTTTTGCGTCAGTGTTTTCAGACTTTATTAGGGAGTCAGCTATAGAATATACTAAGAATCAATAAGTTAAGATGGAATATTTTCAGCTCATCGTAAGGATAAGCCTTTGAGATCAAACAAACGGCAGAGGTAAGGCATCCTCCATGGATATCTCAAGCAGTTTCCTTTCTCTAAATAAGATTCTTTGGTAGACAGAAGAAAGGTCTTCACTTTAAGGAAACTACCATGCCTATACTTCGTAGCTTTTTACCTTGGTTCGTGTTTTTTATATTAAGCGGCATGGATCATGCCTGGATAGGGGCTTTCGCAGCCGTTATCTGTTATATCCTCGTATTTGGGAAAAAAGTAGGGCACTTAAAAGTCTTAGACAGCTGCTCGATCAGCTTTTTTCTGATTTCTGGTGTTCTTATGCTTTTCTGGCATCCGATCTGGTTCATCAAGCATCTGGATTATTTAGCCAATGGCTTTTTAGCTATGGTCATACTTTATACCGTACTCAATAAGAAGCCGTTTACCTTAGAATATGCTAGAGAAACTACACCTAAAGAGAGCTGGTCATCACCTCATTTCTATAAAGTGAATGTGATCTTGAGCATGGTATGGTTTTTCTATTTTGCTCTTTCTCTTCCCTTTATTTATCTTTCAGATACGGTATCCCCTTGGTTTAGAGTAGGTCAGGGATTGCTTGCAGTTCTCGCTGTTGTAATCACCGAATTATTTCCTCGCTGGTATACGAAAAAGCTCTAAATGATACCCTGCGAAAGATTGTTTCTCGGCGACATTTACATTTACGGATCCCATATTGAGTCGCAACAACTATAAAAAATGCTGAGTGAACTTATTACGTCCATTTCCCATATGAAGCAGAGTGAATAAAAACGTAAATTATTGAAAATTAAAGTAAAGGGCGGTTTAAACCGCCCTTTATCTTTTAGGGGTGGAGCTCATCGGATAAAATTTCTAACTCTCTAATGAGAGTCTCTGTGGGATTCGGATATTCTATGAAGGTCTGCATGATTTGTTGTAGGTGAGAGGCGGGGACGCCATTCTCATCAAAACTGATCGCTGCGCCAAGAAGGGTAATATCTTGATTTGCTTCGGGCAGAGCTAGGGGCTGATTTAGGATGTTATGGATGATGATTGCTGCATCTTTTAAGTTCTCGTGAAGCATCGGGTTACTCCCCATTAATTTGTTTGGAGGTCTCTGCTAAGGCGAGAATCGCGCCTTTTATATTTTGTAAAAAACTGGGATCTTCTGACTTGCTTGGGTTCTCTAAAAGCGATCTAAGAGATTGGTTTAGAGTATTTATCTGCTGCTCCATTTGCTTTGCTAAAACGGGTACACTAGGAGCTGATGGAGTTGGGTAAGAAGGAGGAGAAAGTCCTTGTATTCCTGACATGCGGTATCTCTTGTATGCGTTATGCTGGTATTACTACTTCTTTTTAAGGTAAGGCTTTCTGATATAATGGAAATGCTTTGTCTGCAGATATTCTTGGTATTTGCGCTGTTTATGATCAGAATCTGATCGTTGAATAAAAGATGTGTAAGCAGGTGACCCGGAAAGACTTGGTAATTGTTGCATACCACACCTTGTATTTAATTAAGTTGCCTATTTCTTCTTATTAAGAGGATAGGACTAAATTGTCAACAAAGGATCTAAAAATAAAATTAAGCGGTTAATTTCTAATTTCTGATGCTGCAATAGCAAAAGCGGAGGCTACATTAAGCGAGTTTTTGCTTCCAAGTAGGGGGATTTGAACGAACTGGTCTACCATTTTAAGAATCTCTTCTGATAACCCATACTCTTCATTTCCGAGTAAAAGGGTAAATGACTCAGGAAAGGTAAATGATCCAAGAGATGGAGCAAAGTCAGCTGTTTCCAAGGCAATGAAAGGCCTTGGAAGAGATTCTAAAGAAATGATTCGGTGGCATGGAATCTTATCAAAGGTTCCCATCGATGTCTTCTGCACTTTCACATTATCTATAAAAGGAGTAGCGGAAGAAAAATAGACCGCACCGAGTCGAAAGGCTTCGACTGTGCGTAAAATACTGCCTACATTGAAGGCGGACCTAAGATTATCTAGGTAGATGGCTATAGGGAGAAAAGGGACGGCGCTTTCTTTATCACTGTTTCGTATGACTAGAAGGTTATGCTCTTGCCAGCTGACACCGGCTTGCTCCAGATGCATATGAAATCTGTCGCTAAGAGCTTGGAAAGATCTGCTGTCAATGGACGCTATAGCAAGCCATGAGCATATCTTGTGATATACTTCAGAGAGATCTATCCTTCCATGATGGATCTCTCTTAAGAGCTCACTTGCTTTCTTGTGCTGCTGCTCTTTGGGAAGACTTAAGAACTTATTTTCCGTCCAAGAGCCGAGCATTATTTTTTATGTGCCGCAAAGTATTCATCAAGTGTACCGTCAAAGAGTCTAATCTTATTCCCTTCTTCAAAGGCTAAGATCTTGTTGCAAGACTTGTTGATAAGGTCTCTATCATGGCTGGCAACCAATACTGTACCTTTAAAGTCTTCTAGCGCCCAGGCGAGGGCTGAAACGGCTTCGAGGTCTAAGTGGTTGTTCGGCTCATCAAGAAGGAGTACGTTATAGTTACAGAGCATAAGCGCTCCAACGATAAGTCTTGCTGTCTCACCACCGGAGAGGTGTCCGAGTGACTTAAAGGCATCATCGCCTCCGAATAGCATCTTACCGAGAATGCTGCGGATGTCTTGATCATAAACCCCTTCTTTCTTTTTTTTGAGCCATTCAAAGGAAGTCATCGGGCTTTTTTTGTCGACGATCTCCCCATGGTTTTGAGGGAAGTATCCGATCTGCACGTGGTGGCCTATCTCTGCTTTTCCAGCATCTTGTTGTATAACACCTGCAAGTAGCTTGATAAGGGTCGTTTTACCTTTACCGTTGTTTCCGATAATACCGATCTTATCGCCTCTGTTCACTTCAAAGCTGAAGTTGTCGATGACTTGTTTGCCATCGTAAGATTTGCAAAGGTTTTCTGTTTTAAAGACGATCTGGCCTGATGGTTTTTCAGGCGGATAAAAACGGATGTAAGGTCTTTGGATGTTTGATTTTTTGAGCTCTTGTGGCTGGAGTCTTTCGATTTCACGGACTCTAGATTGTACTTGGCTAGCTCTAGTTCCAGCTCCAAAGCGGGAGACGAATTCTCTAAGTTGAGCTACTTTCTTTTCTTTAGACTTGTTTTCATCTTCCGTTCTTTCTCTAACAGCTGTTTTTGCAACGAGCATGTTATCGTAGTTGCCGTTATAGATAATGAGAGTTTCATAGTCGATGTCTGCGATATGGGTTGTGACCTCATTCAAGAAGTGTCTATCATGGCTGACGACGATAAGAACGCCACTATATTCATGTAAGAACGTTTCAAGCCAACCGATCGATTCAAGATCTAAGTGGTTGGTCGGTTCATCGAGGATAAGTGCTTCAGGTGTTCCAAAGAGAGCCTGGCATAACATCACACGGAATTGTCTATCAGTTGGAATGGTATGCATCTTTTCTGCGTGAAGATCAGACTCGATTCCCATACCCGAAAGAAGAATTTCCGCATCAGATTCTGCGCTGTAGCCATTTTCTTCTCCGATGATCTCTTCTAGCTCGCCAAGGCGTATCCCTACTTCATCTGTCATCTCTACTTCGTAGAGCTGGTCTCTTTCTTCCAGAGTCTTCCAAAGTCTTGGGTTGCCCATCATAACGACATCGATGAGACGCGCTTCTTTATAGTCTTCAATATTCTGTTTAAGATACCCTACAGTTCTAGGCAGGGTGACTGTGCCGCTTGTTGCTTCCTCAAGACCCATTACGATTTTGAGAAGAGTGGATTTTCCGGCTCCATTAGGACCTGTAAGACCGTATCTGTTGCCTTGACCAAAGGTCACTGTGATGTTGTCAAAGAGGACTCTAGCGCCGATTTTTTTAGAGACTGAATTGAGAGTAATCATAAGTTTGCATCTTGTTTGAAAAAAAATTGGCTGCATTTTAGCATAAAAACAAAACGAGAACAAGAAGAAGATGAGCGATTTTAGCCAGAAGCTAGAGCAGTATATCCAATACCTGAGGGCGGTCAAAAATGCCTCGGAGCATACCCTGCGTAATTATAGCATGGATCTTACAGCGTTTAAAAAATTTGTAGACCATCAAAACTCTAAGGCCCCGGAGCCCTCTCCTCTACTTGTAACTCAGGTAGATAAGCGGGTGATAAGAAATTATTTAGCTCACCTAAGCGCCAAGGACGGAGCCAAAAGAACAGTACTGAGAAGACTTTCTTCTCTCCGCTCTTTCTA
>Ga0247841_10010026_pt1 | contig 13042 bp, 8 predicted proteins | sample LaCruzMarch2015__2_FD_192410 | JGI IMG/M metagenome (GOLD analysis project Ga0247841, IMG submission 192410) | Freshwater microbial communities from meromictic Lake La Cruz, Castile-La Mancha, Spain - LaCruzMarch2015_18m | ecosystem: Environmental > Aquatic > Freshwater > Lake | place: Spain... | reverse complement strand
CGCCCATTCCAGGACCCTGATCCTGACCTTGATCCCTACGTCGGCGAGCTGTTTCTGGATGATCTCGGCGCATTTGGCCCGGACCTCATTGCCCTGGTTGGTAATGATCTCAAAGGTGAAAGGCTGTCCGTCCTTGTCCAGGACGCCGTCCCTATCGGTGTCTTTCCAGCCGGCCGCGGCCAGCAGCGCTTTGGCTTGCTGCGGATCGTAGGGATAGTTGCGGACCTGGGGGTTATATGCCCAGGTTCCCGGTTTGTAAGGACCTGTTGCCGCCTTCCCCAAACCCAGCAGCACGCCCTGGATCATTTCCTCCTTGTTGACGGCATGGGCGATGGCCTGCCGGACCCGCTTATCTGAAAAAAGGGGGTTCTTGAGATTATAGCCCATATAGACATAAGAGAAAGAGAGGTAGCGGTACTTGTTGTAATGCTTGCGGAAGAGATTGTTTTCCGTCTGACGGGTGTACTGCAGGGGCGTCAGCCCCATCTGATCGATGCCGTTGGCCCGCAGTTCGAGAAACATGGTGGCCGTATCGGGTATAATCCGCATGATGTATCCGTCGATAAAAGGCCGGCCTTCGAAATAATCCGTGTTGGCAACGAGGACGATTTTCTGCCCCGACAGCCACTCCTTGAAACGGTAGGGACCCGTGCCGATGGGGCGTCGGGAAAGAGGCGATGATGTGATGTCCTTACCCTCCAGCAGGTGTCTCGGCAGGATCGGGGATCCCCAGCTCATGAGGGCGGGGGCAAAGGGTTTGTCATAGGACACGCGGAGGGTGTAATCATCCAGAATGGCGACTTTTTTTACTTTGAGGAAGTCCCCGGCATAGGCAGTGGGCGTCTTGGGATCGATGGTGGTCTTGTAGGTGAAGAAAACGTCTCGTGCCGTAAAGGGATGACCGTCGTGCCACTTAACCCCCTTGCGGAGATGAAAAACGATCGCGAGGCCGTCCGGCGAGATCTCCCAGGATTCGGCAAGATCGCCGACAATCTTGAGATCCTTGTCGTACTTCACGAGGCCGTTATAAACCAGACCGGCGATCTGGTGGGAGGTGGAGTCACTGGACAGGATGGGAATGAGGTTACTGGCGTCGCCGATGGACCCTTCGACGATAATGTCTCCAAACGCCGGCCCTGTCCCCGTAGCGGATCGCGCTGACAAATCGGGATTTTGGCTGCTGCATGCGCTCAACAAGGCTAATAATATCAAGCACAAAATCAAGCTGATGATTGTTTGATCGCTGTGTAGACCAACCTTTCCATGCCTTTTCATAGACGCGCATCCTAATAGATCGGATGGCGATTTGCAACGGAGAAAATCGACTATGCCCATTTAATCATTGATGACATTTCCCCGGTAATTATGGTACTCATTATTAAACTACAGAAAGAATATCATGAGCATATGCGGTCTATTTCACTAAGTAATTCAGGATGTCGCCATGAGCAGCAACCAGGTTGATACTCTTGATGGTTTCCTTTCATCTCTTGAAAGCGACTTTACTGTCACCCTTCACGATGCTCAGGAAATCATCGGCAATTTTCACCAGGAAATGCGGACAGGACTCGCAGGAATGAAAAGTTCGCTCAAGATGATCCCCTCTTTTGTTGGCCGTCCCACAGGATCGGAAAGAGGGCGATATCTCGTCCTCGATCTGGGCGGAACGAATATCAGGCTCCTGGCGGTGGAGCTTAATGGAAACGGGAGCACCGCCCTTGCCGCAGTCAGCAGATTTGTCGTTCCCCAAGAGGTGATGCGCGGAACCGGGAACGAGCTCTTTGATTTCATCGTCGATTGTATTCAATTATTTTTCACTGAGAATTGTTTCAGCAGACAACAGACCTACGATCTTGCCTTTACCTTCTCCTTTCCCGTAGAGCAGCGTTCTCTTGCTTCCGGAAAACTCATCGGCTGGACAAAAGGATTCACCGCCTCCGGAGTGGTAGACCGGGATGTCGTGGTGTTGCTCTCCGGAGCGCTTCAACGCAAGAAGATGGGATTCATCCAGGTGGCGGCGCTGGCGAATGACACCGCGGGGACCCTTGTGGCCAAAAGCTATGCTGATCCTTCCTGCGATATGGGAGTAATCCTCGGCACGGGAACGAACGCCTGCTATCCGGAAAAGGTTGTCCGTATCGTCAAGTGTCCGGGGCTTGGGACTTCCGGAGAGATGATCGTCAATATTGAATGGGGGGGCTTCAGCAGGCTCAAGACGAATATTTATGATCACTACCTCGACAGCGCCTCCCATAACACCGGTAAGCAGCAGTTGGAAAAGATGGTTTCAGGGATGTATTTAGGTGAAATCGCAAGACGGGTCATCGTTGAGATGATGACACGGGGACTGCTGTTCAGGGGGACGAGTCTATCGACATTTTCAAAGGAATACTTACTGCACACGGAACATCTTTCCCTGGTAGCCCAGGGATTCGACTTTTTTGCAGACTTTGGTCTTAGAGATGTTTCGGCAGTGGATAGCCGGACTATCCGGGAAATCTGCCGCCTCGTTTCCACCAGATCCGCCAGGATAGCCGGAGCGGCAATTGCCGCCGTCGTTACCTGGATGGATGAAAATATTGCATCGGATCATACCATCGCGATTGATGGGACCCTCTTTGAGAAATATCCGGGATATGCTGAACAGATAACAAGAACCCTTTATGAGCTGTTCGGAGCGTGCGCAAGAAGGATAAAACTCGTGCTTGTCCGGGATGGATCGGGAATCGGCGCCGCGATTATCGGCGCCGTGGCGGCCTCTACACGGCACATGACGGTTGCATGATCTTATTACAATACCTGGCAAGAAGGTTGGCGGAAATCTCCTTGACACGGACAGGTATGTATAGGAATAAACCAGAGAGGAGGGAAAAATCATGAAACCGATTGGACCATTGATGTGGGAACACCGCCTGATCGAGAAGATGCTGCAGGTGGTGGTAAAAGAGGCGGAAGAGATGGAAAAAACGCGGCAGGTAAATCCCGTCTTTATCGACATCGCTGTCGATTTCATACGTATTTACGCCGACCGGACCCATCATGGGAAGGAGGAAGACATCCTCTTCCGGGAACTCGTGAAGAAAAAACTCACACCCGAACATGCCCGGATCATGGACGAACTCATCCAGGAACATATTTACGCCCGTAAGACGGTGGGAAAGCTCATGGCGGCAAAAGAGCGGCACGTGGCGGGCGACCAAGAAGCCGTCACAGAGATCGTTGCCCTGCTTAAAGAACTGGCAGCCTTCTATCCCAGACATATTGCCAAGGAGGATAAACCATTCTTCCATGAGTGCCAGCGCTATTTCAGCAACGAGGAACTGGAGCAGATGCTCCGGGAATTCTGGGACTTTGACCGAAAGATGATCCATGAAAAGTATGAACGGCTGGTAGAGTCCTTCACTGGAGAAAAGGCCTTCAAGGCCGGGCGGGCGCTGTAGGTTGTGGAGGGGGAAAATGAAATCCGAACAAATGATTGAGGAGGTAAAAAGAGGTCACTGGTTTTTCGACCTGCTGGTGAAGTTTGCCCCCAAACCGGAGGAAGTCGCCGTCACGGGAACACCCGAGGAAATGATCAAGGAGGCAGCGAAGAAGACATTCTGGGTCAGCACCACCTTGAGCGCCGTCCCCGGCCCGTTCGGCATGGCGACCATTCTGCCCGAAATCGGGGCCGTAACCAAGATCCAGATAAATCTCGTCTATCAAATCGCCAAGTATTACAAAAATCTGGAAAGCCTCAAGCACTCAATCGTCCTGCTCATTTTCGCCAACGCCCTGGGCCTCACCATCGGCAACCAACTGGTGCGCCGGGTCGGGGTGCGGCTCATCATCAAGGCCCTGAGCGCCCCGGTTATCGAGAGAATTGCCCAGCGGATCGGCCTTCAGATTGCCGCCAAGATCACCCAAAGGATAGCGGGCAGATGGCTGGTCGTAATCGCCGCTCCGATCTTCGGCCTGTTCTCGAAGAAGATGACACAGAAGATAGGCGCCGAGGCCAAAGAGCTATTTGCCGAGACCGCCATTGAGATCGAAGCGACCATCCGCTGCCCAAAAGGTCATGAGGCGCCTTTGGGAACAAAATTCTGCCCCGACTGCGGAATGGAGATATGAGCAAGCAATGCCCCCAATGGATATAATGACATGATGGAACTTTTGAACGAACATCAGAGACTAAGATTCAAGTTAGGACGGTCGCTTGCCCGGGATGAGCAAACGGCTGTAAATGAATTCCGTCAAGCAATATGGCAACCGGACATGACGACGGTCATTTTTTTCTGCTCTTCCCGGTACAACCTGGATATTATGGGCAAAGAACTGGCTAAATACTTTGACTGCCCCCTGATCGGATGTACAACCGCCGGTGAAATATCTTCTGCCGGCTATCAGGAAGGAGGCATTGTCGGCGCCAGTCTTGCGTCGAACGAATTGAAACTGCATCGCCAGGTCATCTCACCCTTGAGTCGCTTTTCCTTAGTCACGGCGGAAAAGGCAGCCTCCGCCATCAGGGGGAAGCTTTCCATCGCCCGGGGATTCAACAAGAAGAACATGTTCGGCTTGGTCTTGATTGACGGCCTCTCCCTGCGGGAAGAAGCGACTTTGGCCTCGCTTTATACCTGTTTTGAAGGAATTTCCGTCATCGGGGGCTCCTCCGGAGACGATCTTGAATTCAAAAAAACATGGATTTACGACGATGGGCGTTTCATATCGGACGCCGCCGTTTTTTCGGTATTCGAGACTACCCTGCCGTTTATGACCTTCAAGACACAGCATTTTCAACCCACGGAAAATAAGATTGTGATCACCGGCGCCGATCCTAAATGTCGAATCATTACCGAGATCAACGGAGAACCGGCGGCCCGGGAATATGCCCGGATTATCGGACTTGAACAGAAGGAGCTGAACCCCTCTGTTTTCTCCGATAATCCCCTGCTCCTGCGCATCGGCGGTGATTGGCATGTCCGGGCGATTCAGAAGCTGAACACCGACGGCAGCCTGAGTATCTTCAGCGCCATCGAAGAGGGTCTGGTCCTTACCATCGGGAGGGGTGTAGACATGATCAGCAACTTCGAGAAACAGATGGCCCTACTGGAAAAAAGCGTCCCTCCCAATCGCTTTTATATTATGTGCGACTGCATCTTGAGGAAGCTGGAATTACAGAATCGCGGCAACATCGAGGAAATCAACCGTCTGCTTGCATACCGCAACGTCATCGGCTTCAGCACCTATGGAGAACAGTTTAACTCTATCCATGTGAATCAGACCCTGACAGGAATCGTAATCGGTGGATAATCAAGAGAAAATCAACGAACTCGCAGCGAGGGTGCAGGCGCTTGAAAAGAGCCTGGCCGCCAAGGAACGCATCTGCTCGGTGCTGATGAAGAGGGTGGAAAGGAGCATCGACTCCGCGGGGGGCGCCTATTCCATCTTTGAGCGCAATATCCTCCTCCAGGATCTGGTTGACCAGCGGTCCCGGGAACTTGAAGAGGTCAACATGCAATTATTGCAAGAGATCAGTGAACGCATCGATCGGGAGCAGGAATTGCAGAGCGTCATCCAGGGCTCGCCGATCCCGACCTTCGTCATCGGTAAAGACCATAAGATAATCTATTGGAATAAGGCCCTTGAGAAACTCACACGGATACAGACAGAGGAAATAACCGGCACGACTGATCATTGGCGTGCCTTTTACGGCCAGGAGCGGCCATGTATGGCAGATCTTTTGGTAGAAGGACTGGTGGCGGATATCCCTAAATGGTACGCCGGGAAGGATATAAAGTCATATCTGCTGCAAGGTTCCTACGAAGCCACGGACTTTTTCCCTGATCTCGGGGACGGGGGAAAATGGTTGCGTTTCACGGCGGCCTGTATCCGTGACGCCCAGGGGAGGCTCGTCGGCGCCATCGAGACCCTGGAAGATATTACCATTCGTATGGCGGCAGAGGAAAGTCTGCGAGCTGCACACCAACAACTTTCTGATATTATTGAATTTTTACCTGACGCCACTTATGTCGTCGATCGCGACAAGAAGATTATCGCCTGGAACCGTGCCATGGAAGAGCAAACGGGGGTTTTAAAAAAAGATGTCCTGGGAATGGGCGATCATGTCTATACGGTTCCCTATTATGGGGAAAAAAGGCCAAACCTGATCGATCTCCTTACGGTGAACGATCAGGAGATCGAGGCAAAATATGACTATATTGAGAGAAGAGGCAACACTGTCTTCGGCGAGGTGTATTCCCCCCTGGTGTACGCTGGACGGGGCGCCCATCTCTTTGGAATAGCATCGCCTTTTTATGATCAGGAGGGCAATATCATCGGGGCCATCCAGTCCAACCGCGATATTACCGAGCAGAAACTCCTGGCGAAAGAGCGGGAGAAACTGGAGGATCGCCTGCATCGCGCCGAGAAGATGGAAGCACTGGGGAACTTGGCCGGGGGCGTGGCCCATGATTTGAACAACGTCCTGGGGGTGCTGGTGGGTTATGCGGAATTGCTCCAGGGCAAGATAGCATCCGGGGACCCGGTTACGTTGGGCAAATATGCCGCTTCCATTTTAAAAGCCAGCGAAAGAGGAGCCGCCATCATCCAGGACCTGCTGACGTTGGCGAGAAGAGGCGTTGCCTTTGCCGAGGTAGTTAATCTCAATACCATAATTAACGAATATTTCCATACTATAGAATTTGAGGCCATGAAGACCCGTCACCCTGAGGTAGCCTTCCGGACGGAGCTCGACCATGACCTCATGAATATCAAGGGCTCCCCCATCCATCTGATGAAATCGATCATGAATCTGATGAACAACGCAACGGAAGCCATCCACGGCGCCGGGGAAGTGATCATTTCGACGGAGAACCGTTATTTGGACAAACCGATTGCCGGCTATGACGATATACACGAGGGAGATTATATAGTGCTCCGGGTCGCCGATACGGGTATGGGTATCGGCAAGAAGGATATCGGTAAGATTTTTGAACCTTTCTATACAAAAAAGGTCATGGGTAGAAGCGGCACCGGGTTGGGTCTGGCCGTCGTCTGGGGAACAGTGAAGGATCACCAGGCATACATCGATGTCCAGAGCGAGGAAGAGAAAGGCAGTTCCTTTACCCTATACTTCCCAGTCACTCGGGAAAAGCTTGTCCGTACCCAGACCGCCCTGTCGTCCGATTTGTACTCAGGCAAAGGGGAGTCCATTCTCATTGTTGACGATATTCAGGAACAAAGAGCCTTGGCAGCGGACATGCTGACCGGCCTTGGTTATCGGGTCGCAGTCGCGGCCAGCGGTGAAGATGCTGTTTCCTACCTTAAAGTAAATAAAATAGACCTTGTGGTGCTGGACATGATCATGGATCCCGGGATGGATGGTCTGGAGACCTACCAGCGCATCCTGGAAATAAATCCCCGCCAGAAGGCGATAATCGTCAGTGGTTATTCGGAGACGGACCGGGTCAAAAAAGCCCAGGAAATTGGTGCGGGTGAATATGTAAAGAAACCGTACCTCTTGGAAAAAATCGGCCTGGCCATCCGCAAGGAATTAGACAAGAAATCAGGATATAACGATAAAGAGATTGAAAACCATCACCTGGGAACGTGATCGGTTCCCCTTGCTAATGGCACTCGCTGTAACCGCATAAGTGGCAAACGGCGCAGCCTCCCTCGTGCTCAACAATACCGCCGCACTCCGGACAGGCCCCTTTGACAAAGGCGATCTTCTCTTTGATTATTTCCTGGCCCCCATTGTCCGCCAGATGTGATTGAATTGCCTTGGCCACGGCATCGGCGCAGGATAATACCTTGTTCTCGCCGAATCCGTAAGGGGAATGACATGAGATTCCCTGCAGTTGTTTGAGAACCTGCCGCGCCTGAACCCCGCTTCGCCAGGCCAGGGATACCATGCGGCCGATGGCCTCGCTCTGCGATGCTGCACAGCCGCCGGCCTTGCCCATCGTTGTGAATAATTCGAAAATGCCTGTTTTGTCTTCATTGACTGTTACATAAAGGGGACCGCAGCCGGTCCGCATCTGATATGTCCAACCTTTCAGGACCTTGGGGCGTTCCCGTTTGACCACTGTCTTTTCTTCCTCAATGGACATCCGCTGGGTTTGATCATCCTTCTTCAGCGTCGAGAGGACCTGCTTGTCCCTCGATCCGTCGCGATAGATCGTCACCCCCTTGCAGTCCATTGTATAGGCCAGGTGATACACCTTGGCGACATCGTCGACGGTGGCGCTATTGGAAAAATTTACCGTTTTGCTCACTGCGTTATCGGTAAACTTCTGAAAGGCGGCCTGCATCTCTATGTGCACCTCGGGGGAAATATCATGGGCTGTGACAAATATTTTTTGGATATCAGCAGGGACATCTTCCATGTCCCGAACGGTTCCATGCAGGGCAATCCGCCGCATAAGTTCCAGAGAGTAAAATCCTCTTTCCCGGGCGATCATTTCGAATTTGGGATTGACCTCCACCAGGATGTCATCGTCCATGACCTGGCGCACATACGAGACCGCAAAAAGCGGTTCCACACCGGACGAGGAATTGGCAATGATGGATATGGTCCCCGTCGGGGCGATGGTCGTGATTGTGGCATTACGGATAGGCGCCTCGCCCCGCTGGTCATAGACGGACCCCTTAAAATTAGGAAAGGGACCCCGCTTTTTCGCGAGCTCCCGGGAGGCAGCGTGGCCTTCGTCATGAATAAATTGCATGACTTTCTCGGCAAGGACGATGGCGTCCTTATCGTCATAAGGGACACCGAGGAGAATCAGCATATCCGCCCAGCCCATGATTCCGAGCCCGATCTTCCGGTTGCCCAGAGTCATATCATTGATCTGGGGGAGGGGGTATTTATTTACTTCCACGACATTGTCGAGAAAATGAACGGCCAGATGAACCGCCGCTTTAAGCTTCTCCCAGTCTATTTGCCCGTCTTTGACCATTCTGCTAAGATTTATGGACCCCAGATTGCAGGACTCATAGGGAAGAAGGGGCTGCTCGCCGCATGGATTCGTTGACTCAATTACTCCCACATGGGGCGTCGGATTGTCACGATTCAGACGGTCCAGAAAAACGATGCCCGGCTCGCCATTTTCCCAGGCTTGAGTGACAATCCGGTTGAAGACCTTCCGTGCATTCAGCGTTCCGGCAACCTTGCCGTTCCTCGGATTGATGAGGTCATAATTCTCATCGTTTTCCACCGCCATCATGAACACTTCCGTCAAACCGACGGATATATTGAAATTATTCAACTGCTTCTTGTCGGCCTTGCACATGATGAAATCCATGATATCAGGGTGATCGACCCTCAGAATGCCCATATTGGCGCCACGGCGGGTGCCGCCCTGTTTGATGGTCTCCGTGGCCACATCGAAGACCCGCATGAAGGAAATGGGGCCGCTGGAGATGCCTGTCGTCGTCAAGACCACATCATTGGCCGGTCGTAGACTGGAGAAAGAAAAGCCCGTGCCGCCCCCTGATTTATGGATCAGGGCGGTATATTTCACGGCGTCGAATATTTCTTCCATGGAATCGCCGACGGGAAGGACGAAGCAGGCGGACAACTGACCCAGTTCCCGCCCCGCGTTCATCAGGGTGGGGGAATTGGGAAGAAACTCCAGGCGGGCCATGAGCTCGTAAAACTTGTCTTCCAGTTTCTTCGTATCGGCCTTTTTGTCGAATTTCCGGTCCGCAGCGGCAATGGCGCCGGCGACGCGTCTGAACATATGGGCCGGCGTCTCCAGAACCATCCCATCCTGATCCCGTTTCAGATAACGTCTCTCCAGAACGGTCAGGGCATTTTTTGTAAATTCGGGTGTCATCGGCATGGAAGTCTTTTTTTTCATTCTCTTTTTCCCCTCGGTAATAATGGCAAGTCAGTTAAACACGAAAATACAACATATTGTATGATGTCTCGCACATGACCACAATATGCAGGAGATGTCAACAAAAAATTTAAAAAATGTCGGCGACAATGCCACATGTCACCGGCAGGATTTAACTGCCTTGCCAGTCTCTCCAGGTTGCCGTGATTAGAAATATTGCATTTACTCAAGCTGTCGATTCCTCTATAATCCGACCAAGCCGATTAAGGCAATCTCCAGCGCCGGCATTGTCTATATGGCGAGGGAGACATACTTGCTCAGAGGAGTTGCCAATTATGAAAATTTTAAGGATCCTTTTTATCGTGTTTTTTGCAATGTTGACATGGTCCTGCGCAACGGTGGCAACACCGGTGAAATCGGAACATCTCAGTCTCCTTTCCATCGATGGAAGCGTGCAGAGTCAGTCGGGAAATAACGTCGCCTTGCAGATGAACATGCCCGAGTTGAAAAAAACCCCGGGATCTCCCATCGGTGAGATTGCCCAGGAGCTGGTGCAAAAAAGCCTGATCATCGACGGGATGACAACGGAAATCAACGGTAAAGCCGGCGTCATCAAAGAGGTGCGGGGACATGCCGTCATGGTCGAGTTGGAAAAACCGGAGTCATATCCTGCCGGCGCGCCCGTCCGATTAACGATCCCCAAAAAAACCATTGCCGTCACAGACTTCGAAGTTATCCGGGGCAAGGAAAAGACCATGGGCAGGGTTACCCTCGAAGGACTGACAACAGCCCTGATTGATTCCGGACAATTCAACGTCGTCGAGAGGTCGAAGCTCAAGGCGGTGATGAATGAACTCGAACTAAGCCGCAGCGGCCTGACCCGGGAAAAACCGGAGGAGATCCTGGGGAAGCTGATGATGGCGGATCTGATCCTGACGGGCACCCTTGCGGAAACACGGGGGGAATGGGAGATCAATTTGAGGTTGGTCAATGTCCGGACCTCCCAGGCGACTGCGGCTATCTATATGAAAACAAAGCTATCCAAGGAGTTGGAGATCCGGGAAGCCGGTCCGCTCCGGGAAGACTTTGAGAGTTCTACCATCGAACCGTCCTGGATCATGGCTAATACCGGCCGCACTGTCCCCTTCTTTCGGTCGCAGATTGACCGCATCGAAGGGAGCGACGCTTCCAAGCGCTCCATAAGGATCGATTATGAACTCGTCCGGGGAAAAAATCCCGGCTGGGCCCGTATCGATAACCGGAAGAAAAGGGATCTCTCCCTCTATGACGGCATCGAGTTCTACGCCCGGGCGACAGATAGTTTTCACGCCCAGGCTATGGTTATGACCTCCCTGCCCGATGACCCGAACCGGGTTGATGCCTGGCACGGATTTTTTGAAGTTGGTCAGGCCTGGGAAAAGATCCGGATTCCTTTTGCGAATATGACGATCGCCAGGGGCTGGATTAAGACAGGGGCGGCATCCATGTACGGGGCTAAGCCCGGCGACCAGGTTATGCGCCTCGAACGTGTGGAAGGATTTCAGATCGGCATCCATCAGGCACAAAATGGGGATGCCAAGGGTTCTCTGTGGATCGACAAGATCGGATTCTACAGCAATTGATCAAAGAACTCTTATCACGCGGCAGAACTGCCGTGGTTATGCGGCAAGAGAATTATGATTTGACGACGAACCGTGCAAATGCCGATGTTTAGTTTCATTATTGTTTAATTCATTAAACGATTACTTACCGTTTTTCCTCCAGATGTTCATTTTTCCCGCTTCTTTGTGTTGATCATCATAGTTCCGTAAACCCGTTCCATGCTTTAAACATTATAATCAAACCCTTCCCGGACATTCTTACTCCCTCCCGCTCCAAACTGTCCTTGACAGTCCCGGCAATTTTTTGTACGTGGGAGACAAGATGATCTTAGGCCCCATTATTACCGGCGCAATTTCCCCAATTTGATAATTATTGACTGACATGCTGAAGATTATAACCGACGAAAAGGCTATCCACAGATACCAGCAACTCTTCACCCGCAAGATCAAGGCTTGGGGAGACGAAAAGATTCCCGTTACCCTTGGCCACCAGGGGGCAAGCGTCCTGGCCCGGGTTTGGTGGTCCGACGAGCTTGGTTTGTGGTTCTTTCCCGGCAAGGGTGAAGAAAACCGCTACTGGAACGCCTTTGGAACAGAACGGCCCAAACTTGACGCCGCCCTTTCGATTACTTGCGAAATAAACTTTCCCAAGAAGGGAAACGACCGGCGCATCGGTGGAGCCTTTGCCCAGGACAGCAAGGGGAGGATCTTCGTCGTCCACCGGGGCAAGTTGGGAGGGGGCCGAAAGGGGATTGGCAAGGCCCTCTTCGAGAGGCAATACCGGGGCGTCTGGGTTGATATGGAAGACGGAGAGGAAAACACATCCGTAGCCGTTGTCGGCCTCCTCCCCTCCCCCCGTTTCACCCGCCAATTAGCTCAGTTCATCAACAAGATCGCCAAGATCAAGGACATGGCCGCCCCGCCGTCCGCCCAGGTGGAAATGGGCTTTGACGACCTTCGCCTCCGAGAGGAATTATTGGGAATGCGCCACTGCGAGTTGCTGCGAGACATGGCATCTGAATGCGACCACGGCCTGGTGATTCGGGATCTCGCCGCCGCCCTGAGGGAACTCCGCTGGAAATTCGGCAATGACGGCCTCCGTGATCTAATAGCCGTCGATAAGGAAGGGCGGGCAGCGGTCGTTTTCCAGGTCAAAACGAACAATCTTCCCAAAAGCGTCCAGGAAGGGGCAACACAGCTCCTCGTCAACAGCCTCCATTTCCCCCGCCAGCCCCGGCTGATCCTGGCCCTGCCCGAACCTCTTGACGACGCCATGACGGCTAAGCTGCGACGCCTGCATATCGAGACCATGATCTATACCTGGCAGGACAATCAGGCTGTCTTTCCCGACCTGGAAGCTCTATTGTCCTAATAAACTGTCCTTGCCTTCACGAAGCGGGACGCTTTTCCCAACCCAGCAATAGTTGATTGTCCTTCGATCGTGACTCACCGAGGTTAGTCACCGTGATGGCCGGGCGGCCGAGGACGGGGCATTTTGTCTCGCAAATACCGCAGCCCACGCAGAGTGAGAGATCCACATGGGGTTGTTTGAAGAGCGCCTCCCGCCCCTGACGGTCCCGCAAGATAACCTTCTCGAACCAGATGGCCTTAGGGGACGTGGGG
>Ga0247841_10010025_pt1 | contig 13043 bp, 9 predicted proteins | sample LaCruzMarch2015__2_FD_192410 | JGI IMG/M metagenome (GOLD analysis project Ga0247841, IMG submission 192410) | Freshwater microbial communities from meromictic Lake La Cruz, Castile-La Mancha, Spain - LaCruzMarch2015_18m | ecosystem: Environmental > Aquatic > Freshwater > Lake | place: Spain... | reverse complement strand
AATACAGTCGAACCAAAGACTTAACTACCAGTGAAGCTGAACGACGTTTTGATTATTTAGCCGAAATAGTCGATAGTCAAGGTTGGGCAGTCCGTGGCGCCGGTGTCCGCCCACCAAATAGTGCTATGCACAGCGATGTCTATTTTGAAGCCCAATCAGCTACAGATGTATTAGACGACAACAATTCCAGAGTTCAATCAATCGACGACAAATTAATTCAAAGTAACGCCCGCCGATTCCAAGACGCAATTGATAACATGAAAAAGACCACTATCTCGGCACCCCTAACCCAAGTAAACCCAACAATGCCCAGCCCGTCTAGTTATTTCGGTGGTGTACCATTAACAGAAACGACTGTAACGCCTAATTTAACAACAATCCAACCATCTGAGCTTGAATTTAACCCTTATCCAACTATTCTACAATCAGTTATCCAACCTATCGGTCAGAAAAAGCCTGCCGAAGTGCCCCCACTAGCCCCGCCAACCACTAGCGAAAAGGTGATACCAGCTGGTATAATAAACCTTGCGACTAATGTTGATCTTTCGATTGCGACAATCGCCAGCGAAGCCAATCGCATTCAAAAGCAATATGATTACGATCAAGAAGTATTCATAAAGTTGCGATAATATTATTAAATAGGAGTGGGGACAAACAGACATGCCGCCAAACAACCAATTTCCATACCAAACGTCTGACACGCCAGCTGCGGTTGATACTGGCGTAAAAGGTTCTGGCGATAAACCACCGGCTTTTATTGCCCCCAAAAACCCTAATTCTACCCAAAACACTCTAATCCTATCAGAAGTTCGTGACAATATGGTTATTATGGCCGATGGTTCTTTTCGCGCCGTTGTAGCCTGTAAATCAATTAATTTTGACCTAATGAGCAGCAGCGAACGTGAAGGCGTTGAATATAGTTACCAAAATTTCTTGAACGCCTTGAACCACCCAATCCAAATACTAATTCGATCACAACGCATCGACATAGGACCGTATATTGATAAACTAGTTGATATACGTCGCAATCAAGACAATATGCTATTAAATGTGTTAATGGATGATTATATTAATTATGTTGATGTCTTGTCCCAGGAAGCCAATATCATGGACAAATCATTCTTTATTGCAATACCATATTATCCACAAGGCGATGCTATGAACCTCGTCGAGCAAAGTAAGGGCTTTTTTGGAAAAATATTTTCTAAGCCCAAAAACGCGATTACGAAAATTGATACCGTAACCTATGAAAGGGCTAAAACCGAAATCAAGAATCGTGTTGACGGCGTTATGGCTGGATTATTTCAAATAGGTGTGCAAAGCCTACAACTTGGCACCAAAGAATTAGGTGAATTGTATTATAATTTCTATAATCCTGATACTGCCGTACGCGAACCATTGGCAAATTTCACAGATGTCACAACACTTTACACCCAAAAAGCGCCCGACAATCAAACAGAGGTTACAACATGAAAAAAGATAAAAAAATGGCCGCTACAAGTATTGAATTACAACAACTTGAACGCGAACAGGCCGACGTTGAACAAGCTTTTTTAAAGGGTGTCACCACTTTACGTGACCTAATCGCCCCCAGCAGCATCGAAATCCACTCATCCCATTTCCGACTAGGCACAAAATACGGGCGAACATTATACGTCTACGGTTATCCACGACAAATTTATACCGGCTGGCTAAGTTCACTCATTAATATTGACGAGGTGTTAGATGTTAGCATATTCGTTTACCCAGTTGAAAGTCAAGTCGTCTTGAAAAACTTGCGCAAAAAGGTAACGCAAATGCAAGCCTCAATATCAATCAACCAAGAAAAAGGTATGACGCGCGACCCGAGCTTAGAGGCCGCAATCGGTGACGCCGAAGAACTTCGTGATGAATTGCAAGTTGGATCAGAAAAGTTCTTTCGTTTTGGATTATACGTCACATTATACGCCGACAGCCTAAAGGAACTAGGATTTGTCCAACACAAAATAGAAACATTATTCGGCGAGCAAATGATATTCAGTAAGGTCGCCAGTAGTCAGCAAGAACAAGGCTTTAACAGCACTATTCCACAAATGGCCGACCAGTTACAAATTCGCCGCAATATGGACACTGGCGCCATCAGCACCAGTTTTCCATTTACAAGCGCCGACTTGACCCAAGAAAATGGCATATTATACGGTATTAATATGCATAATAACGGCCTTGTTATATTTGATCGATTTAGTATGGAAAATGCTAACATGGTCGTTTTTGCCAAAGCGGGCGCTGGCAAGTCATTCACCGTTAAATTAGAGGCCTTGCGCAGCATGATGACTGGCTGTGAAATTATTATTATCGACCCTGAAAACGAGTATAAAAAACTGTGCGAAGCCGTCGGTGGCAGTTATATTCGCCTTAGCCTCAGTTCAAATACTAGAATCAATCCATTCGACTTACCACGCGTTATCGACGTTGACGAATCAGATAATGCCCTGCGCGCCAACCTGATTACATTACACGGACTATTAAAATTAATGCTAGGAACAGCCCAAGTAACAGCTGCTGGTATACCAATATCAATTCTATCGCCAACCGAAGAGGCCGACCTTGATCAAGCCCTAATTGATACCTACGCTAGAGTCGGTATCACATCTGATCCATTAACTCATAACTCGTTACCACCAGTAATTAGTGACTTATACGATACATTACTACATATGGGGGGCAGTGGTCCTAATTTAGCCCAACGCCTGCGCAAATACACAACCGGAACTTTTGCTGGAATATTTAGCCAACAATCAAATACCGAAATCAATAATACAATGGTCGTATTTAATACCCGCGATCTAGAAGACGAGTTAAGGCCAGTCGCAATGTATATTATCCTCAGTCACATCTGGAATATAATTCGCGCTGAAAAAAAGAAACGAATGCTAATTGTTGATGAAGCTTGGCAATTAATGAAATATGATGACTCGGCCAACTTTATGTTCAGCCTGGCTAAACGCGCCCGCAAATATTACCTAGGGCTAACAACAATTACCCAAGACGTCGAAGATTTTATGGGCAGCAAAATGGGTCGCGCAATCGTTGCCAACAGTTCAATGTCAATACTACTAAAACAATCACCCAGTGCCGTTGACGTCTTGTCGGACGTATTTAAATTAACCGAAGAGGAAAAAAAGCGTTTATCCAATTTTCCAATTGGGCAAGGCCTGTTCTTTGCTGGTCAAAATCATGTCCATATCCAAATTGATGCCAGCGAAATCGAAAAACAACTTAGCAACACCAACCCCCAAATTGCCAATAAACCAATAACAGGGCTACCAAACAATAACCAAGGTGTGGCTAATTATGTTAATCCAGGGTCGACTATATAAGGAATAAGATTGGTAATATATGGCAGAACCAGCAAAAAGACACCCCGAAATTGAACCAGATATACGTCCTAAAGATATACCTCCTAAATTAAATGTAGTCCAAGGCGGTGGGGAAAGTACCCCCGAGAGGGCACACCTTGAAAAGGTTGATAATGATCAAAAATCAGATCCTGAAGAAACTTCTGACATCGATGCAGTCAAAAATGGCGAAGAAAACCCTGAGGCCTTGTGGAAAACTGACATACCTGAGAAAAATTCCACTAATAAAGGTCCCAAATTATCAAAATTAAAAAATGTTTTACTTGCGAGTAAAAAAAACAGCCCTCTTATCACTATTGCTGTCAGCCTAGTCGCAATAATTACTGGGGTTTCCATAGCAACAGGGCCCGGATTGCTATTGATGAATATGGCCTCTAAACTGACTGATGCATTGCATGATGCCTCGCCAGCATTACATATTCGCTCAAACAAAATGATATACAAAAAGTTTGCATCGACAAAAAATAGTTTTAAAACCTACGCAAATGGAAAATGTCCTATCGCTTGTCGATTTGGATCAATAAATGACACTATGATGCGTAATTTTAAAGCAAAAGGTTTTATTGTTAATGCGACTGAGGGCACAGGCCTTCAAAAGGGAAGATTCATAATCGATTCTATGCAATTTCCGGATGGAACCATAGTACACAACGGAGCTGGTTTTAATGAAGCTATGAAATCACCAGCAAGATATTCATCATTTCAAAAAGTGTTTCATTCAAAAACAGCCTATTTCCTGAACAGTAAATTTGGACAAATCCTTAGAACTAAATTCGGCCTCAACAAGCTTGCTTCTTTAACTACTAAATATAAACAAAAAGCAACAGATAAAATAACAAGTGCAAAGGAAAAAGTCAAATCATCGATGCGCGATGTGTTAGGGCTACCACCTAGCGACCAAACTAAACTAAAACTTACGCCCAGAGAAAGAATTATAGCGTCTGGTAAGTATAAAGGCGTACTTGATTTTATAGATGGTCCCGCAGCAAAAGCGGGCGGAAAAATTACAAATATATTACAAGGATTATGTGCTGTCTATAACATAGCAAGGGGTATCACCTATGCAACTAAGGTCGGCAAAATTGCGGCCTTTGTTGGATTTGCAATGATATTTTTAAATGCCGCTGACCAAATAAAGGCAGGTGATGCGGATCCTGAAGTCATTTCCGCACTAGGTGACCAACTGACCCAAGTTGATGCAGATGGCAAATCAGCGACAGATTCTCTAGGTTATCGAACTGCAGCCTATAATGACACTGGGCCTTTGTCTGATGACGACAAAAAGTATTCCGCTGCCATTGGATCAACAACTGCTGTTGCTCTATTGGCTACATTAACATTCTTTCTTGGCAAAGCCGGTAAAGAGGCTATGTCCATCGCTAAATTTGCATGCAGATTTGCAAACAATTTTATTGTCGGCGTAGTTATGAGCTGCCCCGAACAAATTCTAGCTGCTATTGCAAGTAGCTGGTCTGGCGTTGGACCAATAGCTAGCGCTGCCGTATGTGTTGGGAAACTGTTCGCTACAATATTAGTAATGTCAAAAGGAATCAGTTATGTATTAGGTGAAATAATTCCTGCACTTGCCAATAGTGAAATCCCAATACTTGACGGCGATACAACCGGCCCAGCGGCAGGAAATGCCATTTACACCGGAACAGCTCAAATACTTGGAGGCACGGCGGCTTCTTATGGTCTAAAGGCCGGCACGCAGGACGAAATCAGACAATATGCATTAGACACGGCAACCATTCGACAACAAGAAGCAGCTATTGCCAGTTACGACGCCAGAGGCACGCCTTTTGATATTAATAATCAATATTCTTTCCTAGGATCAATCGCTCAGAAGCTGAATTTCAATCCGGTGGCTAGTTCATCACTACTGACTTCTTTTGGAAATTTATTATCAATTGTCCCAAGATCATTTGCTAGTTTATCGAACAACGTCGGTGCTGAAGCCAACAAAAAAGCTGACATCTACGGAAGGTGTGCAGATACTGGCCTCCAACAAATAGGCATAACTGGAGACGCATTTTGTAACCCATCATACGTAATGAGCGATACCGAAATGAATCAAGATATCGATTTAGCGACTAGCTATATGATAGACAATAAATTTATAAATGAAGAGACTGGTGAAGCAATCACTGGCAGTGAATATGAAACGTATATAAAATATTGCGTTAACAGATCCGATCCACTAGGCGAAACTGGCACACCGATTGAAGCTGGTGATTACTCTTGGGCTGTAGGTGAAAATTGTGTAATATCAAATGAAAAGTTCAGTTATTTTCGCACATACACAATGGACAAGTCTGTTAGCGACACTATGGATGAAGAGGCTACAACCATCCCAGCCGGTAACACTGCCCCACCAGCAGGTAACGTTGTACCCGACAATGTAGACACAGGGTCACAGGGCTGGACGCTAAAAAGCAATACCGACTATTCTGCTGTTCAATGCGCCAACGGTACAACCGACAATAATACTTATAAACACGAAACTAAAGGATATACTATTCGATTATGTGAAACAGCGATTGGTGTTGTGTCGTCATTAATATCACAAAAAGCCCTAGATATAATACTAGCCGCAAAAAATAGTGGTATTAACTTGACCGGAGCTGGCTTTCGAACTTATACCGAACAACAAGAAACATACGCCAACAATTGCAACTCGGCCGGTGTATGTAACCCTGAAACTGCCGTCCCTGGAACTTCACAACACGAGAGGGGCCTAGCAATTGATTTTACCGGATCTGGCGGAAATTCTATAGGTGCAAGTGATGCAGAATATATCTGGCTAACCAACAATGCCAAAAACTATGGATTTTATAATTTACCGGGAGAGACGTGGCATTGGTCAATGAATGGAGGATAAGATTATGAATAAAAAAATTATTATACTATCAACAATTATCGCATTAATAATTATTGCTATTGGCGTTATTTACTTTATAAATCAATCAAATCTGAAAAAAACTGTTATCGATACAAACTTAACAAGCAGTAGTGATTATTATGTCGAAAAAGGTATCGAAGATCTAGCAATAGTCGCTAAATCTGCTGTTGAAAGTTACGCCACCCAAGATATCGCTGAATCATTAGCTGATCGCAACAAACGTCTAGGTGCTTATTTCACATCTGATAGCCCTGTTTATGAATATGCGCTAGATATTAAAACAATTGGCTCTACGGCTTCTACGACTAGACGCATCGCAAAAGTCATTTCAATTACTCGATCAGCGTCAGAAGGAAAATATCCAATGCTAATTGTCCAAACTGAGATAACAAATTATGCCAACAATAATAAAAATACGTCTTCACAAAGCTATTGGATTATTGTCCAAAAAAACCCAGACGAATCGTACGTTGCTAATGATATAGGAATATGGCTATTATAGATATGAGTCAATCTATGAAAAAACATTTTACAAAAATAAATATTTATATCTGTTTAACATTAATTATTTTTTCTGCTGTAATATTGCCCGTCAAAGTGTTCGCCATTCCTGATAAGGATTTTTATAGTGGCAATGACATTCTTTATTATGATCCTGATGATACCTGTGATAGCTCAAGTGGCACAACAACCATTGGAACAGGATTTGATAGATCAAAATTAGCAAGATACGAAGCCCCTAGTAATCCGCCTGAACCATCAGATGCGTTTGTCCCTTACGCACCGAAAAGTGATGAGAGATTAGATTGGCAACAATCATATTGGGCAGAATCAGACGAGGCCAGACAACGAGCAATTAGTTTAGGCGTCGTTGAAAGTGAAATGATAAATTACTCACGGTCTGAAGTAATTTCAATGATAAGGGCCGAGGTAGTAATACAATTCAACGAACTGACCGACAAAAAAGGTGCCTCCCTTGCTCAAGCTCAACAAGCAATTCTTTTTTATCAGCAATTCGAAGATCTCAGTTTCCAACTATTCGATGAATCAGGTATACCAAGTTATACGCGTGATGACTCAGGCTCAGCTATAAACATCTTATCATTAACAAATGACAAATTTGACGGAGCAAATGGCAAGAATAGACGCGCTGCCGCCTCTTACGATATTAAATATGCCATTTATCGAGGTGTTCAAGAGCATATGGAATATTTCCAAGGTTCTGCAGTATCAGGAACTGGAGAAGAAAGATGGAAGGATACATTAGCTCATGTTTTTTATCCTGATGACCCATCAAAATATTGGACTAATGAAAAAATTACCTCTCCATATTGGGAAGAATTTGCAAACGGCAGTACCGTTGTTACGCCCGTTACAATGCCATATGAATTACCGGCCACATCAGGCAGAACTGGATATGAGGAAGCGATAAAACCAGATGGAACCTTAATATCTGGTCCTAGTGTCGCCTTTCAAGCACTTGCGGTAAAAGTCGATCAAACATACCGTGATTATTACATCACAATGCGCTGGAATTATACGTCATGGAATTGGGACGGATCATTCGTTGGTATGGATACTCCACAAAATGATTGGTTTAATGCTGAACCAAGAATAGTCCTAGTTACTAACGAAAGAACTAAAAAAAGTATCTACGCCGCAGCCCTCGACTCTGGTCCAGCGCCATGGGCTGGTGTGGATAATGGTACAAATAATGTTCCAAAACTTGAATGGTCAAACCCCCAAAAAGGCACACCTTCCGGTTACACTGGGCGCGTATCAGGTCTGCCTCCAATGGCTTACGACGCCTTAGGCGCTATCCAAGGCATGTATACCGGCGAAGGTGACATCTTGACCTACCAGTGGGCACCTGATCAAACCGTCATTCCGGGTCCTGCCCCATATAATGGTACAGTTGTACCCACCAGCACGGACTGTTCATCATCATCAACAACATCCCCAACTGCCGGTGCATATGGTTGGGACCTCCCTGGCGAAGGATCACATCCTATGGTATTTTACGACCAATGTGCTGATGAATGGAATAACGCTGCCGGAAATCAAGCTTGGCATCCTACTAATTCGTTTTGTTCTACTGCCTGTGGACCAACTTCACTCGCAATGATAGTATCTACACTAACTGGTGACACAAATGTTAACCCTCATTCCATGGCAACTTTCTATAAATCGAAGGATGGTATGCAAGCGGGAGGTGGTAGCGAGTGGAAATGGGAAGTAATAGAAGAAAAGTGGCCAGAGCTAACTGTTACTTTCTTTGACAAAGATCTAGCAAAGGCCAAAGGTGTCCTTAGTAGAGGCGGTCTAGTTCTATTCTCATGGCGAGACGGCCCATTCGCCGCGCCTGGAGGGCATATTGTAGTTATGCGTAAATATAGCCCAGACGGACATATTTATGTTGCCAGTAGCGGTGGTCTCAACAACGATGACCAAAGCCATCAAGCTTGGGACGAATCAATATTTACAGATGGTTACGATGGCCAAGGCAATAGCGGAGGCGATGATTATGACAGAGGAGCCGGTTATCTAAGAGGACTATGGGGGATTGAAAAAAAATGAAACTACAACTAACTGTCAAAAAAAAGATCATTTTATTAATTGCCGCTTTTGCATTAATTGTCGCTGTCTTTTCGGTCGCATATTTAATCTTTAATAACGGCAAGCAACAATCAGCCAACGATACTAACATTGGAGGAACAGGCGGTGATTATACTCCACCAAATACTGCTATTGTTACAAATACTGGCGTCTTGTACAGAAGCATTGGCAGCGCAAATACAACAACTATTCTAGCCCTCATCAGCAAAGCCGTTATCTATGATGTCTCTATCAGCAACGACGCCAACGCCACGTTCGATTACATTCAATTAAATAATTTTACTTCCAACACAGCAAAATTATATAACAGCGGCAAATCATATTCCGTAACAATTGACGATGGCAAAGTCCATTCCATTAATTCTACACCTTGGAATTATCGATATTTGCTAACAGTCAATGACGGCCGTCATTTTAGACTTGACACCGACTTTAACCCTGATAATGACATCCACCTATACTCAATTCTTAAAGTTTGATATGTTTAAAATCTTTGCTAATAAATAAATCATTGACGCGAGTCGATGTAATGATAATCTGCCTTTTTTGGCTATGAATCAGATATTTTTGGCGTAATTCATCCAATTCACTGAACACGTCGTCTAAAAGAATAATTGGTTTGATGTTAGTAATTTGCTGAATAATGCTAACTTCGATGAATTTAAGAGCCAAAACAATCGTTCGAACTTCGCCCCGCGAAGCAACGTCTAGGGCAGGGAAGTTATTAAATTTAAATATGACATCGTGACGATGTGGACCAATACTAGTAAATCCAGTCAGCCTATCGCGTTGGGCCGACCTGTGCAAATCATTTAATAACTTTTGTTTAATGTCACCGATATAGGTGTCAGAATAATGCACCGAAACGTCATCTTTAGATCTGGCGATAGAGTTATATGATTGATTAATTTGACTATTTATTTGTTCAGTAAAAGCAATCCTTTTTTCAATAATATAAGCCCCGTATTGACTAAGCGCAATATCCCAGACAAATAATTCGTCGTCTAAAAAACGCTGTTTTTTTAGTAAATTATTTCGCTGTTTCAAGGCCCTGTCGTATTTATGCAGGGCATTTAGGTAAATAGGGTCAAGTTGACTGATAAAACGGTCTATGAACTGTCGTCGGCGGTTTGGCGACCCATTTAGCAGCCGTAGGTCTTCGGGTTCGAACAACACAACTGGATATTTATCTTTTGCTGGCAATCGATACATAACTTTATCATCAATCATAATTTTTTTTCGACCTGACGTTAAATTTGGATCATAGGTGATTGTCCTTTTAATAAAATTACTAAATTCTATTTCTATTCGCCACCAATCTGATTTATAGCGCAATATATCATTATCACTGCCCTTAAAAGACGTTCCCTGCAAGGCGATATAAATTGCTTCTAGAAGTGAAGTTTTGCCACTGCCATTATTCCCAACTATTACCGTAACAGTTGGTGACAAATTAACTACAAATTTACTATGAGACCGAATATTCTCGACTGATAGTTTTTTAACCACCGTCATAATATAATTATTAACTCTTTAGCGGCATAATAATATGATAATAATTCGTATTTGGAATCGTTGATTTGATCATACAAGGGGCAATTTTACCACTGAAACTAAACTCAACTTCATCACCATCAATAACCGACAAAGCTTCGCTCAAATACCTGGAATTTAACGTAATATGACCGTCATTTGTAACTTTGGCACTAGCTTCGGAATTGTTTTCGCCAAATTGCGAAGCAATTGATTGAACCGACAATGTGCCTTTTTCTTTGTCAGCCGTAATAGTTACGCTGCCGCCTGATTCTCTGGCAAATAAACCGGCAATTTTAGTAATTCGAATAAAATCAGCCTTGTTCAAGATAACAGTTGATTCCGATGAGGCTGGAATTAATTGACGATAATTTGGGAAGTTTCCATCAATCAACCGACTAATAATTTCGGCATCATTAATTCTAAACCTAACTTGTGTTTCGTCAAACAAAATATCAATTTCATTCGATTCATCTGTAATATTTCGCAGTACCTCGGTTAATGTTTGGGTTGGAATAATAGCCGAAACTTCACTTTTTGTCTTGACCAACAAACGCTCAGATAATCTATAGCCATCCGTTGCTGCCAAATATAATTGTCCTTCAAATGAATTCCAATAGACACCAGTTAATACCGGACGAGTTGAATCATTACTGGTATTGATTATTGTTTGTGACACTGCGTGTTTGAAATCTTCGGTTTTAATACTGTATTGAATTGATGATAATTCATTAATAGTTGGCAATTCAGGAAATTCGTCTGCTATAAAACCATTAATTGTTGACGTGTAATTGCCACATTTAATATGTAAATTTTCATTTATTACTTTTAATTCGATTGATTCTTTGGGCAAACTAGAAATAAATTCAGACATTAATCTGGCCGGAATAGTAATTGCCCCGGGTTTAGAAATTTTTGCTCCTATGTATTGAGTCGAGGCAATTTCCAGATTAGTTGCAGCCACCAATAGTCTATTTTTGTCCGTTCGAAGAAGTATATTACTCAGAATTGGCAATTGAGTTTTTGTACTTGCAACCCGACCAACTGCTGATAAAGCCCGATTTAAATTTTCTTGAGTAACTGTTAATTCCATTATTATTTATTCCTTTCTTTAGTTTTCTTTTAATAATCTCATTAATAGGCTTTGTGGAAAATAGGTAAAACTTTTATTCAACAGTGTGATTTGTTCTAATATATGTGTGTACAACATTGTGTAAAAGTATAGCAAATTCAGTTTATTTAATATGACTTTTGAACACGTAATTATGCCAGTAATTAATGTAAGTAGTTTTGCTGTGGATGAATCAACACTGGATATACTACCTATTGTGCGCAGGTTGTTCACATTTTTTACCCAACTACTATTTACCATTCGCCGTACGGCGAAACTATCTACCATATACCATCTACTAACTACTAAATCAGGCATATAATTTCTCCCGTATCGAAGCAACTTGTTCACGAATCAGAAAGTCTAACTTTATGGCTTTTTCAATTTTTTCAATTGAATGAATGGCGGTCGTATGGTCTTTGCGTCCTAATTCGTTAGCGATTTTAGGAAAACTAAGGTGTAATTCGCTACGTAGTAAATACATTGCAATTTGTCTGGGGACAACAATATATTTATCACGTTTTGATCCGCATATTTCATTTAATTCTAATTGGAAATGTTTTGCCGTTCGATCAATTATTTGTTTACTGGATATATGTTGTGGGCGAGAATGACGAATATTTCCTAGCAAACCTTCGGCCGTTGAGATATCTGGTTCAATGTTACGCATTTCAGCGTAGGCAAGTAATTGATTTAACGCGCCTTCAAGTTCTCGGATATTGGTTTTAATGTTTGTAGCCAGGTATTCGACGGTTTCATGGTTTAATGTAACGCCAGATTGCGAAGCTTTAATATTTAGAATGGCACAACGAGTTTCGAAATCAGGCATTTGAATATCAATCGCCATACCCATTTCAAATCGACTACGCAGGCGTTCGGTCAATGTCGGAATACTTTTGGGCGGTTTATCGCTGCTAATAATAATTTGTTTATTGTTTTGGTGGAGGTGATTGAAAGTATGAAAAAATTCTTCCTGGGTTTTTTCTTTGTTGGCAATAAATTGCATATCATCAACAATTAGGACATCAACATTACGATATTTTTCAGAAAAGCCTTTCTTTTTAAATCTAATATAATCTAAGAATTCTTTGACAAAAGTTTCTGAACTGATATACAATACTCTTTTTTTAGGATCTAATTTGACAATTTCGTTTCCGATTGCTTGGACAAGATGTGTTTTGCCTAATCCAACACCACCGTATAAATATAGAGGGTTATATTTGACACCAGGCATTGCTGCTACGGCTTGACTGGCGGTATATGCTAGGTCGTTGCTGGATCCAACAATAAAACTGTCAAATGTATAGCGGGGGTTAAGATTTCCGATAGATATTTGACCGTCGGCTGGTTTATTTTTTAATGGCATTAATTCATCAGCTGACGTAACGGGGGCGAGGTTGGATGTTGTTTCACGATTTAGTCGGCTATGTTTGCTAGTGGAACTAATAATGTAAGTAATTTGTTTTGCATTCACGCCGTTTTT
>Ga0247841_10010024_pt1 | contig 13043 bp, 6 predicted proteins | sample LaCruzMarch2015__2_FD_192410 | JGI IMG/M metagenome (GOLD analysis project Ga0247841, IMG submission 192410) | Freshwater microbial communities from meromictic Lake La Cruz, Castile-La Mancha, Spain - LaCruzMarch2015_18m | ecosystem: Environmental > Aquatic > Freshwater > Lake | place: Spain... | reverse complement strand
AAGAAGCCGTCAAACTTCAAGACCGAACCTGTCGCTCGAAAGATCAACTGACCCGAACGTATGTTCGCGGCGGTCTGATCGAAAACCGCAGGTGCGGACTGGCTGGCCACGAAGCGGTTCCATATCATGCGATACAGTGCGAGTTGGCCCTTGTCCAGAAATGCGGCCACCTTTTCCGGCGACAATGTCATGGAAGTGGGACGAATGGCCTCGTGAGCTTCCTGGGCTGTCTTACGCCCCTTGTACACGTGCGGCTTTTCCGGCAGATACGCCAGCCCGAACCTCTCCTTGATATATCCGCGGACGGCTGCCAGGGCCTCCGGCGCGATCCTTGGAGAATCCGTCCTCATGTATGTGATCAGCCCCACCGATCCTTCGGGTCCCAGCTCTATTCCCTCATAAAGCTGCTGCGCGATCCGCATGGTCCTCGTTCCGTTCATCCTCAAACGCCTGGACGCCTCTTGCTGCAGCGTCGAGGTGATAAACGGAGGGGGAGGTTTGCGGGAACGTTCCTTGCGCTTGACCTCGATAACCTGGAATGGATGAGCGCCGGCCTGGTCCACGAGCTTCCGCGCAGTTTGCGCGTCGGCTATCTCAGCCTTGTCGCCGTCGACTTCCACCAGCTTGGCCTCGAAGGCCGGAGGAACCGCTCCTTCGAGCCCTGCGGTAATGGACCAAAACTCTTGAGGAACAAAGAGCTCGATTTCTTTATGACGATCTACGATCAGTCGGAGCGCCACCGATTGCACTCTTCCGGCACTGAGACCGTACTGGACCTTGTCCCACAACAAGGGGCTTAGCTGATATCCGACGATCCTGTCGAGTATGCGCCTTGTCTGTTGGGCATTATACTTGTTCTCGTCCAGCCGGGACGGAGACGCAACGGCTTCCTTGATCCTCCGCTCGGTAAGCTCGTTGAAAAGGACTCTGAAGACCTTCTCCTTCGGCTTGTGCAACTCTTCGCTTAGGTGCCAGGCTATGGCTTCACCCTCGCGGTCCGGGTCTGTGGCCAAAAAGACCTTCTCCGACTTCTGCGCGGTGTCTCTAAGGTCCTTGATCACCTTTTCCTTGCCAGGTATGACCTGATAATGAGGCTTGAAGCTGTTCTCCACGTCTACCCCCAGGACCGGCCCCTCCCAGCCACTGGCCCCGCGGCTGCTCTTCGTTTTCTCGGCCCGGTTGGGCAGGTCTTTTATGTGGCCTACTGATGCCTTGACCTCGTAACCCGAACCCAGATACTTTTTGATCGTTTTTGCCTTGGCCGGTGATTCCACGACTAGCAGCGTCTTGGCCATTCAAACTCTTCCTTCCTCGTCGAAGCGATGATTAGGTAGACCTTCGCGAGAACATATTTCCCGGATGGTGTCGCACAAGATTTCTCAACTCCAGGTCCAGAAGCGCCGCAGAAACCGTTCCGGCGTCGACTCTCAATGATTCGCACAGCGAATCAATCGGCACAGGGTCAGGGTCCAGCGCCTCCAGGACCGCACGGGCGACGTCTGAAAGGTCCTCGGTTTCTTCCGTCTTCTCGAACAGCGTAGGTTGCGCAGCCGGTTGGGGACTATGAAAGACCATTGCCAGCAAATCTTCCGCGGATTCCACCAGCCCGGCTCCCTGCTTCAGCAGGTGATGAGGGCCCTCGGACCGCTTATTCATCACGCTGCCGGGTACTGCAAAGACGTCCCGATTCTGGTCCAGAGCGTGGGCCGCAGTGATAAGTGAACCGCTGTTCCGAGCGGCCTCCACTACCAGCACCCCCTTGGACAATCCGGAAATAATCCGGTTCCGTCGGTAGAAATTCGTGGCCAACGGAGCAACTCCAGGCCTGAATTCAGTAATCACTGCGCCGCTCTGCGCCATTTCCTCTACGAGGTCCTTGTTCTCACGGGGATAACTGCAATCCAGTCCACATCCCAGAACACCGATAGTGCGGCCCCCTTCCTTCAGCGCGGTCTTGTGACACGTCGTATCGATTCCTCTCGCGAGCCCGCTCACCAAAGTAACACCTGCCCGCACCAGGTCCTTTGTGATCCTTTCGGTCATTTCCACCCCATACCGGGTCGGATTTCGAGTCCCTACTATGGCAACGGCCTTCGAGTCCCCCGGAAGCATCTGTCCCCTTACAAAGAGGAGTGCAGGCGGATCGTGAATCTCCTTGAGATTTGCCGGATACCCTGGGTCCCAGCGGGTGATCACCTGCGCGGCAAGTCGCGCCAGGGCTTCCATGTCCCGTGCAATTTCTTCCGCAGGCGGCTTGAACCCCGCTATTATCTCGGCAATCTTCCCGTTGAGACCGGCCCTGCGGACGATCTCTGCGGAGTCGGCTTCCATGGCGGATCTGGGGCTGCCGAACGCATCCAGGAGGCGGGCAATAGTCAACGGCCCCACCCGAGGTATTCTCTCGATGGCAAGCCAGTCAAATGTGGAAACCTCGGAAGCGTGGCCTTTTGAAGTCATAAGACCCTGAGGTAGACCCAGCGTAGCGTCAACAATTTTTTCTCGGTCCCGGTCCGTGACGTTCGTCACCCGGCGCTTGTTTCGGCGGCATCTAACGGTCAAAAAAAGCGACAAACGGCACTGCCGGGAACGGCGGTAAATTAGAGCACTTGGCCAAACCTGTCAAGGGTCTTGGTCGCCCGGGTCCAATACCGATTTGCTTAGAAGAGAGTAAACCGGAGAGAAACTTTTCCGCCTAGGTCTAGCGAAAATCGGCCCTTCCAAGCCCATAACATACTACAATATTTGTCGTTTTGCCGCCGCCCTTACCAAAGATCAGTCACCCGAATTTTGTCCCAATGCCATCACGCTGCCGGACGAGCCAGTCCCGCGTTGGCGGGACACCGGTAGACCGATCAGCCGCCTGTTTTGCCACTGCTATGGCCGTATGGAGTTGGGGAGGGACCTTAAAAAGGTCCTCCCCGGATCATTATCTTTTTATGCGTCTTGGAATCAGGCAGGTGGGCGGAGGTTAGTCCGAAACGCTCTTTATAATGTCCCCCGGAATAACCTCTTCCCGGGACCTTGTAATGAGGATGGTGGAATTCTTTTCAAAGGCCTTGAGGATCATGGCTTCACCAACATAACGGTCGGGAGTGTTCAGCCATCTGGAGCGAAAGTACGGGTCTGCAATGGGATGAGAAGCGCGGTAGATGTTGACCAGTGTGCCTTCCTTCATTCCGTCGCACTCTCCCCTGTCTATGAACATGATGTCTTTTTCGAGGTTGAGGCTGTCTACTGAAGACGAGTCAACGAACCTTGTTGCAGAAATGAGAATGGTTCCGGTAAGCATCCTGTGAACTTTGGTCGGCACGATTTCCCGCTCGCGGGGAGCGTACAGGGAAATCTTGTCGCCTTTTGCCAACTCCACGAAACTTTCCAGAACGATTCCGGTAACGAGATCGTGACCGGTGCTGGTGATCTCGATCTCGCCCACAATCTCGCTCATATAGCCAATCTTCCTGTCCGGATTCAACGGATGGTTCAGCGGCCCCTTCTCCCGATACACACCGAAGCGATCACCAACCATGACTACCTGTTTCTTTGAGGGCCGAAAACGGATGTACAAGATATCACGCTCAAGAAACTGGTCCTTGAAGGGGTCCGGGCTGCCGACCACATATCCCCACAACTGGGTGGGCCTCATGGAAAGTTTGTACCTGAAATACTGCTTCTCGTACGGTATCCCCTTTCTGGGGATCCTGTTCACAAGGAAACGCACGTCATCGGGGATTCCCGTGGGCGGCGCGTACGCATCGTTTACCATCCTGGTGTCGGTCCTGTGATGGTGCAGGTCGATCCTGGTACCAGGGGTGAGAGGCTGTTTTTCAGGAGCGCCCGCAGTGTTCTTGATAGAGATTGATGGGTTCTGGTTCCACAGGAACGGCCACAAGGCCGGATTCGCGTAATAGAATCCCGAGATCCCGAAAAGGGTGTCACCTCTCTGCACTGTATACTGTGCTTCCGGCCTGGGGAAGATCTCGAAGGCGCAGGCGGCGTGCTGGAGGCAGAGTAGGAGGGCGGGGACCAGGGCAGACAGGATAGAGAACCTGTAATTTCGTGACATCATCGGCCTCCGTAACCTTTTTCCTATAAAATGGTTTAAGGTTACAAGTTAAAGCTCTATTTTTTTATATATTTTTTTTCAGGTTTTGTCAACTGGAAATCTGGGCTGCCCGTTTCGGTTCCGATATTCGGTGGAAGAACTCCCCCAGGCTGACTTTGGAAAAGCGGGGGCTGAAGGTGTAGGGGCGAACTTGGAATGGAACTCACGTCCCGTGGGGACATCAGATAATTGCCCCGGGATTCAGTGGCCGTCGCAAAACTCGTTGGGGCCGCGAAATCGTGCCACAATGCCAATACAGATCCGTGCGGCTACCGAGCCAGGGCGTCCACCACGGTTTCACTGGTTACGAAAAGTGGCTGTAGGGGCAGGTCTCAGACCTGCCCGCTAGCGCGTGCATCGAACACGGGCGGGTCGCAGGAAACTGTCTCAAAACTGCCGTCTGGTGGAAGGCCGTGGCACGACTAGATTGCTGGTCCTCGAAACGCCCTCACCCCAACCCTCTCCCAGAGGGAGAGGGAGTCATCTGAAGCTGCCCCGCAGTCCCCTCTCCCTCTGGGAGAGGGCCGGGTGAGGGGAATTCGTGCCACGATTCCGACATGTTTTCGACTCCTGAGACATCTTCTGAATTGCCGGGCTATTCTTGCACTGTCCATGCGGGACGAAGACATACGACATTATGTTAACGCTCATGATGCTTAGGAAGTTTCAAAGGGAGAGAATTTTCCAATCACAAGAGGATCTCTTCCGTGCCTCCAAACATAACTGAATCATGACTCCTTCCCCTACCCTTCCCTCGACAGCATCAAACTTTCAACCGGGGCCAACATCAAGTCTCGCGGGGTAACCCCATCGAGGAAGTCCTCAAGTGCTAACGGACTGGAAAGCTCCTCCAGTCTCTCCACCATCTCATGGTACCGATTCCCCGTTGCTCTAAGTACACCTATTTTCTTTTGCAGTGGCGCTTCAGGAACGAAGGCAACGTGGAAAAGGACGACCGCTCGGCAACTTCCTCCTTCCTCTTCGAACAGGGGGACAAGAAGGAGGTTCTCTTGACCGCCTTTTCCCGAGCTCCATACCGCCCTTTCCACTCTCAGGGCGGTCCTCTTGCTACCCCCCGCTGCGCGTGGCTCGTCGTAGCGGGATGGTTTCCCCTCGCAGACGCCCAATTTGGCCGTGACCTGAAGCAGCGGGACCTCGCCTTTCAGACCTGACGCCGCTGCGTCACGCATTTCCACGACCTCGTACAGAAGGCCACCGCCTACCTCGGCAATGATGGGCGAAACCGCTGCCAGGACCCTTCGGTCCAGTTTCCTAATCTCGCCTGCCTGAATGTGGAGTTCTTCCAGGGCCTTGAGGAGCAGAGGCGGCAGGACCTCCGGGGGTCTGGAGATGCCCACGGTAACGGTCTTGGCCTGATGACGGATGGAATCGATGGGTCTGGTCATTTCTTCGATAGCCCTGTTGAGGATCGATATACCATCCTCCAGCGTCGAACCGGGATCGTTTTCCAGGGCAGACCGGTGGTTCATCCTTGCCGCGTACGTTGCCAGGGACGCGACAGTGGATGCCGGCAAAGCCGCATTCATCTCGCCGGCGGCGACGAGTTTGATCACCGAACTCAAGCGTGATCCAAGGGCTCCGGGGTCCCAGGTCTCAGGCTCTTCCAAGGCTCGCGTTAGGACGGAGCGGAGGTCCCTGAAATCGTCCGCTCGCGCGTCAATAGCCTTGGCTGCATAGAACCCCCAGAGGTGTCCGGCCACTGTGGCGCTCACGAACCCCAGGCCCGCGCCCACCACCGGCAATTCGATAAGTTCTGCTGCATGTTCATCGAACCGTTTTTCGCCTCTTGCACACAGGACCAGCGGTTTGCCGCTATGGGCCTTGAAAATGGCGACCTCCTTCGCCGTGTCCTGCACGATTTGCTCGGGCAGGTCATTGGCCACTACGATGGTTAAGGGTTCGGTGGACAGATCGATGTGTTTCTTGTCTTCAGTGAAATCGCATGGAATGGATTTGTAGCAAAGCTCGCTCAGTTTGATCCTGATTTCGTCCGCTGCGATCTTGTTGGGCCCATTGCCCACCACGGCCCAATTCCGGCTGCAGGGGCCGTATTCCTCTGCGCATCTCCGGATCTGATCCTTGCGTCCGAGCACCCACTCTATGTCTTCGGGGAGGCGTTCCAGCTCCTGGATCTCCTGGTAGATCTCCTCGTCCGTGAGACTGCCGAACTCCTGGGCCAGCAACAGCGCTGTCAGCTTGCCTGCAGCAATCTGTGAATAGAATGCTTTGGTGGACGCAACCGCCATCTCCACATCTCTGCCGTCGCTGGTATAGAAATGCGAATCAGACTTGGCAACCAAAGGGGAGTTCCGACGATTTACGATGGCATGAATCCAGGCGCCCTGCGAGCCTGCCACATCCACGGTACGGTTGGTATCCGTCGTGGTGCCGCTCTGAGAAATCGCTATGAGCAGCAAGTCTTCCAGGGACTCCTCCGAGAAGAATCCGGACATTTCCGAAGCCTTGCACCACCCCACTGTCACGCGAGTGCGGCCCAGGGACCTTTCGATGAGGTACGCCACCCCCATGGCAGCGACCGAAGCTGTCCCTTGACCGATAACCATGATACGCCTGATGGGCGGTGCTAAGGGATCGCGCAGACGTCCCACGAGCAGGCCGAAGCTTCCGTGCGCGTCGGTATTGAAGGTTATTTTCCCGGTAATCTTCTTATACTTACCTTTGATCGTCTTGCGAACGCTATTGGGCGCTTCGTGAATCTCTTTTTCGAAGAAATAATCGTACGAACCCCGAAAGATGTCCCTGGAATGGATGTAGATCGGTTCGGCCTTCATTTCGAATCTCGAGCCGTCCTCAAGGAATCGTCCTCCGGAGGTCTCTGCCGGGGAGCCATCAACGGAGATCGTTACCTGCGTGCCTCCCCCTTCCGTTCCCGAAAGACCGTATGAGCGCCGCGTGCGCGACGCCAACCCGTAGACCTCCGATGCCAGAACCAAACCGTCTTTCACTTTACCGACGAACAGGCTTTGGCCGCTTCCTTTCTGGCCGAGGTGCAAGCAGTGGGGCATGTCCGGGTGCTGCATCACGACCGCCAGAGAGCCGTCGCAACTCCTCATCAGGTGGGCGAACCGGTCCTCAGACGATAGCGAAGGGGCTGTTCCCAGGCGGTAAAACACGGGCAGGATCTTTGCGTCGGTCGTTACCAGAGGATCTATGGCGTAGCCTTGACCGTAAACCCACTTCTGCAACAACGGATGGTAGTTGTCGACGTCGCCGTTAAGCACGAACTGGGCTTTCCGATCGCGTGGAGAAGCCTCGCACTCGGCCCTGTAAAGCGACCCATCGACCGGGTGGCAGTTCGACAGGCTTATGATGCCGTTGGAGGCCCATCTGGTATGTGCGATGATGTTGACCTGAACGATTTCGTCGGCGATTCGCCACAGCAATTCGTCCGCCCTTACGGCCCTTCTCAGAGCAGCAGTGTTGTCGCCCAACCTTCCCACGAGATTTGCCACTTTGTAACCGAAGACTACTACGGTCCGGCCGTTGGCGCTCTCTATCAGGTCAGCGCTGCTCTTTACCCCGTCCTGCACCTTCTCGTGACCCCAACCCTGACCGCCCGGCCTCTCACTTGGTTCGTCCCGAAAGTCTCGACCATCTGCCGCCAAACATTGAACGGAAATTCCCGCGGAGTCGCGTCCCCTGACCTCCAGACGATCCAGGTTCTCCATGACCTGCTCGATGGCCCATGCGACGAACCGTTGGGCACGAGACGGGTTCCCGGCCCGGAGACCTTCCGGGAGCAACAGGTCCGACCGCGTGACGTTGCCCAGGACCTCCTCTCTGATTTGCCAGGCGCAGTCAGTCGCGTCTTCGGCCAATTGCTCAAGGAATTCGCTGGAGCCGCGATGTGCAATGTGAGCCGACAGCTCGATTCTCGCCTGCTCAAGGACCAGGGCCAATTGCCGTATCTTCCGGAGCACAGCGGACTCCCGGGCCAGTTCAAAGTGGAACCCGAAGGACATCAGGTCGTCGAACCGCTCGGCGACCACGTCCAGCCCCATTCTGAAGTCTTCCCAATTGTCCGCCCCAATGGTCGCGGTTTCGATACGGCGCAAGGCTTCATCCATCCATGACGGGTCGGGACGCTCGCGCCAAACATAATTGCTTATGAAACCAGCTATTCCGCACATTGCTGGGTCCTTTCCATCGACTTTCAGCCGGCCGGGGTTATCTTCCTGGAGGAGAAATCTTATTGGGCGGCGGAGCAGGTCTTGCTTCCAAACCTGGCGCCTGAGCTCCAGGCCGGAAAATTGCCTTGAGGTCCGAACTTGTGGTCGCTGAAATCAACCCGTCGGCTTTCAATTTCATCAGCCGTTCTCTCTTGCCTCTGGGGTCGGCTTTAAGGAAAGAGGAGTCGGCGACAAGGAATCTCCAGGCCGGTAGCTTCTCCAGCTCCTTCTTGCTTGTGGACGTGATAATCTCTTTGCGTTCCAGTTCCTTGAGCCGTACCAGACGGTCGTACGGCGAAGCCTTTTGATACTCTTTGTCCATTGCCAGGGCCTCCGCGATCAGGATGGCCTCGGTGGGAACGCTGAAATGCCATCCGATGAGCTTCTCTTCCCTAAGTCCCCGCAGTAGGCCCAAAGCCTCGAGCGGCGGGGTCTCATTGAAAGACTTTGCCCCGGCAATGATACCTCCCGCGTAGAGCTGAGCGTACGCCAGCGCCACAGACCAATCCACGAGATGCTTTGCCTCCAGCTTGGCAACCAACTCCAGGCGTTCTTTGGGAGCCATCTTCATGTACGGGGTCTTATTTATAAGATACTCGGCAAGCAGAGTCCGGTTGAGAAAGTCCCGCGGGATCTTCAACTGGCTCAGTTTCTCATCGCTGGTCAGTTTGGACCATCGCTTGAGCCTTTCCAGCGAATCGGAAGGTTCTCTCACATACTGATCACCCCAATCGAGCAGCAGAAAAGTCATATCGGCATGGCTCAACGTGCTGGAACGCAGCAGGTCTGCCGCCAACTGTAACCGAGAGAGCGGATCCTTGCCCTTGAACTGCGGGTGATCGATGACACCGGACACCAAGTCAACCAGATCGAACCCGCCAGCCGGCAACGACACCAGGAGCACCGCTGCCGCGATGGCAGGAATCATGACCGATTTCCAGCGATTTCCGTACGTATTTTGCATCCTCAGCCGAGAAACCAAAACTGCATCACCTCGAAGGTCACGCGGCCACCAGGACCTGACTCATCAACAGCCTGTTTTCCGTCGAGAATCTGCCCAGAACATGGAACCACAGGAAGTGCGCGTACGACAGTACCAGCGCCATAACGATTCCGGCCATAACAAAACCGGCGCCGGGGATATCCGTAAGAAGGACGGCCGCAATTGTCGCTGTCATGCAAGCCAGCCCAATTGCAACCGAGAAAGCGGCCAGCATGCGATACGGCTGTCCGCCTCGTTTGACGACGGCCATGATCCGCGAAGGATTCAAGGCCACCCCGATCCGGTGCGACGTGCCAAGGATCACCAGAGCAGCCGGCACAAGAAACATGGATATCGCAAAGACCAAGACGGTGAGAGCGATGAAAACGTACCCCGGCACGAGCATGGAATTGAGAAAGAACGCTATCATAAGCACCAGACATATACCAACAGGAAGGAGGCCGTATACCGTCAAGACGGCCAGGACCCTCACTCCGCTCGCCCCCATCTCTTTGGCGCCGGAGAAATTCCAGGAGGGCGGCGGGTTATTGGGCGACTCCGTGCTCTCTTTCATCACGCCGGCAAGGTATCCGTAGAGCAATACCCATCCGATGACGTTCAAAGCTAGCCCCACCAGGAAATCGAGACTCAGCGCGGTTGAAAGCGTCAACGCTATGCCGAAGAAAATCGCCGGAGCGATGGGCTTGCCCCTTCCAATGGGGTAAGACAATACCGAGGACAACTGCTGGTAGAACCTCGGCCCTACAGGATCTACGGCCTTAGATTCAAGGTCCGCTTCGTCCAAAAGGGAAAGCGAATCAGCTCCCGGCTTCCCCCGTGCAGGCTCATGTACACCAAACAGGTCCCTGAACTGTCCGATTTCCGCAGCTTGTATCCACGGCCTGTCACCTAACCTCAACGATGTGCCGGCCACTATCTCCCGGTCCTGTATCATCAGGACGATTTCACTATCAGTGAAAGGGCCTTTGATCAGGTCAGCGGACAACACCAGCCATCTTCTGCCCTTTTCCTCCGGCTGACCCGCGGCGTCCGCTGCAGAAGCGAATTGATGCGATTCCACAAACGTGGCCTGTCTGACCAGCGCAGCAGCAGCAGCATCCTGGAAGTCAACCTCGTCCGGAAGTTGAGTGGTCTCGAACTCGGTCGGCGAGGGTGCCTCATAGGCCGAAGGAGCAGGTGCCTGAGAACTCGCTTCCGAAGCCGGGACTTCGGCTGGAGGGATGGACTTTATCTGGAGTTTCAGAACCTTGCCGCATTTCTTGCACTTAAAGCTCACCGGCTTGTCGGTCACGGGGATCTTGAGCTTGTATGAGGTCCCGCAACCGCTGCACCGAATTCGTGCCTCTTTCTTTTCCATGGTCCTTCCGTCTGCGTCGCCCTTTGCGCTCGGGCTGCCGGTGAAATCTTAGAACAAAAGATAGACCGATGCAAATCACTTTTTGGAAGGGCTTCGCGTGCGGGGCTTGTTGCACTTGGACTTTTGGGGTATGCGATATATTTTAAGGAATGGCATTTCGGACGTCGAGGCCGACGGCAAGTGCCGTCCCGGTTCTCGATTTCAGCGGCTCAACGTATGACCAGTTCAGGAGGAGATGTCAACGTGATTGATTTCCATACTCATACTCTTTTCAGCGACGGAGAACTTTTGCCCGGCGAACTCGTGCGCCGTGCCTGCGTCAAAGGTTACCGAGCCATTGGCATTACCGACCATGTAGACGGTTCCAACCTGGATCTGGTCGCTCCCAGACTGTGGAAGGCCGCAGAAGAGTTGAACCGTTTGCAGCCTGTGCTGGTCATCCCCGGCGTCGAAATTACCCACGCTCCTGTTGAACAAATTCGCGAACTAGTCGCCACAAGCCGCGACCTGGGCTCAGTCCTGGTGGTGGGACACGGGGAGTCACCCGTTGAACCGGTTGCGCCGGGAACTAACCGTGCGGCGATTGAGGCGGGCGTTGACGTTCTGGCTCACCCCGGTTTCATCACCGTCGAGGAAGCCCGTTTTGCCGCAGAAAAAGGGACCCGCCTGGAGATCACAGCGCGATCCGGCCACTGCCTGACCAACGGCCATGTGGCACGGATAGCTCTTGAAGTCGGCGCTACGCTGGTTGTGAGTACGGACACACACAGCCCCGAAAACCTCATCACGCGCGAATGGGCCTTTCAGGTCCTCCTGGGCGCCGGCCTGACAGAAGTCCAGGCACAGCGGGTGCTCGCAAACAACGAGGAGTTCATGACCGAGCTGAGGCGCCGTCTCAGGCTCCATTGAAAGCGATCATGCCACATTTCCGAAGGGCTCCGTCAATACGTTTCAACCCCGTGGTCACGGCACTTTTACTGACGGTCTGGGTCGTGCTAATGGGCTGGCTGTTGCGGGAACGATATTTTCCCACCGCGACATCGATAGCGGACGGCGCTCATATTGGGGCAGCCGAGGCCGACGACTGGTTTCTCATACGTATACGGGGGGCCTCGGCCGGATTCGGCAGATCCATACAGTTCCAACACGATGGCGGTTGGAGGCTCCGCGACGAGCTGAACATCTCACTCAACATCCAGGGACACATCAAGCCCGTCAGGATCATTAACGAATCTGATGTGGACGACCAGTTCCGCCTGATAAGATTCGACCTGAAGGTCGCGTCGGGTTTGATCTCTTTCGACGTCCGAGGCAGGATGGAGGGCCGGGATCTGGTTTTGGAGACACCAGGCGCACGAGAAGGCGGTTCAAAGAGGATTAAGGTTTACGAGACACCCAGAATAGCTCGGTCCCTGGGCCTACCGGTCCCTCTTGTAGGCCTTCAGGTGGGCGAAGAGATCAAGCTGCCGGTTTTCGACCCTCTGGACGGACAAAAATGGGATGCTGTGATAAATGTGCTGGAGCGCGCGGACCTGGACATCTCGGGCTCAAAAGTTGCGGCATGGCGCGTCAAGGCCGGGTTTCGAGCGATGGATGTCACTATGTGGGTAGACAGCGACGGCCGACTCCTCAAGGGGCGCATGCCGCTGGACATCACTGTGATCAGGTCGGACAAGAAAGAAGTCGCCAGAGAGATGAAAGGCATGAGAGACCTGCCCGAGATGACTTCACTCACCGCTGTGCCCGTGGAGGGGTCTATCCCGGAAAACCCGGCTATTGAATTGGTTCGCTTGAAAGTGGAAGGGAAAGGAGATTGGAACATACCATCCGACGGGTTCCGGCAAACCTTCAAGGATTCGGAGATCACCTTGAAGCGGGAGGTCCGCCCGGAGAGCACATACTCGCTTCCTTCCGTTGATCCGGCCATGCAGCAGTACCTTGAGCCGACGCCATTCATTCAGAGCGCCGGCAAAGAAATAGTCGAAAAAGCACGGGAAATCGTGGGCGCCGAGAAAGACCCCGTGAGGGCCGCAGAACTGATAAATCGATGGGTTTACAGTAACATCAAAAAGATTCCGACCCCTTCCATGCCGGACGCGCAGTCGGTTCTTGTTACCAGGCAGGGAGACTGCAACGAACACGCGGTTCTTGCGGCTGCGCTCGCGCGGGCAGTGGGACTGCCTGCGCGAGTGGTAGTCGGGCTGGTATATTCAGGGGAAGAGTTCTATTATCACGCGTGGGTGACCTATTGGGCCGGGAAAACCTGGGTCACCGGTGATCCCCTTCTCAATCTGTTGCCCGTGGGCCCGACACATTTGGCGCTCCTGTACGGGGACGTGGACAAGCACGTCAACGTGATCTCATTCCTCG
>Ga0247841_10010022_pt1 | contig 13045 bp, 11 predicted proteins | sample LaCruzMarch2015__2_FD_192410 | JGI IMG/M metagenome (GOLD analysis project Ga0247841, IMG submission 192410) | Freshwater microbial communities from meromictic Lake La Cruz, Castile-La Mancha, Spain - LaCruzMarch2015_18m | ecosystem: Environmental > Aquatic > Freshwater > Lake | place: Spain... | reverse complement strand
AACGGATGGGCCGGAATACAGATCCCACCGAGAGCGTGAACGATTTCCATAATCTCGGCAAGGTTCAGATGGAGATTTCTCCCCCATACATTCCACGAGTCGTCCGACAATCCGTACACCAAAACGTGACCGACGTCGGTGGAGATTTCCACTCCCCGGAATATCAGAAAGCCGTCCGGGCGTTCGATTCGTTCAACAGGTCGCGAAGCGTCCACGGAATAGTGTTCCGTGAAACATACTCCGTCCAAACCGAGTTGGACCGCTCGATCGATAAGATCCGCGGGTTCCAGATTATTGTCTTGAGAAAAGACACTGTGGCAGTGCATATCTATCAGCACGGCAGAAATACCAAGGAGAAAACAATTGCGCTCCAGGTTGAAGACCGCCTCACGGACAGTAAAACCCGAACCGTAGGTCGTGTTCATCGAGGCACCAGGAACCCGATTCCGGATCGCGTGGGCGCCGCCGCGTCGATGTTGCCTAATGACTATACTTTACCAGAGAAAAAAGCAACCCGTGAAATAGCTCCCGATTCACGCCCCGGGGTTATGACATAACCGGGTGCATTTTCCTGCGATTGGAAAGGTTCGGTCGTTGCGGAAAAAATCTGTCCGAACGGGATGACAAAAGGTAGGTCGATGCACATATAGGAAACCTGAATGGAAAGGGAGGGGCATTCATGGACGTCCACCACAGAGGTATCGGGTTTATCCAATGATTAAACGTGATTATTATGAAGTTCTGTCAGTAGGGAAAACGGCTAGTCGGGAAGAGATCAAGAAGTCTTATCGCAAGCTCGCGCTGCAGCACCATCCTGACCGCAACAAAGGAGACAAAGACGCGGAGGAAAAATTTAAGGAAGCCGCAGAAGCCTACGAGGTCCTCAGTGACCCTGAAAAACGGCAACTGTACGATCGGTTCGGCCATGCCGGGCTTCAGCAAAGCGGATTTACCGGGTTCAGGAACTTTGACGACATCTTTTCGTCCTTCGGAGATATCTTCGAGGAATTCTTCGGCTTTGGGGGCACGTCTCGCCGTAGGGCGGTCAGAAAGGGAGCGGACCTTCGGTACGATCTCAGCATAAAATTCATGGACGCAGTGCTCGGGAAAGAGACCGAAATCGAACTCTCCCGCCATGAACTGTGCAACGAGTGCGGGGGAGTTGGAACCAGAGGCGGTGTTCAGCCGTCAGTTTGCCCTACGTGCGGAGGCCGTGGTCAGGTGAGCAGGTCCCAGGGGTTTTTCTCCATTGCCACGACTTGCCCTTCGTGTCATGGCAGCGGTTCGGTCATTACCGACCCGTGTGAGAAATGTCGAGGAATTGGAAGGGTCCTGATCGCAAAGAAGCTGTCCCTGAAAATCCCAGCGGGTGTTGACACCGGTTCCCGCCTCAGGTTGCAGGGAGAGGGCGAACCGGGAGAGTTGGGAGGGCCTCCGGGGGACCTGTACGTGTTCATCCACGTTGAGCAGGATGAAGTTTTCAAGCGCGACGGCGATGACGTTTTGGTCGCCGTGCCCATAACCTATACCTTGGCCGCGCTGGGTGGCGCCATTGAGATACCCACGCTGGAAGGCCCCGAGGACTTCTATATTCCTCGAGCCACCCAGAGCGGCCAGGATTTCCGTCTCCCCGGGAGAGGAATGCCCCATGTGAGAGGTCGGGGACGTGGAGACCTGATCGTTGTAGTCTACATAGAAACCCCGAAGAGTCTAACCGGCGAACAGGAAGAACTGCTCCGTCGGCTGGCGGACATTGAGGGGGCCAAAGTGGTGCGAAAAAAACGAGGACTGTTCTCCAGAAACAAATGAATAGCGACAGAATCCTCGTGCTCGGAGTGGGTAACATCCTTCTTAAAGATGAAGGCGTGGGCGTTCGTGTCATCGAAGAGTTGGAACGCAGGTTCGAGTTCCCGGAAAACGTTCGGGTGCTTGACGGCGGTACTCAGGGCTTGTGGCTCATGTCCACCCTTCAGCTTGTGGACAGACTCATCGTGGTGGATGCGGTGCTTGGTGGTGGCGAGCCGGGGACTATCTACCGGCTGGAGCGGGACGACCTCCCCAATGGATTGAGGGCAAAACAGTCGGCGCACGACAGCGACCTGGTGGAGGCGCTGAATTTCTGCTCGCTTCTGGACAGCGGTCCGAGGACCGTGACGGTCATCGGGATCGAGCCCGCGGACATACAACCCTTTTCTCTGGAATTGACGGAGAGAATTTCGGAAAAAATTGACGAACTTGTAATGCGTGTTATCGCAGAATTGACCAGTATGAACGCGCAACCCCAAAAAAAAGTTTGAACGAAAAAGGGGGGTGTGCTAACGTTGGTTCCCTCAAAAAAACCCCTTTCGGGGGAAATTTTACCGCATTTCACGGCAAATTTAGATGCGATTCATTCATTTTGAGGAGGCTCAACCATGAAACACAGAGGGAGAGTTGTTCTGGGCCTGATCCTCGGTGTCGCGGTGCTCGCCGCATTCACCTTGGCTTATGCAGCCACTAAGGCCCCGGAACAGGACATCACCATTCACACTACAGATGTGTTCACAAAGCCCAAACAGAGCCCGGTCGTCTTTTCTCACGCCAAGCACAAAGAAGTGAAGTGTGTCGATTGCCACCACGAGTTCAAAGACGGCAAGAACGTCTGGCAAGAGGGGCAGGAAGTCAAGAAGTGCGGTGCGTGCCACAAACTCGAGGCACAGGACAAAGTCTTGAAGCTCGAGAAGGCTTACCATGACAAATGTGTGAACTGCCACAAGAAGCTCAAAGAAGAAAAGAAAACCACAGGCCCGACCGCATGCACCAAGTGTCATCCGAAAAAGGAAGGCGCTAAGGAAGAAGGTGCGAAAGAAGAAGGAGCCGCAGAGAAGAAGTAGCTCCTGTCGCCTCATTTCATATAGTCAAAGCCCCCTCTGCGTGAGGGGGCTTTTTCGTTCTTTATTCTTCTTGACCTCGGCCTCTCGCAGGATGTAATAATTGCCTCTGTTTTGCCTTCATCCTTGGTATTCACCGAGAGACTTCACAGCTCTGATGGAAACACGGTTTGCACAAGGAGTTTATCATGAAGAACAGGCCCATCTCTTTCCGCTCCTGGAGGTGGAGAGCCCTTGCCTCGGTCGGGATCATCGCCGGCCTCCTGCTGTTCTGTTGGCTTCCAGGCAGCACGGTGGCTCAAGTGCAGACCCCGACCGCAACTTCACCAACCCCGGGCCAGGTCGCACCCGCCCAACCTGCTGAGAAAGCCGCGGAAGCCCCGGCGAAACCTGAAGGACCAAAACCTCTGCCAGCCGCCGTAGCAGAGGAGAAGCCCAAGGCAACAGAGAAGGCTGCCAAAGATGAACTTACCAACCAGTCGTGCTACGACTGCCACAATCCGGACATTCTCAAGCTCTCCAAAGAAGATCTCGCCGAACAGGTCGTAGTGAGTGAGAAACCGCTGCCGCCTGCAACCAGACCTCCGTACGTGTTCGGAGACTTGAGTCTGTCCATTGATGAGAAAAAATACGCAAGCGGAGTGCATGCGGACACTACTTGCGTCACTTGCCACAATGACGTCAAAGAAGTCCCTCATGCGCAGCGCCTCAAGAAGGTGGATTGCAAGGAATGCCATGATGAATTCGTCGAGAACATAAAGACCAGCGCTCACGGCGAGAAAGCAGGACCCAAGGCTACCCCGTGCATTGGCTGCCATGATGTTCATCAAGGCAAGGGCAAGAGTGCTTACACCGAAGATTTCAAGCGCAAAGTCTGCGTGGATTGCCATAAGGCGTACGGAATGGACACCGTCAAGGGGCACGCCAAACTGTACGAGCCTAAACTGCACTTGCGAATGGAATGCATGTTGTGTCACCAGGGCAAAGAGCCTGGCGTTCACAACATTCCCGCGGTCAAGACCAAGGTGGCGACCTGCGAGGCGTGTCACACGAAGTACACAGTCCTTTCCAAGACTAAACCGGCATACGTAGGATTGATGTCGTACCTCACACAGACGAGCTTCATCAACGGAGAGGTCCTGAAGAAGTACGGATATGTCCTCGGCGCTAACCGCATCCCTGCACTGGACGCTCTGCTCATCCTGGTCGTGGTGGGGACGCTCGGTCTACCAATTGTCCACGGAGGACTCAGGGTCCTAACCAGACGCAAAGGCCCGATTGAGTTGCCCGAGGAGAAGATCTATCTGCATCCTCTTCCAGAGCGCATTTGGCACTGGATCCAGGCCCTGTGCATCGTCATGCTGGTCATTACGGGAGTGATGTTGCACTGGCCCAACAAGTTTCCGGGCTGGTTCGACTGGTCGGTGACGACTCACAACTGGTTCGGGATAGCCGCTGTCCTGGCGTGGGTCTTCTGGTTGATCTACAACTTGGTCACAGGCAGGCTCACACACTACATTCCCAAGAAGGGTGAGATACCCAAGGGTATGATCACACAGGCAAAGTTCTACGGATACGGGATCTTCAAGCACGAACCGCATCCGTATGCCCCTTCAGAGGACAACAAGTTCAACCCCTTGCAGAAAATCGCATACCTGAAATTCCAGCTATTCCTGTTTCCGCTCCTACTGCTGAGCGGTATTCTGTACATGTGGCCGGAAGCCTTCAGGGGCGTTATCAACCTCATCGGTGGGATGACCGTGCTGGCCCTGATTCACTATATTCTTGGAGCGCTCTTCGCGGCCTTCCTTTTGGCGCACTTGTACCTGGCCACCACCGGTGAAACCGTCAGCGAGAACTTCAAAGCAATCATTACCGGATGGGGAACTAAAGAAGAACACCACGAACACGTCTGAGGTAAATGCGATTTCAAATACGTCAGCTCGGGGGGAACTTCTTTGCCCAGAGAAGTTCCCCCCGAGCCCTCATCGGCGCTAACTTGACGATGCGATGGGCCTTTGTCCGTCGTTCCGGCGGAAGCCGGAACCCGGTATTTGCCTTATCTACTGGGCCCGGCCTTCGCCGGGGCGACGGGATTTTTTCTGTTTAACTTGTTGAAATCACTAGGCCGAGCAACGGAAAGTTAACGCCTACGCCCGTTACTCCTCCCGCTAAGATGAGGTGAATAACAGGTGATTATGCCGTGCGATTTCAAATCCCCTGCCGTGGCTGGAGGGGGACGACTTACTGAAATTACCTGCGCGACCCAGTTAATCTACACCTTCGGGACAATCCGAAAGCCAGACACCGGCCTGGAACTTGCCGCCCTGAGTTAATCCGCCGAGAGCATCTCCGTTTCCCAATACCTTGACAGGTGCCAGGGCATACCCTATCCTGTCCTATATCAGGAGGACGTGGTGAGACTTCGATTCTCCGACAGATTTCTATTGCTCTTCGTATTTGCGTGCGTGGCGGCGACCGTTTCCTCCGGGCTCTTCAGGACGGGATCGGCCCAACCTCGTGGCCCATGCCCGCTTGGGGCCTCGTGTTGCGTAGGCTGCGGAGAGCACAAGAGCTTTGAGTCTGTCGGGAACGATGACTTACAAGCGCCGGTAGGCCGGTTGAGCGACGACGACTGCTCAGAATCGAGGGATCCCGGCAGCTCTGACACATGTTGCTGCAAGATCTCCCAGTCTCCTCCTTTCTTGACCTCTTCCTTTACTCTCAGGATCCTTCCTCTGCACACTGCCGCAACCGGCCAACCCGGAGATCGGTTGTTGCCGTGCGATTTCACCGATTCGTTGTACAGACCTCCTCGGTCCTGATTCTCCTTTGATTCCATAGCTGTAGAGCGTGAGGAGCGTCGATAGGACCCTTTGTCAGGTCCTAGGCCGACAAATGGCGTCAATTATCGCGAGCCGAAGGTGTGACCGGCTTCGCTTCCGTGGATCGGGTGTGTCACGGATACGAACTCGGAGGTGTGCAATTGACAGAATACCAGTTACATGTGCTGAGAGGCGCTTCGGCGAACGAGACTGCGCCACAGGCCGATGGCGGGGTGCCTCGTCCTCCGTTCAATTGGAAAACCCGAGTGCTCATTCCCGGGATAATCGTGGGAGGATTTCTCTTTGTGCTCGGCCTGAGCGCTTTTCAGGAACTTAGTCCTGCACTGAGCGTTCAAGCATCCCCTGTGCTGTTGAAATCCGTCGAGGGCGGCATGAGCGGCGCTGTTACCGTTCAGGCGGCCGGATGGGTGGAAGCTGACCCTTACAAGTCGTACGTGACCGCGCTGACTGACGGCATAGTCCAGGAAGTACTGGTGCTTGAGGGTCAAGCGGTGAGTCCGGGGCAGGTGGTCGCTCGTTTGGTCGATGAAGATGCACGCCTGACAGTCAAGCGAGCGGAAGACAAAGTGAAGGAGTTGGAAGCCAAGCTGGCGGCGGAGCGTGCTGAACTGCTGGCAGCTCAAACCGAATGGGAGAATCCCACAGAGAGGAAACGCGCCATCGAGGTAGGCGAGGCCCAGTTGGCAGAGGCCAAGGCTACTTTGGAGCAACTGTCGGCTGACATAGCCACGGAAGAGTCGCAGTCCGAGCATACCAAGAGTCAGTACGACCGGTCAGTGGGGCTGCGTGAGTCAGGAGCCATCTCGGACCAGGAGTTTATCCGACTTCGTTCTCAGCACCACGCCCAGACATCCAAGATCGCAGCCCTTAGAATGCGTCTCGCGGCCGGGAGAGAGCTAGTAGCCAAGCACGAAGCCGAGTTGCGAGCGTCCAGAGAGCACATGGCCCTGCGGACGGAGGAACGCCGCAAACTGGATCACGCGCGAGCAGCCGCTTCGCAGGCGGAGGCTGCCCTTGACCAGGCTAGGACATCCCTCGCAGAAGCCGCATTGCGATTTAACAGGATGGAAATCCGTTCTCCTATGAAAGGCGTCGTGATGAGCAGGCTTACTGAACCCGGATCCAAGGTACAGGTCTTGTCGGACAATCCGGGTTCGGCCAAAGTCCTCAGTCTTTACGACCCGGAGCGTCTGCAGGTTAGAGTGGATGTCCGTTTAGCGGATGCGGCAAAAATCAGTGTCGGACAACAAGCTGACATCATTGTGGAAGTCCTGCCGGATCAACCTTTCGCCGGAACCGTCACTCGCGTTCTGCACGAGGCCAACATCCAGAAAAATACCCTGGAAGTGAAGGTGGCGCTGTCTAATCCCGATCCGAAGCTTCGGCCGGAAATGCTGGCCAGGGTCAAGTTTCTCGCAAAGGTTGAAGCCGGCCCCGACGAGGAACGGCATCGACTTTTCGTGCCTGAAGCCGCTGTGCGCAATAGCGGAGGGAACGCAACAGTATGGATGCTGCGAGATGTTGAAGGGGATCAGGGGTCTGCATTCTCGCGCCCCGTCAAGCTTGGATCGACCAAAATCGAAGGCTGGATCGACGTTTCGGAAGGCCTGCAGGCAGGTGATATCGTAATCGCGAATCCTCCCTCCGAACTCCGAGAAGGCAGGAAAGTCCGGATAGCCACGCACTGATCGTTTTTTTTGAAAGAATCTCGGGAGATTTGTCATGGCATACATCGAATGTCGTAACGTGACTCGGACGTACGCTAAAGGCTCAACGACGATAACACCCCTCGAGTCTCTTGACCTGGAAATCGAGGAGGGATCGTTCACAGCACTTATGGGACCGTCGGGTAGTGGCAAGACGACACTCTTGAACCTTATCGCGGGAATAGACACCCCCACGTCCGGGTCCCTGGTTATCGGCGGGGAAGACATCGGAAATCTTTCCCGTTCCAAGCTCGCTCACTGGCGAGCCGAAAACATTGGATACATTTTTCAACTTTACAACCTGGTCCCTGTGCTTACAGCGTACGAGAATGTCGAATTACCTCTGCTTCTCCACGACTTTTCAGCTTCAGAGAGACACGATCGAGTGTCTGCCGCTCTCAATCTCACGGGAATCGCGGACCGGCACGATCACTTTCCACGCCAGTTGAGCGGCGGCCAGGAACAACGCGTGGCCATAGCCAGGGCCATCGTTACCGATCCCAGGATCGTCGTGGCCGACGAACCTACAGGAGACCTTGACCGGAATTCTGCAGCGGAGATCCTGTCTCTACTTCAGCAGATCAATGTTGAACTCGGTCGAACGCTCATCATGGTAACCCATGATCCAAAGACCACCATCTATGCCCAACGCATCCTGCACCTGGACAAGGGCAAGCTCCTTGAACTGGAATCAGTGCCCGAATCGGGTCCTGTATTGCACGCAGAGAAGCCCTCGAGGAGGTGACTCATTCCCGGCGTGAAATTTTTACCACTTATTCTCAAATACATCATTCGTCATCGCGCGCGAAGCGCGCTGACTCTTGGCGGAGTAGCAACCGCGATGTTCCTGTTCTATGCGGTCCAGGCTATGCAACAGGGGGTCCGTGAAGTGACCTATCGAGCTTCGACCGACACTAAGCTCGTGGTCTATCGACAGGATCGATATTGTCCATTCACCAGCAACCTTCCTCAAGATTACGCGGAGCGGATTGTCAGGATTTCCGGCGTGAAGAGCGTGGTTCCGGTGAAGATCGTTGTGAGTAATTGCCGCACAAGTCTCGATGTTGTCACTTTTCGGGGGATTCCGCCCGAGGCCTTCGATCAGGGGGCATTTCAACACATACGGTTGGCCGGAGGAAGCCTCGAGGACTGGAAACGGCGCAGTGATGCGGCTCTTGTCGGAGAGCGGGTTGCATCTCGACGCCACTTGAAAGTAGGAGATCGGGTCGATGTTTCGGGAATCACAATCTATGTGGCGGGCATTCTCACTTCTCCCGAACCACAGGACCAGAACGCCGTCTACGCGCATCTCGACTTCGTACAAAGGTCCGGCAGCATGGTTGGGACAGTCACCCAATTTGACGTGAAGGTGACGGAATCGAGCCTGCTGGAAAGTGTGGCTCTCGCTATCGACGAAGAGTTTCGCAGTGCACAGGAACCTACGGCAACATGGTCCGAAAAGAGCTTTGTGACCCGCGCCATCTCGGACATTCTGGAAATTGTCAATTTCTCTGGATGGTTGGGATGGGCATGTCTCGCAGGTGTGTTTGCGCTGGTTTTTAACGCCATTGTGCTCTCGGTTCAAGACAGGATTAAAGACCACGCCATCATGCAGACGCTCGGGTACTCAAACGGCCTCATTGCCGAACTGATCGTGCTGGAGAGCCTTATCCTCAGCGTCACCGGCGGACTGATCGGCATTCTGGCCGGGTTTGTCGCTACCTCGTGGGGACAGTTCAGCCTGTCAGTGGAAGGCTTGAGCATCAACATCCACGGTGGAATTGGAACGGTGGCCCTCGGTCTGGTTCTGTCGGCGCTCACCGGAGTTATCGCCGGTCTGGCGCCTGCTTGGCAGGCCTCCAAGCGCGAAATCGCGGAGTGTTTCAGGGCAGTCTAGGGGCGTCAAGATAATGGATTAATACGAATTCGGTTTCAAAGAAGTAATCCGGGGAGGACCTTTCTTGCACAAAGAAGTTCCCCCCGGTTTAACTTGTTTGAACACGCATCGGTATAACATGCGATTACTGCCATTCGATTATGCTGTCCGTAACCTCGGAAGGGCCCGCACCCGGTTGGTGTTGACCGTCTTCGCAAGTGCACTTGTGGTTCTGCTTGTACTGACCGCGGCCGCCTTCGTCAGGGGCATGTCGAAGTCACTGGGCAACCGAACCGGCCAGGATAACGTGATCCTCTTGGCTTCTGGCAGCGAGGAGAGCTTGGAAAGAAGCCAGATTCCGGGAGGCGCTGCCGGGATCGTGGCAGCCGATCTTCCGGGAATCAAGACTCGGCTCGGCCGGCCTTTTGCTTCTCCTGAGATCCATGCCGCAATTGTTGTGAAAGATCGTGAGAATAGCCCCGAAGAATGGCATGCCGTGGTGCGAGGGGTTGGACCCGAGGCATTCCTTGTGCATACCCGGGTACAAGTCGTTGAAGGTCGCAACCCGAGACGGGGAAAAGATGAAATCATGGTCGGGGGATTGGCTGCCCGCATGATGGGCGTTCCCGATTCCCGCCTTGGCATAGGAAACTCGCTCTGGTTCGACAACCGGTCTTGGACCGTGGTTGGGCGTTTTGCCGCTCGCGGTACGGTTTTGGACTGCGAAATCTGGGCACCATTGACGGATCTACAGATCGCAACAAAGAGGGAAACCGTGTCATGCGTGGTCATCGCCCTGGAAGGCGCCGATTCTTCCGACGTGGACGCATTTGCCAGGCAGCGCTTCGACCTTGGCCTGACCGCCATTTCCGAGGAAGACTATTATTCCTCGATCATGCGGTTTTACCGACCCGTTCATGTGATGGTTTGCGCCACAGCCCTGCTGATTGCCTTGACCGCTCTCTTCGGTGGACTCAATACCCTGTATGCGGCTTTTGCGTCCCGAATGCGGGAGTTGGGCATGCTGCAATCGCTCGGCTTTTCGCGGTCGGCGATACTTCTAAGTCTGATTCAGGAATCGGTCATCATGGCTGCGGGCGGCACACTCCTGGGGTCCCTGTTGAGTTTGGTGCTTCTGGACGGCCGGGCAGTAAAGTTCAGCATGGGTGTCTTCCAGTTGGTTGTTGATCACCGAGTGCTGATCTTCGGGCTGGCGGCCGGTGTGACCATTGGTGTCTTAGGAGCGTTGCCTCCCGCGTGGAGATGCCTGCGTGTCCCTATAAACGAAGCTCTCAAAGCTGCCTGAAAGAAAGGAAGTTCATGATGAATCACCAGGAGCGCAAGTCGAGACGAAGCTGGATGCCTCCGACGATTGCCGCAATAGCGGTCACCCTACTGATCGGAATTGTGACTTCAGCCGGCGCGGACAATCCCATGCCCGCGCTGCCGCCTGACCTGTTTGTCACCACCCCACCGCCGAATGCGGTGGGGGTGGGCGAGGCAAGAAGAGCTGCCCGAGAAGGACAGCCTATCGTGGTTCGAGGCAGAATAGGAGGAATGGCCAAACCCATTGCGAATAAGTACGCCATGTTCCTTCTGACTGACTTGAGCTTGGAGCTGTGCAAAGATGGTTGCGCGGCCCCTTGCAAAGTGCCGAAGGAACAGGTTCTGGCCGGCACCGCGACCGTCCAGGTCGCAGATTCCGGGGGTCGCCCCATGAAGGTTTCCGTGGAGGGCAGGAATGGTCTCAGACCCTTGGCGGAAGTCGTGGTCAAGGGCACCGTAGGAAAGCTCGACCAAAACGTCATGATAATCAATGCTCAGAACATCTTCGTCCAAGATGACAAAAAATAATGACGGTCCTTTGAGGCGGTCAACACGACCCTGTGGAAGACTCCGATCAGAGAAATGCCAGTGTGTCACAAGCCGAAAACGGAAGGAAAACAGCGAAGAGCGATGTGCAGCGCTGCCGCGGCATATAAAGAGGCCACCAGATCGTCCAACAGTATACCCCATCCGCCGGGCAGCTTCTCCAGTGTTCGGGCCGGCGGCGGTTTTATTATGTCAAACAGTCTTGTGGCCAGAAAAGCCCAGACAGCGGTGACCAGTATGTCCGGGACACGAAAGAGCAGGACGGTGAGGAAGAAACTGGCTACTTCATCCAGGACGAACTCTCTTGGGTCCTTTTGCTGCCAGTTACCCTCTGCCCACGAACCCAAGATAACGGCCAGCAAACTGGTCCCCGCGAAACATGCCCCGATGAGCAGAGTTTGGTACTCGGCCGGTGCAGCAAATGCTATGGCGAGAAAAACCGCCACAGCCGGCAGTGTGCCCGCGGTCCCTGGGGCAACAGGAGAATAGCCGAACCAGAATGCCGTGCAAACAGCCGCCCTGATTGAGTCGTAATCAATTCTCATGCTAAGATCCTACGTTTGGTACGAGTTCGCTTTCAAAGAAGTCATCTGGGGAGGACCTTTTTGAAAAAAGGTCTCTCCCCAGACCCCTCTCCAAAAACTTCTATTATTCCGCCGGGTGTCTGACTTCCTGTGCCAGGAAGTCAGACACCCGGCGATATATAGAGTTTCTTGAGGGGAGCTCGGAGGTCCCGCGAGACGCGGGATTTGCACAAAGAAGTTCCCCCGATTTTCATAGGCATGGTGGAACGCAAGGGCCGCTGCGTCAAGGAATAAGTGAAAGAAGCCGGTTCATTTCCTGCGGAGCGAGGTTCAAGGGCAGGTAGGTTCGTATGAAACTTATTATCGCGAGACATGGCGAAACCGCCTCCAACCGAGACGGTTTAGTTCTCGGGCGGTCAGATTCGTTCCTTACCATTCAAGGTCTTGCGACAGTGAGACGGATGCCGAAAATGTTTACGGACTATAAACCGGAGGTCCTTTTGTCGAGCGTTCTGGGAAGGGCTGCTTATACTGCCACAATCTACTCTGAAAGGCTTGGCTTACCGCTCTATTTCACGCCGACCTTGGCCGAGCTTTCCTGCGGTGTCTGGGAAGGCTTGCGCCGAAGCGATGCCGGGGCTGACCGTGCATTTCTCAGAAACACCTGGACGGAAAGACCTGCAGGCGGGGAAAGCTTTGCGGACGCGGAGACCAGGGTAACTTCCTTGATAGCCGAGATCCGGGCAATGGCAAATCGGTCGGTTATTCTGATTGTGGGACACTCAGCAGTCAATCGCGTCTTGCTGAAAATCTGGCTCGAACTGGAACCCCAGGTTGCGATAAGACTCCTGTCTCCCCACGACGCGATATATATAGTGGAAGAGACCGGGTCGGTGCGGTACAGGTTCGCTGATGGCGCCGAAACCGACGGCCTGTTATTCGAGCCGTGAGACCACCGCGTGTTCGATCAAGACTGACCTCCGTCGAAAACTGCGCGTGAACGCCAACGTTGAGATCCGCCTCTCCGAACCCCTCCCGCCCGGGGCGGAATTTCAACTCGCCGGTTCCTTGTGACCTCTCCCCCATTCGGCCATAGCTTCAAGTATTGGACATAGCGTGCGTCCATGTTCCGTCAAAGAGTACTCTACCTCCGGGGGTACGACGGGATACACGATCCGAAAGAAATAATCTGGAAGGACCTTTTTGAAATGAGGTCTCCCCCCAGATTACTTCTTTGGAAGCGAAATGGTATGAACGGTTACCTCAAGAGTTGCACAATTTGCTCCTTCGGGACGATACCGACAAAGGATGCCGTAATCTCGGCGTTCCGGACCACGTAGATCGTCGGTAT
>Ga0247841_10010020_pt1 | contig 13047 bp, 7 predicted proteins | sample LaCruzMarch2015__2_FD_192410 | JGI IMG/M metagenome (GOLD analysis project Ga0247841, IMG submission 192410) | Freshwater microbial communities from meromictic Lake La Cruz, Castile-La Mancha, Spain - LaCruzMarch2015_18m | ecosystem: Environmental > Aquatic > Freshwater > Lake | place: Spain... | reverse complement strand
CGGTGAATTATAGAGATGGAACAAAAAAAGATGTTAATACAAACATAGCAACATTTGATATTGCTACACTTCCAATAGCCTGCAAATGTTTTGATACACGCTATACCAGTGATTCATGCACAGATGCCCAACACATGGATGTAATAAATGGAAATGGAACATTTATTGGGGAACACTGCATGTTAATTAAAAATGACCTGGCCGATGGAGTTGATGAAAATGAAGGAATTGGAGGACTAATGTATGTGTATGTTCCAAGAGGCAACGTTGAATCAATTGATTTTAACATATACGGAAATCCAAATCCGGAACACTTACGAATAAGCGGACTTTCATGGGTAAAATATAATGAAGACATCAAAACATTAACTCCTAATGGAAGCTCGAATTTAACAGTATTAAATAGCGGAGGATTTAGAATTTATCCAATTGAAGGATACACTTACATTCTAAAAAATCTAGCTGATACATCAATAAGCAAACAACTCCAAGAAAGAATTAACCTATGCAAAAAAGTACAATCCGCAGAAGCATGGTATTTTAAAGATAAAATATTCTGGACAAAAAGATCAATAACAAATTTTTATGAAGCAAAAAGCTTTTGCTCTGACTCAAACGGAATAGGAATAGATTTGACTGGTACAATTCCAAGACTTGCTATACTGAACGATGTAGTAGGTGTAAACTCTGCATTTTTGGTAAGTACACTTACAAATAATCAAGATTTATTATGGAATACAACAACCGCTGATGGTGGATGGGTTGATGGAAGTACATTAAAAGGATTTTGGATTGATTATAGCATTGGCGAAAATTATTATCCCCTACAAAAATTTGATTGGTATTACTATACTGGTACTGGAGTTGATCCTGGAGTTGCTGAATACGCTCCACTATGTGCCGCTGAAATTAATAACTCAAGAGGAGTAACAAAAGCAATGTGTACTTCACTTGGAATTACTTGCGACAAAACAAACGGAAGATGCACTGCCCCTGACCCATCCTCATTCACAGCATTTAACAGCAACGCGTACTTAAAAACATCAAACCCCCTTATAGAAGTAAATATCAAATCAGTAAGTTCAGGAGGAAAAGCAATTGACTCGAATAGTGTAGTAGTATGGGTTGAAGGAGGACAATTAAAAGCAAGATATATTGGAGAGAATTATGCTTTATATGACGACCAAACAATAGAATCAGATATAATTGCAAAAGATGTCAAAGGAGACCAATATGGCACATTAACAATAATAGATTACATAAATAATCCAGAAGATTAACAATTAAAAAAATTGTTTTTATTAAACCAATTGGTTTTTAGTAGAGCAGTTAAATATTAGAAGAAAACAAGTGATTATGATTATGATGAAAAAAATAGTTATATTGCTATTCATGATAATGGCAATTGGATACGCATTTGCTGGCGAAATAAGTTCTAATGAGCTAGCATGGAATGCAGGACTAAACATAAAACTTGACAAACAAACTTATCAACTAAATGAACAAATAACTGGTGAAATAACAATTGAAAACAGAGAAAATGCTCCTCTAGTTGGAACAAAAATAGTTTTACAAATAGTGCAAGGAAGTTATTATTACCCATCCCAATTTAATAATGCTGAAATAGTTTTGCATGAAGAAATAGCTGATTTTAACTGGGTACTACAAGGAACTAAAAAATCAATGAAATTTATATTGCCTGCACAAAGGTCAGGAGAATACAGAGTTGATGCATATGCATGGGCAGCAAAATCAGTAATGATAGGAGCAAGCAATATTCTACTAAACCCAAGCTCTGCTACTTTTATTGTCCCAGGAGAAAAATACAAGCGCCCAACAATATTTAGAGAAATAACTTTATTTAACGGCAAAGTTGGACCAGTAGGATTTCCAATTGAAGCAGGCGGAATAATAAAAGGAAGTATTGCACTAACAGCTATTCCAAGCACAGGATTTAGTAACCTAAAAATAGGCGCAGTGATTTGTGAATGGGCGACCCCATTTTGCGACAATGAAAAAGAAGTAAAAGCCGATTTCGGAAATATTGATGTTGGTGGAAATGCATACGCTGTAATAGAACTAAAAGCCCCAGAAATATCCTCAGCCTATGAAATATTCTTCAAAGTATATAGTGGAAATGAAGTAATTGGAATATACAAAAGCCGAGCAATAGTAACAGGTCCAACAGCAAAAACAAGAAAAGTGTTAATCGAAGGACTTGCAAAAAGAAGCTACTCAATAAAAACCTACCTCACAGGAACACCAGATCATTTTGGAATGGCGAGTTTTACTGATTTTGATTTAAAGATAGAAACCTATAAAGATGGAAATACTGTATTTTCAAAAACAGAGCGAATCCCGCTAATTGAATATGCTGATATATTATTTAAAGAATTTGAAGTTGGAAGAATACTTTTTGATAAAGTCTGTGTATTTGTAGAAAAAGAAGGAAAAATTTATGACAAAGTATGTTTCTTAGCCCCAATGAAAGAAATACAAGCAGAATATGATTTACTTTACCCAACCCCAGTAAGCGTTGATTGGAAATACTACCCTGAAAATAATGCTCTTAAAATTACTCTAACAAAAGAAAAAATAAATTCAAAAATAAGGTTATTTTCATCAGATCAAATGTATATTGAAGAAATGATTAATGAAAACAATGTTTATACAAAAACTATTACAATCCCAAAAGAAAACCTAACACTTACAGTGGATGATATTGACGCAAAAGAACAACAAGTATTCCAAATAAATCTGGGCGCTGGCGGAGACGAAACAGGAAATTTAATTATTGAAACTGGTGTCAAACCAATTGAAGAATGCAGTGGAAAAATTTGTGAAAACGGACAAGTATGCACATTAAAAACAACTCCTTCAATCCAAGGAGAATGCTGCATGGATAAATGCGTTGCATTTGGAGAAATAAAACCCCAAGATGGAAAAGAAATGGTTCCACTGATATTACTAGTTGCAATAATATTAACTGTAATTGCAGTATTTGTTTTATACAAAGCCATAAAGGTGATGAGAAAATGAATCTAAAACTAATTATGGCATTTGTTATAGTAATTTGTTTATTTGTTCCAATGGTGTCCTCAAAAGAACACTGCCGAAGACAAGTAATAGATGACAGTGTAACCGCCACTGATTTTATTATTGGAGATGCAATTTATGATCCAACGAGTGGGATATGGATAGCGACTATTGGCTCAAGGATGGACATAAATGGAATAAGTTACTTTGTGCTTTACTGCCAAGACGGGGACGCAAGCAGTTTCAAATATTATATTGATGTACTGGACGCAACCAGTGGAAAAATAGTTGCAACAAATGTAAATGGTAATTTAGGCCCAGTACAGGTTTTTGGTGGTTATTGTGAGTCTAATGGAAGTATATGTTATTCTTATAAAGGACGTAATTATCCAAGCTTTGGAGAATGTTCTTCTGGAACTACCTTTGGGGCAGGAGGTGGAGAATTAGGCACCATCTCAATTCCATTTGATGAAACTACTGTAGGATATCATGAATATGTAATAAGGTTTGGAGCAATTTCCCCAGCAACTACAGATCCTTATTCACCAAGCCTCTGGATGCGACCAATTAAAACAATAAAAATATATGTTGGAATGCCAGGGTTATTAACATTTAACCAACAAAAATTAAAAAGAATCGGATACTATGACAAAAACGGTGAAGCAGTAATAGACACTGTATTTACACTACTAAACAAATCTCCATTCACAGTAATAATAAAAGATTATAAAATTAATTGTCAAGGAGAAGTAACTTGCGAACTAGAAAAAATAGGGGACCAATTAGAATATCTGAATTATAAAATTAAATCTGATCAACCACTTGTAATCCCGGCAAAAATAAGATTTAACAAAAGAACAACTCTCCCAGAAGACTTCTTTGTTTCACTAGAAGTAGATTATACTGCCAATGGATTAACAAATTGTGACATAGCAAACAAAAAAGAAAACTGCAAAAGCACTTCTTCAATAATGGAATATAAAGTTGGGCTACTTGAAAAACAAGACTTCCAAATAAACATAGTTACCCAGGAATCTGAAAGAGAATGTGTAGATGCAGAAGGAAACCCTGGGCGAACAGGGCCTGAAATTGCACCTAGAATAAATTTACAATTTGACCCATCAAAAACAAATTATGACTGTTCACCGATAAATCCCCTAACAGGAGAAGAAAATCCGGCTTGGGTGTACTGCTCACAAAAAGAATTCCTAGTCCAGCTAAGCCAAAGAATTGGAGAAGGATGGATCAGACTAGACAACATAAAAGCATACGAACAGAATATAAACAATCAAGCAGCAGATGCATTACGAACAGAAAATGGAAGAATATTATCATTTAACGCATACCTGCAAGCACAAGACATTTCTCACACACAAGTTACTACAAACATAAATACGTTTGGCCAGGGATTATTACAATCAGTTGCCCTCCCAGGAACGGTATTTGGGGACAATGCAAAAGCAATCCCGCGAATGAAAAACTTGGTTAATTCAATAAACTTTAAATTAGCAGTAGGTGGAATAAAAGTTGACGAAACCGCTCTTGAAGTTGGAATGTATAAAGTAACAATTGATATGAACGATATAGATTTATCAAGCTCAACCACATCAACACTATTTAGATCAGATAACACAGTAAACCCTGCAGCAAACATAAAAGTAACCCTAGAAAAACTCACACCTCCAGAATTTGATTGGTTCTTCTACTATGACAACGGAACAACAGAAGGATTCAACAACGCATTTGGCGGCGACGCAACCTCAACAACATTTAACAAAACCAACATACAAGACAGAGGACTAATACTTAATTTTACAAAAACAAATACTTCTATGAAAGGCGAATTATACAAAATAGCAGCAATTCCAATGATTGCAAGAATTACAGACACGCCTACTTCAAGCGTTTCCCCAGCAAGATTTGATGCAAGCGGAAACGGAATAGGACAAAGCAATTTCACTTACTGGACAGGATTTGCTAGCTCCCTACCAATAGGACCAGAAAGAGGATGCGAAACAACAAGCCTCAACCCACCACTAGGAAATAAAGCACTCCCATACAGAATAGCTGACGAAAATGCAGCAACAAATACGCTATCAAATAACTTTAATACTTACACAATAAAAGAACTAGATAGTGTTGCAACCGGAAGCACAATGTACCTAGAAACAGTACTATATGTTCCAGTAGGACAAGACCTATGGATAGATGCACCATTTAAAATCTCCACACTAAACGGAACAACAGATAGTAATATCACAAACAAAGAAAAACTTAACATAATAACTAACTCAAGCGGCACATGGGCAAAACAATTCATAATTGATGGAACAAACATAAACACAATACTACAAAGCGTACTAGCAAAAATCAATGATGGAAACGTATGTGTAATAAAAGACACTTCAAGAAATGAAACTAATTGGAAATTATATTGGAACCAAACAGCAGTACTAAATTCACTTGCAAACGTCAAAGCACAAATAACTGATGCAAACCTCTGCTCTGCAAGGCAACAACTATCAAGCTAAAAGCAAATATTGTTAGGGGAATTTGTCAAAAAATATAGAGTTGTGATTTGACGGTAGTGTTCTGATTTTTGCTGAAACTCTTTTATAGTGGTCTAACCCTTTAGGGTTAGTTCCACTATTCCCATTAATTTGACATGGAGGTGTTTTGGTATGGGAAAATTGTTTACAAAAGAGCAGGCAAAAGAGTTTGTGAAAGAAGGTAATTTCAAAGATGCAGACCAATTATGGGATGCGTTGACAGAACCGTTCAAAGAAATTTTACAAGCAACTCTAGAAGCGGAAATGGATACCAAACTCGGTTATTCAAAATATGACTGGCGAAACAAAGAACATGAAAACTCACGAAACGGGCACACAAAGAAAACAGTCATTACCAAAGCTGGAGAGGTAACACTAGATATTCCAAGAGATACAAATCAAGAGTTTGAACCAATAATTGTAAAAAAGCATGAACGCAGAATCAATCCATCAATAGATGATATGATTTTGTCAATGTATGCCAAAGGCATGAGCGACCGAGATCTTGCCACACACATGTACAACATTTACAAAGTTGATTTATCACGTTCTCACTGGTCGTGATGTGCAGTTTTTTGCTTCAAGCAAAAAAGGCAAACCGTCAGGAAAAAATCGTTTCCAACAATTTCTTGAAGCCAATGAAATCAAACACGTATTGGCTCGCGTGAATCATCCACAAACTTGTGGAAAAATAGAACGAACGTTTGGTGAAATAAAAAAGCGTTTATATCAATGGCATGATTTTGATACTATTGATGAGGTTGTTGAGTGGCATAACACGCTCCTGCCAAGCAGGAGCTTGGATTACGCCAACCTCGAAACTCCAATCCAAGCATTCCAAAGAAAAATGCACTACAACCGAAAAATTATAAAGAAGGTGAACCAAATATGAACATGCAAAAACGATTCACAAATCCTAGTAGTGTAAATAAATCAGGTAACCACATAAGTTCTGACCAAAACCATGCATTTTTATATAACTTTGAATGTTCTCTATGTTGGTATAAGTGTTTTCATGATTGAATTAAATCAAGTTAATATTTTTATTTTAATTATTGCTCTTTCTGTGTTTGTTTTATTATTTGGTTGCCCTCAAACTCTACCAGTTTGTGGAAATGGAGTTTGTGAAATTGGAGAAACTTCACAGAGCTGCTCTATTGATTGCCCATCAGAACAAAAAACTTGTAGCCAACAAAATGGATATACTTGTAGTGTAAATGAACAATGTGGCACTCAATTCTTACAAGCAACTGATACTACTAGATGTTGTCAAAATCAATGCACGCCAAGCCAAGACACATGCACCACGCAAGGCGCAATATGCAGGAACCAGTGCCTTGAAACTGAACAGCAGGATACGTTAGATCAAAACTGCAATGTGAACGGGACAAAATGCTGCGTGCCAAAAGAAAATAAATGCGACAACCCGAATGCAATTTGCAGGAACCAATGCTTTGGAAATGAACAGGCAGACCCTTCAGACGCTGCATGCAACACCGGAGGAACAATGTGCTGCATAATAAAAAATGAAAGCGACTTTTGCGAAAATCCTGCTGCCAATTGTTCGGTTGGTTGCACAACAAATGAAATTCTCGATGCAACTGATCCTAAATGCTCTATTGAAAAATTCATGGGAAACGCGTCATGCTGCCTTCCAAAAGGGCCGGTGTGCGGTAACGGCATAATAGAAGGAAGCGAGCAATGCGAGTATGACTCTGACTGCAGCGAAAGAAAATCCTGCAATGACTCTTGTTCATGTATTCCAAAAATAGTTGTTTGCGGTAACAATATCTGTGAAATGGGAGAAACAAGCGCAACATGCCCCCGGGACTGCGACACAGGGGGCAACATCAAGGACAGGTCAAAATACTCCGCAAAGGAAGTGTTCATTGTTTCTGACAAAAATTGGAGTGACGTGCTTTCCCTCACCCCAATTGCGGCTTATGATGAGGAAGGCCAATCTTACAGGCACCCCCTGCTGATATACCACAACGAAACAAGCAGTAGCTTCACAAGCATTGACCCACTGAAACTCAAAGTGGAGTTTTCGGTATTTGACAGCAACGGCGCTGAACTTGGGGATGACAAGGTTTGGAAATTAGGGTACTTTGCCTTTTTTAAGCTGCTAGCTGTGGGGCAAAAGGCGCAGTTCAATATTTCTGTGTGGCCAAATGTTGAAAAGGGCGAGCAGCCTGACCTAAAAATTCATAAGATAGTGCTCAATAGTTGGCCGGACTTCCTTGAGCTTAATACGCCCGTGGAAATGACAATGCCAGAAAAAGGCGGGAATGTACATGCGGAATTCACGCTTGCAAGAATGCCGGATGCGGGCTTTGATGCGGATTCCATAATATATTTCCTGCAGCAATATGGCCCATCAAAGGTGACAATTATTGGAAGCCCGCCGCAGGAACTGGCGGACCTACTGATAGCGCCAAAGCCACTTGGTGCGGGCCTTGCAGAGTCACAGCTCCAAAGCATAACCTCGAATGATTACCTTTCCTACTGGAACAGCTATGACACATTGGCAGTGGCAGATGCAAACAATTACAGGACTGGAATGCTTGCTGCATCATTTGCTGCAATAACAAACAGACCAATTCTTTTTGCCGATGCTGATAATATTCTACTTGTGCAAAACGCAATTCGTGGAAAAAAAGTAGTGGTTGCTGGAACCATTGATGCGACAGTAATGCAAGCAATAACACAAAACGCGTTGTCAAAAACAGAACTTACTCATGATGCACTCATGGAAGAATTTAAGAAAAAAACAGGCACAACAAGAATAATTCTTACAAACCCATTTGACTTATCAATAAGCAACACAGAAGTATTTACACCTGAAAAATCAGGAAATTTAATACAAGAATTATATCAAAAAACATCTTTAATTGCACCCTATCTTGCTGCAACGAGAAAAGAACTAATAGTGGCGCTTGAAAAGGAAAACCCCACAGGCACTGAAACTGATGCATACCTCAAAAGCAAAATAGCGTTTTTGAAAACAAACCAACCAGAGTACACTTGTAATATTGGCGAGCCCTGCATGAAAGGCCAGGAAGAACATGACACCACAATACACTATGCTGACAATAGTATAACTTTTGAAATAAACATGCCACAAGATGGATTGTCAAACAATTTAACAATATACCCTACTGATTATTACAATTATTCCGTTGACATAAATACATCAGTCCCAATAAAGTTTAATGCAGTTGATTCCTCATTTGCGGATTCGACTAATGTAAAAGTAGAATTCTTTGAGTGCAATCCAGAAACTCAAGATAATATTAGAAGCATTGGTTCAACAATAATAAACAATTTAAGGTGGAGTAGAACAATAGATCTAAAATGGAATGCCACAGGGAAAACAAGGGTTTGCATAAAATCAGAAATCAGTAAAGAAAATGATCCTTCAAATATATTCTCTAGTGTACTTATTGGTAATGAAGTAAATGACGGAGTAAATTCACAAACCGAAACAATAAAAGTGTATGCTGAGCCAATAGGGGAAGAAACAAGTCAATTAAACTTCAATGGCTTCTTTTATGACTGCGCAGATAGCGAAGTTGATTTTAATGTTCTTATTAATGGACAAAAAGTATCCACTAATAATACGTGGCCATGTAATGAGCTGCAAAAACTAATTACGCAAGATCAAACTGGTTTTTACATAAGTACACGAGAGATCCCAAAATTAGCTGTTGGTGATGAAGTAACTTTTGAGGCAAATGCAAAAATATATGCAAGTGAACAATTAAGTCTTATAATGTGGGGTTATATTAGAACTAGTGGCGAAATTGTTGGAAGCAAATTTGAATATTTATGCCAAAGTATTGATGAGCCGTGTGCACCAATAACACAAACAACAACAATAAAAGAAAAGTACACCCGTGCTGATGTTAATATATTATTCAACGAAACAAATGTACGTGGTTCACAAAGAATTATGATTTTGGGGGTTAGTAGTGGCTATACAAGCCTTTTAGCTTATGTAAATAGTATGATTGTTCCATTTGAGGGACCAAACGCAGTATGTAAAGACTTCGCGCTAAGGTCCAAGGAATATGCTGTGCTCTCAGTTCCAATTCCAGAATCAGTTCTTTTAGATAATATTGAAATAAGGGTATTGCCTCAGAACGGATTGTTTACTTCCATTGGACAGTACACTGGACAGGAAAGTCTTGATGAATTCTTTTCGCCTTTTAGAATAAAAAAAGTGGCTCTTTTACCAAATGAGATTGCAGAGTCAATGTACCTTACAATAGTTGGTAGCAAGAAGGCAGTGCCGTTCTCAGAATTTCATTATTCTAGTATAGGTTATGATTTTATGAAAACCCTTGATGCAATGAAATACGCTGACATTTACGGCGATGATGCAATCCCTGACATGGCTGTTGGAAGAATAAGCGGTATAAGCATTTCAGATGCCTCAACACTAGTAAACCGAAGTGTATTCTCTAACGAAATAGGAAAGAATAACAATGTAAGACTCATGGCAAGTTCATTTACTGATATGATAGAAAATGCCAATGCATATGCAGAAAAGTTCAGGGGTGTTGGTTATAATGCAACAAGCCACACAAATGAGGAGAGCTGTTACAATTTTAATCCAAATGAATGGAATAATAATGACATTATATGGTATATGGACCATGGGGCTGAAAATTGGGCGGGCATAATATCAAGGGACATCCCATATTTGTCAAGCTCAATTGTGCTTAATAATTCCTGTGGTACTTGTAGCTCTGAGAATTCAGACAGTTTCTGTACAACAGCAACAAGAAAAGGAGCTGTAATGCATATGGGTAATTCAAGCATTGCATGGAGTGGAAGCATTGCTGAAACAGATGTAGCAAATAAAATTTTTGCGGAAAATAAAACTATTGGTACTGCATTCACAAGAGCATATCGTAATAACTATTATGAAAACAGAGGATATTATTCGCTCATTGGTGACCCTTTGTTTGATTATAATGCAAGACAAAATCTTATCCAATGGCTTGGCTATAGTGATAGCCTAACATCGAGTGGTGGTTGAAAATGAAAAAGATATTCATTATAATGATTGCAATGCTCATGATTCCATTTGTAAGTTCAATGGACATTTATATAAGTGCGAACATGAATAAAGAAATATATTCATCAAATGATACCTTGAATGCAGAAGTGTTTTTGAGTAATATTACAAATACGTTGCAAACAATAGAATTGCGTTCAATAATAGCAACAAATGTTAACCAATTGTTTCAACCAAGAATAGATCAAAGAACAATTATTCTTGGGCCAAATGAACAAAAAACAATTACTATATTTTCTATTCCAATTGAGAGTAGTTTTCCAAGCGCGAATTATACATTTGGTGCGGAAGCAATAAAGAATGGTCAGAAGATTGCGGAAAGTTCTGCAAGCTTCAAAATAATAGGCACATTAAAAGAACCTTTATTTAAATATTTTCTCTGTTCAGATGCTGAATGCACACAAAAGAAAAAAGTGTTCATAAAAAATGAACCAATATATGTTTGGGCAACTAGCAATATGAAGATACAAGACGCAATAAGAATAAGTAAATCTAGCAATATATCTCCTATGGGAGAAACTGCAAGAATGTCTGTAACAAAACTTGGTACCTCATTTATTACAGGTGGTTTACAAGTGAACAAGGCTTTAGTTCAAAGTGCGCCCTTAAACAAAACAAGCACAATAAAAATCCAAACAATAGATCCTCAATATATTCCTGAAACAATAGAAGTTCCATTTGCAGTAATAGAAAAGCATGCAACAATTCAAAATGCTTCAAGATGTAATGCGAACTTGATTTGTGAAAATACAAACGGTGAGAACAAGCAAACATGTCCTCAAGATTGTGTGTGAGTCTGATGAAATTAATGTTTCTTGCTATTGTGAATAAATAGAATTAAAACAAAGTTATTCTAAAATACCCTGCAATAATCAAAATAACGGCTAAAATCATTAACAAAATCAAAAATGCTTTGCTTTCAAAAAAAGAAAGCCTACTATAAATATTTTTTGAATTCCCGTGTCCCCTTTTATGAGACTTTGAAGTTGAATAAACAGAAGTAGCACTAGCCCATAATATTTCTTTTGTATACTTTAACCAATTAGAAGGAATCTTGAGTTCGTTAATAGTCTCTCTAGTAATCTCAATGTAGCCCTTCTCTCTATTTGGCACAGCACTAATGCCTTCAATATTACCATCAATAGCATTAATTGTGAGTGGATATTCCTTCTTCCCAGCAATTACACTAGTCTTGTAAATCGGAAGAAAAAACTTTTTCGCACTAGAAACAACAATATTAATTTTTGGTACATTGAAATACTCAGCAGTTTTTAATTTCAAAACCTCGTCCTGCTCGCGCTTATCAATATTACACCATTTCTCGTTAAATTCCCCTTTTGGTAACTCAGGGCTCGATTTCTTCCAACTATGCTTAATTAATTCAACATAGTCCTCTCTAACTACAATTTTATGGCCATCAACAGCAAGAATACCATGAATTGCTTTTTTTATAGTGCGCTTCGTATCAATTGAATCTTCGATGAAGTAGTGATAATTAAATAAAAAATAAGGCACTATAAAGAGCTTCAAAGGCTTTAGCTCATATTCGTGCCAATTTCGTTTTTCAAGTTCCTTCTTGATTAAATCCGCCGCGCTAGGAGCGGTAACGTTAATAGGCAACAGCGGATTGCCCAAGTACAACTAACTCACTGTCCCTTTTTCTTAATTATTTTTACTTTTGAAGGAGTTACAAGTACTCTGTCAGCTGAAATACCAGCCATATCGCCGTCTATTGCTCTAACTTCTGATTTAATTTTTCCAAGAAGCTCTTTTAATTTTGCTTTGTTTCTCTTACTCATATCAGCGATGTTAACAAGAGCAATATTTCCTTGCTTAACTTCTCTAATAATTGCTTCTGCGTCAGGATCCGAATTCAAATCCATTGGCTTAACAAGAGCATCAGCATTTTCATAGCTTTCTTCTTGTACTGAATCCAAGTTGTTTAAAAAATCTTCTAAATCAACTGAACCTTCTTTTGTCATTACTTTGTTAAAAAAACCCAAACTAACCACCCCGCGTAAAGCGCGTATATTACCTTTTCTTCAGTAAAACATTTAAAAGCCCAATGTTTCGCTCCCAAAAGCAAGTAAGTGAAAAAGTTTTCAAAAACATACTAATTATTTGAATTTTTAAAAAAATAATTGGATTTAGCGGGGAGTATGGAATCCAAACAAGGAACTAATTAATGCAAGGTACAACACTTATTAGTGGAAGAAAGAGGTTGGAAGTGAGCCAGCCAGTATTTTTATAACTTTTGATTTACAAAATAAATAGTTTACGGGAAAGGGGAAAAAATGGAAAATATTTTTGAAAAACAAATGGCAAAAAACACAGTTTTTCAAAACAAAGATATTATTTCACCACACTATATTCCCGCAG
>Ga0247841_10010019_pt1 | contig 13047 bp, 6 predicted proteins | sample LaCruzMarch2015__2_FD_192410 | JGI IMG/M metagenome (GOLD analysis project Ga0247841, IMG submission 192410) | Freshwater microbial communities from meromictic Lake La Cruz, Castile-La Mancha, Spain - LaCruzMarch2015_18m | ecosystem: Environmental > Aquatic > Freshwater > Lake | place: Spain... | reverse complement strand
TCACCTCCTGCCATGCCTCTGTAAAGCACGATCGATTCGTCGAAGGCAATGTAAATCTCATTCGGATCTGTAAACAGCGCTGTCCATCCTGTCGGGATACTGCTCCCTTCAAAATCCTCATACAACAAGTATGCATTGGGAGAATTGAGTACAACATCCAGGACTACATTTTGATTTACCACGGTCAGGCTGTCAAAAATAATATCATATTCCTGTTTGAAAATCCGATAGGAGTATACTCGGGGAAATGCTGTATTATAAAAGACCTGACCGTTTGATCCGGTAAATTGCTTTGCATGGGCTTCCAGTTCAACCTCGGCTGAGGAGACCGGGTTTCCCTGATCATCCTTAACATTGAATGTGATCGTGTATGTAGTGATACCAACCGGGGTCACATCAACCATCTCGGACTGATATACTTCCTTGCTGATATCATTCTGTACGAAAACGATTACTGCCAAATCCGTTGGTTCCTCCATAAAGGTAGTATTCATATCGCAGGTCTGGGCTAACGGTACAGCGATGCCATTTGTGAGAGCGCCCAGGGTAGTGCCTTCAGGTCCTGGTAACATCACCATCATGACATTGTGGAATTCCGTCTCGCCATTCCACTTGTAATTACCTACTGTTGTTTTTTCGACCACCACCATATGGGCTTTCAAACCTGCTGTATAGTTGGCGGTGGGATTGATGGTTGCATTCACCGAGATCAGTCCTGATGCCTGAATACTCGCTGTGACGTCAATGTCCATGTTGCATGTCTGTGATGCATACTGATCGAATTCTGCCTGGGTAAATGCAGTCGGATCTTCGTTAACAGCGTTTACATATAGGTCGGGAACACTGACCACACCATAGTAATTACGTCGAACACCTCCCTGGGCAGTATAATATGGATCGCCACCAGTTGGCCAGTTCATCTGGTATTTGATGAGACTGTATTCCCCGGGATTATTTCCCAAAATAAAATCGAGATTTGAATTGGCTGCAACACATGGATCACACGTTGAACTTGTAAACATCTCATATAAACCCTTTTTTGGAAAGGTTTGTGAGAAAGTAGTCATTGCCATTAACAACATGGTAATGAGAAACATTGATTTCAAGGTAAATTTTCTCATGGAATTGGGTTTGGTTAGGATTAATTTATCGGTGAATTGACATTGTCTGAAATCAAAGATGACCGGAAATCTTTGCTCGATATAAATATTCATATTGCGGAGGTGCCTGGATTTTCTTTTATCCTTTTAATAATTCTCTGAAGTATTGAATTCTGCAATCTCCTTTTCTCTATCGTTTCGCGGATAGTTTCCTCTTCAGGTTTTTTCATACCCGAATAAGAATCAGTTTCAGGGGTTTTCCGGTCAGTTTTTTTTGACATTACGGATATTGTTTCGTGTTGTAAATGGCAGTATTTCAAATAGACTTCAAATGTATCATGGCCGTCCACGGACTGCAAATTTCCGGCCTTTACAAAATCTTTATTAATTATAATGTGGACCTTTACAAAACCTTCTCCATCCTATAAGCTGATGGTTATGTGAAAGATAAGGAAGTACTTAGAGAATCAAACCTGGGCAAGAAATGATACCAGGTTAATTTGTGTATTGGAGATGCCGAGTTTTTTCCTGAGCCGGTGACGCGCTATTTCAAGGGAGGTGATTTGTTGTCCTGTCATTTTACAGATTTCCTTGGATGTCAGGTTTAGCCGCAGAAAAGCACATAGCTTCAGTTCACTGGGCGAAAGGTCCGGGAATCTTTGTGTTAATCGTTCATAAAAATCTCCATGTACCTGTTTAAATCTCAGTTCAAATTCATCCCAGATCTCGACATCAGTACTTTTCTGCAAGTCTCCTGCAACCCGTAACAGGGATTCTTTGGTACTATCCTGCTTCGTTTCCTTCCCGATCTCAAGCAGGCGGTTGGAGATGTCGGTAATGATCTCATTTTTCCTGATAAGATTCATTACATTGATTGTGAGCTCTTTATTCTTGAAGTCTAAATCATCCTGTAGTTTCTGTTGTGCAAGCATGCTATCACGGGTTTTGATCTTTTGACGTGCCATGAGCAGAAGTATGAGCAAGATTAGCATGACCAGGCTGATGATAATGATGATGATAAAAAAATCTTTCCGCTGTTGTTTGAGTTGTCTTTCCTGGTTTTTTTTCTCAAAATCGTACTGCAACTCCAATTTTGTCAGTTTAATCAGGCTCTCCTCCAATCCGAGGCTGTCTTTCACCTGGTAACTGATCATGCCATACCGGTAAGCGTTTTTCAGGTCATCATTGTTAAGGTAAAGCTTATGAAGCTTTTCAGCTGCTTCCATGACTACCTTTTTGAGTCTGTTTTCTTTCCCGATATTAAATGCTTTAACAGCAAAATCAAGGCTTTTAGCATCATCGCCAATCACTGTATAAAAATCGGCAAGGTTTAAATAGGCTCTCGCAAGTCTGACCATACTGTTCATTTCAAGAAAGATATCAGCAGCGAGGTTATAATAGTCACGGGCGTCCTCATACCGGTTTTGTTGCACTTTGATCTCTCCCAGGTTAATATAATTAATCCCCTCCCATAATCGTTGACCGGTTTTTTTATTTATCGCCACAGCTTCAAGGATATATTTTGCAGCCGAATCATTTCTGTTTTGTTCAAAATGGATGGCTGCCACATTATTAAGTCCGCGTGAAATCCCGTTCTGATCGTGAATTCTTCGGCTCATTTCAAGTGCTTTAATATAATATGTCAGTGCTTTTTCATTATTCTGTTGTTCGAAATAAAGAAAACCAATATTGTTCAGGGCCCGGGTTATGGAAGGGGTATCACCATTTTTCTCCGTTAGTTTCAGGCATTCGAAAAAATGCTCGGAACTGATCTGGTATTCACCCAGGTCGACATATACACTTGCAATTACACGGTGGGCTTCCGCCAGTTCGGTCATGTCGCCCAGCCTTGTTGCCAGTTCTTTCGCCTCCATGGCCAGTTCAATGGCTTTTTTGAATTCAGATGTGGCCCTGTAAATATCGGCTATCCTGGTCAGGGCTTTCATCCTCCCGTTGTTATCATTGAGACTGCCGGCGATTTCAAGGGCTTCCCTGGCTAAATTCAGCGCTTTTTCAGGATATTGTTTTTTTAACCCATCGACAAGTTGTAAACTGATTCTCAAGGCTTCGCGCTTGTCGGAAGTGTTTCTCAAGAGGATTTCAAGGGAGTCGGTTGATCCTGCCATAACCGGTCTCAGTTCAGGCAGTGCCAACAAGATCATCAATAAATTGAATAAAAAAAGAAATGACCTGGAATAATTCACCTTATAATTCAGTTGATACCGCACAAAATTACCATTTTTCCAATATAATTATAGTCATTCAAAACATGGATCCTTGGATGCAAAAATTTCATACATTTGAAACTTCATTTCACTTACTCTCATTGCTTTGCAACCACTACGTTTTCTCCATGCCTGTGCTGTCGTTGTTGTACTGATAACACAATCAGCCTTCATGTCTTTATGGGCACAAAATACCGATGACCTTGAAAATTATTTCAGGAACCCGCCGGTCACCTTACGTCCCTATGTATGGTGGCACTGGATGGGGCCCAATTTTTCAAAAGAGGGCATCACGAAGGATCTGGAGGCCATGAAGGCAGCTGGAATAGGGGGTGCCACCATCTTCAACCTCACATCGGCCGTGCAGGAATCGCATGCTCCTACCCTCAACAACCCCTGGCCGGAGCAAACCTATCGGAGTCCGGCCTATTGGGATGCATTGCGGCACGCGGCGGCTGAAGCGGAACGTCTGGGGCTCGAGATCGGGTTGCACAATACCGTGGGCTACTCCACCACCGGAGGTCCCTGGATCGATGAAGAACGAAGCATGCAGCGGCTCGTTTGGAGCGATACCACAATAACCGGTGAAAGGGCGGGGATTATCCGGCTCAGGGCTCCTCTATTGGTGGCTGACGAAGGATGGGGTGCTACCGGCAGAAAACTCTTCCATTTCAAAGATATTGCTGTTCTGGCCGTTCCTTCAGGGAATGGGGTGATTCATCAAAGTGAGATTCTGGACATTTCAGGGCATTTTGATCCATCCCGGGGACTACTTGACTGGCAACCACGATCAGGAAAATGGACCATATACCGCCTGTGTCACGCCTCCACGGGAAGGCCGCCCCATCCGGTGCCCGACGACCTGATCGGAAAGACCCTGGAGGCTGATAAAATGAGCAGGTTGCAAAGCGAATGGCATTGGAATCAAGTACTCAATCCATTGATAGAAAATCTTGGCGAAAATATTGGAAAATCATTCCGGCATGTGCTCATTGACAGTTATGAGGCCGGAAATCAGAACTGGACGCCGGGATTCAGAGACGAGTTTATCAAACGAAAAGGGTATGATCCGCTTCCCTGGCTTATGACCATGGGAACCACTGTGACCGGGATGGAGAAGGATTCGGTGCCCCTTAGGGATGTGGAAAGCAGGGAGATGACCGAACGCTTTGAATGGGATTTCAACGATGTGATCAACCATTTGTTCTTCGATAATGGTTTCAGCATTGCGAAGAAGAAGTTGGCCGAACACGGCCTTTGTCTGCAATTCGAACCCTACGGGGGGGCCTTCAGCACACCTCGCGGGGTTGCCCTGGCCGACCTCCCGATGGGAGAATTCTGGACCTACAGCGACGGGCACATCAACCCGGTGATACCTGCAACGGCCCGGGCGATGGGGAAATCCGTGGTTGGTGCCGAAGCATTCACCGGCTGGCCAACCAATAGCATGTACACCGAAGATCCTGCATTCCTCAAAAGAAGTGCTGATGGTTGCTTCGCTTCTGGCGTCAACCGACTCATTTTGCATCACTGGGTTCATCAGCCCTTTGGGGATCAATATCAGCCTGGTATGGGGATGGGCTGGTGGGGAACCCATTTCGGGAGGAACCAGACCTGGTTTGAGCAGGGAAAAGCATTCTTTTCCTACCTGGGAAGGTGCCAGGTTATGCTTCAGCAAGGAGAGCAACCCGGAGCCTTTCTGAGCATCGATAAACCATTTGGAATTTCCGATGTCATCGCAACAGATGATTTTCTTTCTATGGAGATCACCGTAAAAAGCGGAAAGATCGGGCTTCCTTCGGGGCGGGACTATCCGCTGCTCATCTACACCGATAGTCTGATGCTACCGGCCATGGCACGAAAGATCAGGGAACTGGTGCGGCAGGGTGCGGTCGTGGCCGGTCCCCTGCCCATACATGCTCCCGGACTGCAAGATTATCCACAATGTGATACAGAGGTTGCGAAGGTCTTTAATGACCTTCGCAACGACAGAAATGCAAAAGGTAAGTGGTTTGATAACCCGGCCGATGTGTTGTACGATCTTGGCAGAATACCAGGCAGTTTATATGAACAAGCCGTCGTTTCTGACGAAATAAAGGTAGTCCATCGAAAAACCGCCAAAACTGACATCTTCTTCGTCGTTAATCAGGGCGATAAGCAAAAATATTTTCCGGCATTTTTTCCGGTAAGCGGCATGCAACCGGAACTCTGGCAGGCTGAAGATGGTAGCATTCAGAATGCACCCGTCTGGGAGGCGAACGAAAAACAGACCAGGGTGGAGTTGTTCCTGAAAGGAGGACAGTCGGTCTTTGTTGTGTTCCGGAAACTGGCTGGTAATAACGATCACGCCATGGCCATTACCAGCGGGAATGATATCTCTGATTTGAACCATGTGAAATTGGCCACAGGGCGGTTGCTGGTTTGTTCATCCGGGCCTATGACGGGCCATGTGACCTTTGCATCGGGCAGAATCCATCCGTTTGAATTTCCGTTGCCTGAGACGGTAACTCTGGAGGGTCCATGGCAGGTCTCTTTTCATCCGAAAAGCAGTGATCCCTTTCAATTGGAATTTCCTGCACTCATCGACTTTAGCCACCATGGAATGTCGACCATAAAATATTTCTCAGGAACAGCTACCTACAGCAAATGGATTGAGTTCAATCAGGATAAAACGGGTGAAAGAAACCATGTTGAGCTCGACCTGGGGACGATGAACGACATCGCCGAGGTCCTCATCAACGGGGAAAGCGTCGGCGTGCTATGGTACCCTCCATACAAAACCGATATTACCGACAGGCTAAAGCCTGGCAGAAACATCCTGGAGATCGCGGTTACAACCAACTGGGCCAACCGGATGATCGGTGATGAGAAGGAACCGGCTGATTTCGAGTGGGGAAAAGACCGCGGACCCGATTTTGGAAGGGGATTGCTCGCGTATCCCGACTGGTTTGTCAGGGGAGAGCCCCGTCCATCGAATAAAAGACTGACCTTCACCAACTGGTTTTATTACCGAAGCGACAGTAAACTGCAACCGGCAGGACTTGTCGGACCTGTAAAAATTATAAAAACCCGAGTAATGGAATTTCCTGTGGAATAGATTCCCTTCGCGTTTTGTATGAGCAAATTTTATCGATTTCGTAGCTCTTTGTGGAGGTAGTAGCTCAATATGATAAACGAAAAATCTTTATGACTGACTATTGATAAACTATATTCGGATATTTGTTCCCATTATGAGATCGAATCACAGACTTCATTTTCCACTGATCATCTTTCTCCTGTTTAATATAATACTTCAGGCGCAGCATAATAATCATGGGATTCCCAACATCATCAACTATTCATCCGGAGATTTCAATTCCATAGAGCAGAACTGGACGGCGTTACAAGATCGCCGTGGTGTCATGTATATCGGCAATACCAACGGCATTCTTACCTTCGATGGCAATTCCTGGAAGACGATCTATCCTTCGCGTTACATTGGCATTGTCAGGTCACTTGCAATAAATAGCAAGGGTACTATCTATGCTGGTTCCATCAATACATTCGGATACCTGGCATCTTCGGCCGACGGAACTATCTCTTTTCAGGATCTTAGTCACCAACTTCCCAAGGGACGACAGTCATTCAACGACATCTGGCAAATTGCCTGCAAGGATGACCTTGTTTTTTTTATGGCCCGACAAACTATGTTTATTTATAAGAACAATATATTATCCAATATCATCGATGCCCAACAGAGCTTCACTTATATTGCTGAGATCAGGGGAAGAATTTACCTACATGATTCCGGATCAGGGCTACAAATCTGGGAAAACGGAACATTGCATCCGGTAACGGGGGGAAACTTTTTCAGAGATCGGCGACTTGTTTTTCTCATTCCTTTTGACAACAACAGTTTGCTGGCCGGCACAAAAAAAGATGGAATATTTCTCTTCCGGTACGGTAAAGCTGAATCCTGGGGTCCCTTCATTTCGAAAAATAACAATTCAATGAGAATATCTTGTGGAGTTGAGCTGTTTGACCGCACATTTGCTGTGGGTACAGTTCAATCGGGGTTGTTCTTTTTAAACAGGAGTGGCCGGATTACAGGATCGCTGGGGATCCACGAAGGACTGATCGGAAACGAGATCACCGATCTGTTTCTCGACCGAGATGCATATTTATGGGTTACAACTACATGCGGTATTTCTTATGTGGAGGTCAACGCACCGTTCACATATTGTAACGAACCCTTTGGATTAAAACGTAAAACGATTCTGCAGAGCGAAACGTTTCAAAACAAATTGTATCTCGCCGGAACCGATGCAGTTTATTACATCCCTTGCGGAGAAGCAGAGGGTGGTACCGAAACACCTAAAATCAGAAGCCTTGAAGAATCTTCAGGTCAGACCTGGCAGATTAAGAACGACGGTAACCGGCTCTATATAGCTCATCATCCAGGCATTCTCATCCTTGAAAAAACTGGTAAACGAATCCATATACTCAAGGAAAGCAATGTGTACAATATCTGTTTTCCACCCAGTGCGCGGGATAAGTTGATTGCCACTGTTGATAATGGACTTGTTGCCATCGAAAAAAAGAGTTTAACTTTCAGAAGGATTTTCGATTTCAATGAGTCTCCGAGATATCTGGAAGCAGATTCAGCTGGTGGGTTATGGGTCATCCCCGAAACATTGAACGGTATTTACGGGATGAAACTCAACCAGTCCTACGACAGTGTTTTAGCATGCAGTTACTACAATACCTACAAAGGATTGCCCGATCATCCCGTGCTGAGCATTATCCCATCCGGAAAGGGTTTGTTGGTGCTCACAGAGCTTGGTTTGTACCGGTATCACCACGAAACAGACCGGTTTGAATACGATTCCATGATGAACAGGTTCCCGGTGAAAGGCGCCTATCTCGCCAATAGCGATAAGGATGGCAATATCTGGCTTGGGGGAATGAATTATCTGGCCATGCTGAAGCGAAAGGAGACCGGTGGCTTCAGCATGGTCGATACGGTTTTCAGGCGTCTTTTCAGCCATTCGATTTTTCACAGTGTCAAATTGCCCGATTCCACTTGGATTTTATCAGGAAATATGGGGATCATTCGATATCATCCGGGCGAGATTTTCCGACCGGTACCCTTTAACGCACTGATCAGCAGTGTTTCGTCCATAACACAGGATTCAACAAGGTATCATAACGATGCTTTTCCACACAACAGTTCGGTATTTGGCCTGAACCAGGAGATCGATGAAATTCCTGAAATTCCGTACCGTGGAAATTCACTCCGGTTTGTTTGCGCTTCGGGTTGCTTTATTGAACCTCAAAAAGCAATGTTTCGTTATAGTCTGGATCAGCCTGACAACAAAAATATTACCTGGTCAGAATGGTCGACCAGCCATGTGAAGGAATACACCAACCTGCATGAAGGGGACTACATTTTCAGAGTGGTATCGAAGAACGTTTATGGGATCGAGAGTAATGAAGCTTCCTTCCGGTTTACGATCCTTCCTCCCTGGTACAGGTGCATGTGGGCCTTTGGCCTCTATTTTATTCTGGTAGTGGCTCTTTTCCTGGCGATTGTCAGACTGAATGCCAGGAGGTTAAGATTAAGGAATATTCACCTGGAAAAAAGCGTTCAGGAACGGACCCGGGAAATCAGGATTCAAAAGGAGGAGATTGAAGTCCAAAAAGGGAAAATAGAGGACCAAAATGAAAAAATCCTCCTCGACCGTGATAACCTTGAAGTCATGGCTGTTCAATTAAAGGAGTTGGATGAGTTTAAGTCGAGATTTTTTGCCAACATCTCACATGAGTTAAAGACCCCCCTTACGCTGATCATCAGTCCTCTGGAGCAACTGGAGCAAAATACTGATGACGAACGGTTGAAGCAGTATTACGCTGTCATGTTAAGGAATGCAAGGAGGTTGCTGAACCTCATCAACCAGCTGCTTGATCTGTCTAAACTCGAAAAGGGCATGGTTCGGCTCAACCTTGATTATTCGGAGATCAACATTTTTGTCAGGAATGTGGTCGACGGATTTTTTCATTATGCCAATGAAAAAAAAATCAATCTGTTGTATGCAGAGGAGTCTGAATTATTTTGGTTGCATTTCGATAAAGATATTTTGGAGAAGATCCTGGATAATCTGCTTTCAAATGCCCTGAAACATACCGGTGAGGGTGGTGCAATTACGGTCAGACTGTCGGGCACCCCTGACGGGGAATGGGTAAGCCTTGTGGTGAAAGATACAGGTGATGGCATTCCCGGGGAACATCTGGGAAGGATTTTCGACCGTTTTTATCAGGCAGAAGTGCCCGGTGGAAGGGATAAGGATGGGTTTGGTATAGGACTCTCTTTTGTCAAAGAGCTGACCGAAATCCACCATGGTAATATTTCCGTCAAAAGCAGCCTGGCAGAGGGTACAGAATTCACGCTGCTCCTTCCCCTGCAGTATCCTGGCGAAAAGAATGATCAAACACTACTCCCATTGCAGGAGCAAATAGCCTTACCGGGGTCTGTAAATTCTACTAAATCCGAACAATACTCTCCTCCTCCTTTAATGAATCAGGGGAGTTCCAAGGTAACCATCCTGGTTGTTGAGGACAATCTCGACACGATGCAATTTATTACCGGGAACTTGTCCCTTCATTACACAGTACTTCAGGCAGCAGACGGAGTTTCAGGGCTTGCCATTGCTACCGAAACGATTCCCGATCTTGTGATCACTGACGTCATGATGCCGCGCATGGACGGGATTGAGATGACCCGGAGGATAAGGATTGACATGCATACCAGTCATATTCCGGTGATCATGCTCACGGCGAAATCGTCGCTCGACAGCAAAATTGCCGGATTGGAAGCCAGGGCAGACGACTATATTCCGAAACCTTTCAGTATGAAGGAATTGCAAGCCCGGGTTGCCAATCTCATTTCGATACGGGCAGAACTCAGGCGTAAATACCGTGATGAACTGAATATCAGTCCCGCAGAGGTTACCACCAACCCCATAGATGAGGCTTTTCTGACAAAGGCCATCAATTTCGTGGAGGAAAACATGGCACGGGAGGATTTCAGCATTGAACATCTCTATAAGGAACTGGCCATGAGCCGGTCACTCCTGCATAAAAAGTTGAAAGCCCTCACCAATCACTCGTCAAGCGAGTTTATCAATGATATCAGGTTGCGAAATGCAGCCCGCCTGCTGAAGCAAAAGTCGGGGAGCATCTCCGAAATTGCCTACAGGGTTGGATACAACAGCATTTCTTATTTCAACGTCTCTTTTAAAAAGAAATTCGGTGTCACCCCGACCGAATACATGGGTTAAAGAGTCGGTCGTATCCCACCTCCCCACACATCTTTACACAATAGAGTAAGGAACAGAAACAATAGAGAAAGTCCCCGAAACGGGCCTTTTATACTTTTGATGCCTTGCCGGTAAAGCTTTATTTTCCTTTGCCAGGTTTCATTCCCTAATTTTATTATATGGTAACAAAAACTACTTTGTCATTCCTCATTCTTATGCTATGGATGGGATTTTTCCAGTCATCACAAGTGGCCGGGCAGGCGCCTTTACGAACCGTGCTTATCGAAGAATTTACCGGTGAATGGTGTGGATGGTGTCCGATAGGGATGATGGAGTTGGAAGAGATGGTTGCCAAATATGGGGATACGATCATCGTGGTGGCTGTTCATAACGGCGATCTGCTCGAATCCCCTTCAGCCAGCGGCATGATCGGTGCCTGGGGGCATTCTGCACCTTCAGCCCTGATTAACAGAGCGTTTGATACTATACTGGATGCTCAGGTTTTCGATCCAAGCGACTGGGATGAAGTGATTGCACGACGGATCAACTCCCCTTCTCCCTGCGAGGTTCAGCTGGTTTATGGCTTTAATGCCGCAACACGCATGCTTACAGCCGAAGTAAAAGCAATTTTCACAGAGGATTTCATTGGTGATGGAAGATTAAACCTTTACATCGTTGAAGACAGTGTTGCGGGTGAAGCCCAGCACAATTACCTTTCAGGTGATCCCCAGTTCATCGGCACCCCTTTTTACGCACTGCCTGATCCCATCCCCGGTTTTATTCATGAGCATGTACTGCGCGAAATGTTGGGAGAATCTTACGGCATTGACGGAATCATTCCCGATACTGTTACTGCAGGACAAATATTCAGTTATACCTTCACCTATACCATTCCCGCTGAATACAATCTTGACCATCTTCATCTCATCGGAGTAATTCAGCAACATAAAGGACTCAAGAAATACCGTAAGATTCTGAATTCAATCCATACCAGGTTTGATAAAACCATGACTGGTCATGGAAGCCTTGGTGCCGTGAGCAGGTTAACTGTATGGCCCAATCCTGCCAATGAACAGGTTTACATCAAGTCAACGGGCAATGAGGAGATTGAATCAGTCATGATATATTCCCTCAACGGTGCACCACTATCTTCCGATCCTTTCAGAGGCCGGTTGATAAATTTTCCGTTGCACCAAATTCCGCCTCAGACTTGCATTCTGGTTATCCGCACCCGGGTGGGTGTTTATCACCATAAGCTGATCATTTCCAGATAAAAATTGCTCAATAATCACACAGTAATGTTTAACCCGTGTCAGCAAACGACACATAATAAACCTGCATATGAAAAGAATATTTACCGTATTATTGCTTGCCCTGGCATTTCAAAGCATGTTTTCACAGCAATGGATTTCTCTGAATCCAAATCCAACAGGAGTTAGTTTAAATGCTGTACAAATGTTTTCCAACAATAGTGGTTACATGATCGGAGAATCAGGAACATTCCTTGAATATAATGGGGCTGACTGGGAAGTTGTTACTTCATTTCCTTTCACTGGAAGTTTGTCTTCCATGTGCTTTTTTAATGAGAATAACGGATGGGTTGCTACCTATGGAGGGGCGATTTACCATTTTGACGGAACCAATTGGACACAGCAATTCAGTGATCCTTCATTGTACCTGATCAGCATTCATTTATCCGATATAAGCAACGGATGGGCAGTTGGTTTAAATGGAGCAGTGGTTAAATATGATGGAAATAGCTGGACTGTCCAGGAAGCCATAACCACCGAAACCCTATGGACTGTTTATTGCTGGGATGAAACCCATGTTTGGGCTGCCGGAAACCAGGAGTTATTTTTTTATAACGGAACAGAATGGGTAGCAGAAATAGAAGGGGCATATTGCTCATTCATTGATTTTCATTTCAATAGTCTTTCTGATGGAACAGTATATACCAATCAAAACCTAATATATACCTACGATGGCAGTTCATGGACAGAAGAAGCAATCAATGATGGTGGTTTTGATGATGTTAAAGTTTTGACTCCTTCAGATATCTGGGCAGTAAGCGATCTGGGCAGCATCTGGCATTTTGATGGCAGCTTATGGGAATGTGTTGAAGAAGAAATTGTTCCAAACTATGGCAGTTTCAATGGTTTGGATTTCTCAGATGCCTCTCATGGCTGGGCGGTTGGTAGTTCTGGCAGCATTTATAAATACGACGGTACCGAATGGACCAGATATACCGAAGGATTCTCCGTATGGTTAAACGATATGGATTATGCTGACGAAAACAATGTATGGATGGTGGGTGATGAAAGCTTTATTTATTACTCTGATGGAACCAGCTGGGAACAACAAACATGCCCGCTTCAGGACATGAGCATTGGCGCCGTTGATGCACTTGGCGCCAATAATGTTTGGGCA
>Ga0247841_10010018_pt1 | contig 13048 bp, 13 predicted proteins | sample LaCruzMarch2015__2_FD_192410 | JGI IMG/M metagenome (GOLD analysis project Ga0247841, IMG submission 192410) | Freshwater microbial communities from meromictic Lake La Cruz, Castile-La Mancha, Spain - LaCruzMarch2015_18m | ecosystem: Environmental > Aquatic > Freshwater > Lake | place: Spain... | reverse complement strand
AAGCCCCTGCGGCGTACCTCGCTGATTATTCCTTCCTGTTGAACTTTCCTGGTGAAACGCCTCAATAGGCTCTCGAAACTTTCGCCTTCTCCTAATCTGACTTCGGGCACAAGCAATCAACTCCTTTGTTATTTTTGGCCGCCCTTATGCTATGCAAAAGGCAACTGACAAAGTGAAATTCTAAACTCTTTGGCCCATCGTGTCAACAATGCTCTCGTATCGTTGCATTATCACGTTATTGCGAGGAGCCCGCCCAAAAACGTCATTGCGAGGAGCGCAGCGACGAAGCAATCTATATGCGATGCCGGGTTACTTACCCTTGAAATTGGGCTGCCTCTTCTCAAGGAAGCCCATCACGCCCTCGCGGACGTCCTCCGATTCTCGGCATACCTGCTGCATGAAGTCCTCCACTGCCATCTGCGTGATAACCGAGTCGGCCTTGAGCGCGGTGTAGGCCATGCGCTTGATCATCTCGATGGCCAGCGAAGGCCCGGTGGCCAGCGACCGGGAGAATTCGTTGGCAGACTTCACCAGGTCCCCGTGCGGCACAACTTTATTTACCATACGGATGTGCTCCGCCTCTTTAGCGTCTATTTTATCCCCCGTCCACATCAGCTCCAGTGCCTTGCTCACGCCCACCAGACGCGTTAAATAGTAGGAGACCCCGCAATCAGGGACCAGTCCGCGCTTGACGAATATGGCTGAGAAAGTGGCGTTTTCAGATGCTATGCGCACATCAGCGGCCAGTGCCAGGGCCAGTCCGCCCCCCGCCGCAATGCCGTTGATCGCGGCTATCACCGGCCTGGTGAAGTCCTCGATCTGTTTAATCACCCAGCCGAAGCTGACGAAGGGGGTGATGTGCTCGGCGCGGCTGATGCCCGGCTGGTTCTTGTCGGTGCCGTAGGGCTGCTCGCCCAGGTCGGCGCCGGAACAGAACGCGCGGCCTGCTCCCGTCAGTATGAGCGCCTTGACCTCTTCATTTTTATTCAGGTCGACGAGCGCCGCCGAAATCTCGTGCAGTATCGGGGTATTGAGACAGTTCATCTTGTCAGGCCGGTTGAGGGTCAGGGTGGCAACCCCGTCCGCGATCTCAACTGCGATCAGTTTGTAGGTCATAGTAATCCTCCGGGGTGGTTATTTCAAAATGCGGCTATAATGATAACATTACATTCAGTTCCTTGCACGCTCGGGCGGGTTTAAAAACCCGCCCCTACAGTATGTAGTTGTAGGGGCGGACCTTCAGGTCCGCCCGATCAGACTCGTCATTGCGAGGAGCGCAGCGACGCGGCAATCTCTATGAAGATAGGAGGATGAAAAATATGAACGACCTGGAACGTGAGAAAAAGCAGGGGTTCGACTGGGATTACATGGCCGATGTGCTGGAGAAAAAGGCGGCGGCGGCCAAATACGTCATACCGGGCTTCGGGCTGGGGGCAGCGCTTTTCGGCTTCGTGGCCAGGGCGGTTATAAATGAACTGGGGCCGGAAAAGGGCGAGGCGCTGCTGAAGGATGCCGTGGAGGATTTTGGCAGGGCCAGGGGTCGGCGCATCGCGGCCATAGTCAAGGACCTTGGCCAGCCCCTAACTCTTAAGAACTGGCTGATCTACGGCGATATTGATTCGTCCAACTTCGACCCGCACCCCGACCTGGACAACGGTGACCTGGTGGTCAAGGCCGGCGAGTGCACCTTCTGGAACGCTTCGCGGGAACTCGGAGTGGGCGAATACAGCAAGATATACTGCAAGTACGCCGACTACGCCATACTGGACGGCTATAACCCGGAAGTCAAGCTGGTGTTGCATGATCGCCACCACGTGGGGCAGGCCGAGCACTGCACCTTCAGGTACATCATGAAGGAGTCCAACAAATAGCTGCTACTAAAATGTAGGGGCGGACCTTCAGGTCCGCCCGGCCGGTGTATATTTACCGTTACGGTAAATCTGGGCTGTCAGTAAGGTCTATCTGAATTGCCCGTAATCGTTTCTGCGCGGTATACTATGCTCCATGCCAGCGTAGCTCAGTGGTAGAGCAGCTGTTTCGTAAACAGCTGGTCGCGAGTTCGACTCTCGCCGCTGGCTCCACATAACTAGGCGTCAGAACTCAATTATTTAAAGGCCATCGATTTTATTTCGCCGTTAGCATTTTTTGCTGTCAGCGTGTAGGTGGTTCCCGCGGTGCCGGTCACGATCTGGCTGCCTGCAGGCGCAACAAAGCCCACCCCCCTGTCTATATAAACGGACGACGCACCCGTTACCTGCCAGGTCAGCATGCTGGAACCGGCAAGGCCCACGATATTGGGGCTTTGCTTGAAATAGAAGTAATCGATCTCGGGCAGGGGGTTGAATACTGGAGGTGGGCTGGTGGAAAGGGGACCTGGATCAGTATCCGCTGCGGGTTGACTTGCCGCCATTGCCGAAGGCGCCCCGGCAACTAAAAATGTCTCGGAACCGGTGATAAAAGCCGGGTCTCCGAAATAGGACTCGTCGTTGAAGCGCGACGTGATGGCGTACCTGTCAGCTGTGTCCACGGCCGTCAGGTCGGAGATGATGAAGCCGCCCACCTGCGGTTCTATGACCTGCCAGCGGCCCTGCAGCCATTTTTCGATGATGAAGGCATGGCTTTTGTTACTGCGGTCCTTGCCGATGGCCACGAATACATCCCCGGGCGGCACTCCGGATGCCCGCAGCAGTGTGCAGAGCAGTACGGCGAAATCCTTGCAGTTGCCCGATCTCTTCTCGAGGGTTTCGGCCGGCGTTTGCCAGTGGTAGTAGCTGTCCTGGGAATAGGTTATGCGGGAAGCCACCCAGTCCTGCAGTTTCCTGAAATCGGACCTGAAGTCTGTTTTATCTGCCGTTACCGTTTCCAGTGCCCGCCGGACAGCCGGGTCTTCCGGCGTAATGAGTTGACGGGGATCCACCGGAAAATAAATGTATTTGCCGGTATTGCCGGCCAGAGTGAACCTGGGGGAACAGTTAAGGGATATCAACGCCAGGACGACTATCAGTATTGCGGTGAAGGTTCTCATCAACACAGTATTGTATTACAGTGCGGGGCAATTCGCTAAATCAGCAGGGCCAGGCCTTTGATATTTTGCATGGCATGGTGCACAATGTCTGCCGCAGGGGGTTATGTATGGCAGTATATCAGCAGAGGGAATTAAGATCCGCCCCGGGGGACCTGGTTTCAGACGGTAAATTCACCTTCGGCACTTTCAGCAGCCAGTTCAAAAGGGTCAACCCGCTCGATGCTGACAGGCCGCTTGGAATGTGGCTGCCCAAACCTTTGCTCGGTTTGCGTCTCAAGGAATGGCAGGCCTTCCAGCTTGGAAACAGCCGCTGGTTCATGCTGGCAGTGCTGTATAACGCCAAGGTCTCAGCCCTGGCGCAATTTGTCGTCTATGACCGCGAACGTAATAAGAAATACGTCTTTGAGAAGATACTACCCGCGTGGAAGATAAAGGTCCCCGCATCTATCTGGGACGGCAGCCAGTCCTACCGTGACAGGGACTGCTCTATGGAGTTCATCAGCGCCCTGGCAAAGGGCAGGTTTTATATAGATATCAGTATCCGTGACCAGAAGGACCTACCGGATTTGGAGGGGCACTTCGAGGCTATCCACGACGAGGGTCTCGCTGAGCCGATAGTGGTATCTATACCAGTTGGCAAGAACCGCGGTGTCTATTCCCACAAGTGCCTGATGCCCATGCAGGGAAGCCTCGTTCTGGGCAGCGATAAGATCGAATTCCTGCGCCGTGAGAGCTTTGCTATTATCGACGACCACAAGGGTTTTTACCCGTACGTGCTGAAGTACGACTGGGTCACGGCGGCCGGCCATGACCCTTCCGGGCGCCTGGTGGGATTCAACCTGACGGCTAACCAGTCCGTGGATCCCGATAAGTACAACGAGAACTGCCTGTGGGTTGATGGCAAACTGCAACTTCTGCCGCCGGTCAAGTTCGATAGGCCGCAGGGTGTTGAGGGGGACTGGCTGATACGTGACCGCTTCGGCATGGTGGACCTGTCCTTTAAGCAGGTATCCATGGGCAAAATCGACCTGGACCTGCTGGCGCTGAGGGTGAAATACTTCGGGCCGTTCGGCTATTTCAGCGGCAGCATCAGGGACGCATCGGGCAACAGCCTGGAATTCGACCGCTACTTCGGCATGGGTGAGCAGAAATACGTCCGTGGATAGTATTGTTATAGCTTTAATGGCATGCCTTTTCCTGCTGCTGGGCCTGGCCTGGGGAACGGTGCTGAACTGGTTCGCCGGGTCGTTAACGGAGGAGGGCGAATTGCGCCTCAGGGCGCCGTCCTGCCCGAAATGCGGGGCGAAGAGGACGGTCAAATCCCTGGTGCCGCTGCTGGGCTACTTTCTGGCGGGCCGCAGCTGCCAGGGCTGCCGGGAGCCGATACCGGCCCGCGTGCCGGTGGTGGAGGCCGTCACAGGCATACTCTTCGCAGCCCTATACATGAATTACGGGCTGTCCTGGACGTTGCCTGTCCTGCTGGTTTATTCCTCAGTGCTGATCATACTGTTCGTCACCGACCTCGAGCATTTCATATTGCCCAACGTGGTGACCTACCCGTCACTGCTGCTGGCAGCGCTGGTGGCCCTGGCCGTTACTCTGGCCCACTACAGGCTTCCCTGGGCGCTCTTCTTTGCAGGGAATGGGTTTATAACCATGTTCAATAATTTTTTCCTGTGCGCTCTGGCGGGAGGGTTATGCGGCGCCCTGCTGCTTTTCCTGGTCGTGGTGCTTTCGAGGGGGGGCATGGGCATGGGAGACGTCGTGCTGGCCGGGCTGCTGGGCCTGATGGTGGGTTTCCCACTGGTATTTATCGCGCTCTTCATAGGCATACTGGCGGGCGGCATCATCGCGGCCGCCCTGCTCATAAGCGGGCGCAAGAAACGCAGGGAGATGCTGCCGTTCGGTCCCTTCCTCTGCATAGGCGGCATTGTCACACTGCTGTGGGGCAGGGAATTGTTGGGCTGGTATTTGGGCCTGATCTGATTTCCTGATGCGCAGCCTATCTGAAGGGCGGCGCCTGCCAGAAGGGGACCTGCACCTTTTTGATGACGGTCCTCTCTTTCTGGACTTGCTGCTCTACCTGCAAGGGTACCTGCCGCTGCACCGTCCTGGTCAGGTTGTCTGTCACCTGGTCTGACCACTGCAGCGAGGCGCTGAACCTGCTGTTCTGCGGGATGGTGGGACCGGTAAACAGCACCGCTATGTCGCGTGCGCCCCGTGTGTCGAAATCAATGTAGTAAGGACTCCCGCGGTTCATCCAGAGGTCCGCCTGGCCCCCCAGGAAGCGGGCGAAATTGAACTTGATGTTGGCGGAGTTGAGCCAACCTCCCATGGGTGATGTGCCGCTGCCGGAGATGTCGCCGCCGTACGTCAACCAGTTCCACTGGACCGTGTCGGTGTAAACCGGGTCCAGTATGGAGATTGACGGCGGCTGCAGCACCTGCCCGCGCGGTCCCATGTCGAACAGGCTGACGGCCACGTTTTCGTAGTAGTCCTGCTTGTAGAGCGATATCCTGACCTTCTCCACTTCATGGGTCTGATTGCCGGGCAGCCTGTAGCCGTAGTACCATACGAACGGTGTGCCCTTGAACTTGAGGGTGGGATTGCTCCATATTACATAAGGCGTTAGCTGCTCCTGGCCGCTGACGATGCGGGTTACTGGATAGGTTTCACTCAAACCCTCGCTGCGGTTTTCCGTGACGTACACGGTGTCATAATAGGTCTCCTTCTGGGGGTACTGGACTTCGACACAGGCGGGGACCGGCAGCGCCGCGGCCACAAGAAGCAGGAGGGACAGTGCCTTTGTGCACGCACACGGAGCCCTGCTTAACAGCCTGCGGTATCGATGCTGGAGAGTGAGCAGTGATGGGTGCGGCATTTGATTTCTCAGGGCGAAAACATCTCCCAGAATGGCACCTGCCTGGTCTGGTAGGTGGTCTTCTGCTTCTCTACCTCGTACGGTACCTGACTGGCCACCTGGCGCTCCCCCGTGACCCGGTTTTGTGTAACGCTGTCACGGGTGAATGTGCCTTGCAGCGTGACCCGGGCGTTCCACTGGTTCTGGGGGCCGCAGATGATGATGCCTATTTTCTGCGCCCTGCCGGCGTCCAGGTCGAAGACCTGCGGGTTTTCGGGCTTCGACCAGATGTTGGTCCTGCCGCCCAGGAATTTAGACTGGTTGATCTGGATATTGGCCATATCCAGCCAGGTTGTGGATGCCCCCCCGATAACAAAGCCCGATACTTCCCCGGATGCGTTGTCCGATGTACTGCCCGATAAACTGCTTGAGCCTGCTGTGCCCGTGGTGCTGGCCGTTATCCAGGTCCACTTGACCTGCCCCAACCCCGTGTCGCCGTAAATGGCGGGCGCAGGGGTGGTAAGCTGCCCGCCTTTGGTCATGTCGAGTATGCGTATGGAGGCCGGCTCGTACTGGAGCTGCCTCCAGACAGAGACTTTCAGCCGCAGGTTGTCGTAGGGCGGATACTGCGGTATATCGTAGGCTATATACCAGAAGTTGGTCTGGCCGTTAAACGCGATATTCTGCGAGTACCAGCTGTAAAAAGGCTGCAGCTCATAACTGTCGCTGACCGAATCGACCGCGGTCTCGTTTTCCGTGTAGGCCTCGGTCATGTACTCGGTCCTGTACGCGGTCTCCCTGTATGTGCTGGTCACCGGGTACTCCCTGGAGATGCACGACGTGGCAAGGGTTAGTAGAAGCAGCGGGAGCAGCAGGGCCGCCAGGTCAGTTTTCTTCATAATGCTGAGCCCACCTAAATATAGTTTCCTGATAATAGCATATGCAGGGTAGCCCGCGTTGTCAAAGTCGCCGCAGCTGATGGGAAAATGGGCGGGCATGTTATATAATGCGATTAATCTGAATATGAAGGTCAAGGAGGAATCAATGGCCGCTTACAAAAATGGTTTTTTAACCCTTGTGATATTAGTGGCTGTGGCCGTCGCCGTTCCTACCGTGGGCTGTACGCCGGCGGCCCGGCAGCAACCCGCAGCGCCCACTGCTTCATCGGCACCGGTGCTGGTGGTCAGCCCGGACAAAATGGTATTTACAATTGGGCAGGGGCAGGGCCCTGCACTCGATCAGGCTCTTTCGGTCATTAACCAGGGTGGGGGCATGTTTAACCTGTCGATGAGCGATAATGCGCACTGGATAGTACTGCAGCAGATACCGGGAGCGGCCGCAGCTCAAACTGCCAACGCCAGGGTGAATATTGATGCAACCGGCATGGCCCCCGGCCAGTACCCGGGACTGATAACAATTTCCGCTGACGGCGCGCTCAACAGCCCGGTCTACGTGCCGGTTGACCTGACCATATTGCCCGGGGCCATTATCCCTCCCGACCCTGACCCTCCACCGGTACCATCTTCAATCCCACCCGGGGATTCGGCCGTCACCTGGGTAAACCAGACTGATCTTTACCGGTATGCCAGCACCAATGCCCTGGTCGTCAACGGTAGCGTAACGAATACTGACAAGACCTGGTACATGGCCGACGTGAAAATTGTGGCTGACGGGTCCGGCAACAGCGTCACTATCGCCGCCAAGATCCCGCCCGAGGAGACGGTCATGTACAACCGCTATATCCCCAGCTTCCAGAGGGACACGGTCAGGCTGAGCTATACCTGGTACAAGCCCTGAAGCCGCGCGGCGTTACACAATAAAAGGATATAGTACTAAGGTCACAGACAAACCGGTACCGATAGGCTATTGTAATTACAGGATTAGAGCATTAGAATGAGGAAGAAGGAAAAATAAGATCAGGAGGGTAGAGATGGTAGCTATGAAATCGATGTTCGGAACAGTTAAAACCGATTGGAAGGCGCAGGCTCTCTTCTGGTCTATGGTGATATGCGGGATGCTTATAATCAGTTCGATAGTCATAGCGGCCCGCATGATTTGAATTATTACGGTTCTCCTCCCAGGGCAGGGGTCGCCGGCACTCAGGCGTCCCCTGCTTTTTTTATGGCTGAAACCCGGCATGTTTTGAGCGGCTTCAGCTCATCGGCGATGATGGACAGCGATTTCGGGCCCCGCCGCTGGATTTTGCCGCGCACCTCCATCCAGCCTGCCCGGAAGAGCACGCTGCCACACCTTTCCTGCACGTCGCTGAAGACCGTGACGTCGGCCACGCCGCTGCCGTCCTCCATGATGATATACACCACGCGCTTGCCTGTGCGCGTGGGTGGTGTCTGGTAACGTATGACCGACCCGGCAATTTTAATGGTCTGCCCGGTGGCCATGGACGGCAGGTCGCTGATGCGGGTGAAGCCCTCTCCCAGGTCGCAGAAATCCAGCGGGTGCGCCGAGAGGTCGAGCGAGAGTATCTCACGCTCCGCCAGCAGGCGCTCTTTCTCTGGCGGATCGGTATGTACAAAAATGTCATTGCGAGGAACGCAGTGACGAAGCAATCTACTTGCAGAGGACAGATTGCCACGCCCTTCGGGCTCGCAATGACGAAAATGGAGGTCCATCCCCGCCCCCTCTTTCCGGCGCTTGTGCTGCAGCAGGCGCGGTACCTGGGCCAGCATCCCGTCCCGGTTGCCGAAGGCGTCGAGAGCCCCTACTTTAACCAGGTTCTCTATTACAGTCTGGCTGGCCTCCACGCGCAGGACGAAGTCACTCAGCGAGGCGAAACCGGCCTCGTCCCTGCGCTGAATAATGGAGGCGACGGCCTCACTGCTGATGCCCTTGACCTGGTTGAGGCTGACCCGGATCAAATCTCCTTCCACGGTATAGAGGTCAGTGGATTTATTCACGTCCGGCGGCAGGATGGCGGCGCCGCAGCGGCGGGCCTCGGCGGCCAGCACGCGCGGGGGGTAATAGCCCATGGGCTGGTTGGAGAGTATGGCTGCGAAGAACTCGGCAGGGTAATGGCATTTCAGCCAGAGTGTCTGGTAGGAGAGCACGGCGTAGGCTGCGGCATGGGCCTTGCAGAATCCGTAGGCGGCAAAGGCGGCGAGTTGCCCGAATACCTCCTCGGCCACACCGCGCTTGACCCCCTTCCGCATGGCGCTGTTGATAAAGGCGAGGCGCATCTTGTCCATCTCCTCGTGTGTGCGGTCGTGCGTCATGGCGCGGCGGAACCCGTCGGCCTCGGCATAGCTCAGGCCTGCCATGTCGTGCGCCACGCGCAGCACCTGCTCCTGGTAGAGGATAACGCCCAGCGTTTCCCCCAGCGCCCCCTCCAGTCCCGGATGTAAGTAGTTTACCTGTTCCTGCCCGTGACGGCGCGCCAGGTAAACCTTGTCCATGCTGGACTTGAGCGGCCCCGGGCGCACCAGCGACAGAGAGACGATGATGTCATCGAAATTGCGGGGAAGCAGGCGTCCTGCCATCTCCCTCTGCGCAGGGGATTCAAGCTGGAAGACGCCGATGGTCCTGCCCTCGCGCAGCATGGCGAAGGCCGCCGGGTCGTCGCGCGCTATGCTGTCGATGTCTATCTCCAGGCCGCGGTTCTCCCTGATGCTGCGCACGGCCTGTTCGATGACCGTGATGGTGGGCAGGGCCAGCAGGTCCATCTTGACCAGGCCCAGCCTTTCGACGTCGTCCTTGTCGTACTGGCTGATGATGTCGCCGCCGCTGGAAGGCTCGAGCGGCACGAGGTCAGATAGCCGGCCGTCGCCGATGAGCAGCCCGCCGAGATGGACGGAGAGGTGTTTGGGGAAATGGTCGATGGCGGCGCACAGGCCGAAGAACTCTTTCAGTTCGGGCCTTCTGTACACGGTGCTGTCCTTGAGTTCAGGCAGCGTGGCAGACTTCTCAATCAGTTTCGACGCGGAGAGCCAGTGTATGCCCTTGCAGGCCTCTTCGATAACGGGCTGCGGCACCTGCAGCGCCTTGCCGGCGTCGCGTATGGCCCCGCGTGCCAGGTAGGTATTGATGGTGGCCACGCAGGAGACGTTATCCGCGCCGTATTTCTCATAGATGTAATCGCGCACCTCGTCCCGCCGCCGCCGGTCGATATCCAGGTCGATGTCGGGAGGTTCGTTGCGCAGCGGGTGCATGAAGCGCTCGAAGAGCAGGTCGTAGTGGACAGGGTCGGCGTTGCTGATATCCAGCGCGTAAACCACCAGGCTGTCCACTGCGCTGCCGCGGGCCTGGCAGCGTATGCCGCGCTGCCTGGCCCAGCGCACGATGTCCCACACCACCAGGAAGTAACCGCAGAACCCCAGTTTTTCGATTGTGGCAAGCTCCATCTCGAGGCGGGCGGTCAGCTCCGGCGTCGGGTTGCCATATTTATGATGCACACCTTCGTAAGCCAGCCGTCGCAGGAGTGCCGCGGCCGTCTGGCCGCCGGGCAGGTCGAACTTCGGGAAGCGCGGCCTGCCCAGTTCGAGTTCGAGGTTGCAGCGCGAGGCGATCTCGAGGGACATTTCGGCGGCGCCGGGGAAGCTTTTGAAGAGGCGGGCCATCTCGGCGGGCGACTTGAAATACTGCTCCACCGTGCGCGGGCCCGGGAGGCGTGTGACCGGCACGATGCTCCCGATGGCATTGAGAAGCTCCCTGGTACTGTAGTCGCGCACTGTCAGGTGGTGGACGTTGTTGGTGGCCACCGATGCTATGCCCTGCTCGCGGGCCAGTCTGTAGAGCAGGTGGCACAGCGGCGTGCCTTCCCTGGCGGGATAACGGGTCAGCTCGATCAAGAATCCGCCGCCGAAGATTTCGCGGTAGAGGCCAGCTGCCATGGTGGCGTCGTGCTTGCGGCCGCCGGCCAGCAGCGAGGGCACCTCTCCCAGCCTGCAGCCTGAAAGGGCGATTAGGCCGCCGTGGAAGCCGGCAAGCATGTCGCGCGTGGCGGACGGTTTATCACCGCGCTTGTTGCAGTGCATGGCGGTGAGCAGCCGGCAGAGGTTGGAGTAGCCCGCCATGTCGCAGCATAGCAGGGTCAGGTGGTAGCCCCCCTCCACGTCTACCTCGGCGCCGATGATGGGCTTGACGCCGGACTTTTTGGCGCTGTCGTAGAACCTGATGGCCCCTGTCAGGCGATTGTGGTCGGTGAGCGCCAGTGCGGGCATGCCGAAATGGCCGGCTTTCTCCACCAACTGGGCCGGACTGGCGGCACCGTCCAGGAAGCTGTAGTAGGAATGTGTGTGAAGGTGAACAAAAGACATTTCCGTCCCCGTCATCCCCGGTCAGTCCAGCACGCGGTGCAGTGACCAGTCAGGGCCGCTCTTGCACAGCTCGTAAGTGCCGGCGCCCCGGCACTCGGCGGTGACACGGATGAGGGTGCGCACCGGTTCCCCGTTCCACCATTCCGAGGCCTCTCTCCACCATGACAGTATCTCCACCACCCGGTAGAGGCGCCGGCGCCAGATGAAGGCGGTCGGGATGGACTCCCGGCTGATATGGACGGTTATCGGCTCGTCAATGTGTCTGGACACCACGCACCACCCCCTTTAACAAAGGCGTGCATGGATTATAATAGAACAAATGTTCTAATGTCAAACCGGGAGGGGTTTACCTCCAGGTGGGGCTGATGTTGTTGGACTTGCCGTAGGTCAGGCGGCGGACGCCTGAGCCATCGGCGTTCATTATATATATGTCCTTGTTGCCGTTGACGTCGGATACATAGGCGATCTGTTTGCCGTCGGGCGACCATACCGGGTTGCGGTTGTTATCTATGTTTCCGGTGATCTTGCTGGCTGTCAGCGCGGGGAAGGGGGACGACGCGTCCATGACCCAGATATCGCCTTTGGCGGCGGTGCCCCTGACGCAGACTATCTTATTGGTGACCGGCGACCAGTCGGGCTCGGAGCCGTCCACGGCCATGATGAGGCCGAATTTCTTCTGGTCGCTGCCATCGAAGTTCATTATGTACAGTGTCGGGGTAACACCGTCCCCGTCACGGTTGGAGGAAAAAAGGATCCTGGAGCTGTCCGGCGACCATGCGGGCACGCTATTCCATGCTGCCCTACCATCAGCCCGGTACGGGCTGATGGTGAGCTGCTGGACGCCGCTGCCATCGGAATTCATGACGAATATTTCAAGGTTACTAATTTCTTCGGCATCACGTACCTCAGAGGTAAAGGCTATTTTGGAGCCGTCCGGCGACCACCTGGGCAGGGCGCTGCGGCCCTTCAGGTCTGTGAGTCTCTTGCGGTCGCTGCCGTCGGCGCTCATGCTCCATATCTGGTAGATGCCCGACTGGTTGGAGCTGAAGACAATTTTGGAGCCGTCCGGCGACCACCTGGGCAGGCCATCGACCGTGCGGTTGTCGTTCGAAGTCGGCAGGACATTGGTCCCGTCGGGGTTTATTGTATATATATGTATGTTATTGTCGCGGTCGGAGGCAAAAGCCACCAGTCCCGGGAGCCCGGAAGGCTTGTAGGCGGTGGAGGGACCTGCGCAGGCAGCCGGCGATGATATTGCCAGCGCAAGCAGGCCGGTCAGGCATAGTAACTTAAACAGCTTGAAATTGGACATCGCGATCTCTCCTCGGGTCTGAAGTTTATTGCTGGGGAAAGTATAATTGCACCACTCAATATTGGCAAATACGCGCGCCGCCCGAAATTAATGCAGGGGTTTATTAAAACGGGGGTTTCGTCGGCGGCCCGGCCAGGTCGTGCAGCACGCGCTCGAATACCGCCATATCAGCGGAGGAAAAGCGCTGCCTGATGCTTTCGTCGAGTTCATCGGCGAATTTGATGATCTGCGGGCCAACCTCGCGGGCTTTTTCCGTCAGGTGTACCAGCGCGGAGCGGCGGTCCCCGGCATTCGGCCGGCGTTCCACGTACCCGCTTTTCTCCATGCGGTCGAGGATGCCGGTGATAGTTGAACCGTCCAGCGCCACGCGCTGCCCCAGTTCGCCGATGGTTATGCCGTCCCCCATCCAGAGGGCATTGAATACCATGTACTGGGGGGTGGTCAGGTTGAAAGACGACAGCCGTGAATCATAGTACTCGTAAACACGGCGCATCACGCGGCCTATATTGAAGCAGATGTATTCACCCAGGTCATTTACCATAATCGAATACTTTTAGCACAAAATATTTGCATACAATATA
>Ga0247841_10010015_pt1 | contig 13050 bp, 12 predicted proteins | sample LaCruzMarch2015__2_FD_192410 | JGI IMG/M metagenome (GOLD analysis project Ga0247841, IMG submission 192410) | Freshwater microbial communities from meromictic Lake La Cruz, Castile-La Mancha, Spain - LaCruzMarch2015_18m | ecosystem: Environmental > Aquatic > Freshwater > Lake | place: Spain... | reverse complement strand
TTTCCAGCTTGATCAACGGATACTGAATGCCATCATCAAATACAATGGTTTCTTTCGTTTTGACAGTCGATTTTGAGATAAAAGCATAGTCATTCGACATATCTTTAAAAACAACAAGTCGGTAATCCTTGGGATGAATATCTTTTTTCATTGTAACAGGGTATTTTAATGAGGGTGCAAAATTAATGATTTTAATTTATATTCCAAAGATTTTTTCTCATCATTTGCGTGAAAGTAAAAAATCAAGCGTGTCAACCTCATCGGCATAGTCCCACAATGCAGGATGCTGCGCCATTCCAGGCACAACGACAGGGATGTTCAGCTCACTGTTACAGACAATACACTGTATTAAATTCTTCCTGGTTTTCAGCACTTTTATTACCTTTTCAACATTGGAATAATATTCATAGTTCAAAACAGAGATCCGTGAATTCAGCGCCGGATCTTCCTTAAGCAGAAGAAATCCTGTGTCAATTACGCGTTCCCGGTTAACCATAAAAATGGAGCTGCTGTAATCATAGTTATTTCTGTATTTATTATGGTCGGCATAATAGGCGTACTTTCCGAATGACTTCACCAGAGCAGTAAAATCATAGCCTTCAGGAATCCAGATTTTTGAAACACTGCGGCACCCCATGCCAAAATAGAGCATTATGTCATCAGCAAGTTTCATGAGGACTTCGTTTGATTCATCACCCTTGATTATAGCAACACTGTTCCTGTTTTTCCTGATTATGTGCGGATATTTACCGAAATAGTATTCAAAGTACCTCGATGTATTGTCACTGCCCGTAGCAATAATTGAATCGAAATGATCAAGTCTGCCGGAGGTAAAGGTTATCATTTGGCGCCATTCAGGCAAATAGCGGGTCAGAATTTCTGCCATGGCGGGTATCAGCCGTAAATCAGAGGATGATAACCTGGCAACGAGTTTATGTCCGGAGATTAGTACGCACAGAAAATCATGAAATCCGATCGCAGGAATATTGCCCGCCATCACTACTCCTATCGTTTTGGGAATCATTTGTTGGCTGAAATGGTGCCCGTACCGTGATGTCCACTTGGCCAACTGCTCATACTGCAGCTCCTCACCAATGCTATTCAGGGCAAGCCGGATATTTTCGGGTGTAAACCATTTATTTTCCTCATTTGCCTTTCGGGCTGACAAAACAACAGGCGCCAAATCAGGCTCACATGAATCTTCATGGTAGCGGCGCAGCAGCTCACCAAGGTGTGCAAATGATTCAATCCGCTTGTCAATTGTCATAACAACTTTTTTTGCAAAGTTAACCCAATAAAATAAAAGCAGCTGATTCACGTTTCTTTCGCACTATAATAATAAGCTGACTTTCTTGATACGGTTATTTACGATTTTAGGATTTTTGTGTATTATTTGCGGCTGGCATTATCCAGTTTCAGGACAAGATTTGAAGAGGATAAAGCAATCAGAAGATACCCTGCTTTCCATTTTAACTATCATTAACCAAACCCGGGATGACAGTCTCCGGGGTAAGCTCAACGCCTCATTTTACAACATTCTGCACGAAGCCCTGATGCTTCCTGGGGTTGACCATTATCCGTTTCATTCCCTTAAAACATTGGTAAAGATTTCCTCGCCTGATGATAAATTTACCATCTATCACTGGAACCTTCCGGGTAACCAGGGGAAACATGCATATTTTGGTTTTATTAAAATGCTGAACAGGGAACCGGCTGTTGTTTATCCCCTTAAAGATATGGCTGATTCAATATTATTGCCTGAAACCGCATATCTCGATCAATATCACTGGTTCGGGGCTTTATATTATAAAATAATTCCCTGCCTGTCAAGCCAGGGGCAACCCTTTTACACCTTACTTGGATGGTCGGGAAAAGATGGGTTGGTCACCCGAAAAATCATTGAAGTGCTTACCTTTGATGAACAGGGGGTGCCAGGATTCGGATTGCCTGTGTTTCCTGATTATGGCGATGGGAAAACGACAAGGGTAATTTACCGGTTTTCGGCATCCACCTCAATATCTTTAAAATACGAGGATCAGACGATTGAATATGATAAAAAATGGAATCCCAGAAAACGTAATTTTGAATATAAGACAAAAATGGCAAAAATGATTGTCTGTGACCGGATTGTGCCGCTGGATCCAAACCTGGAAGGACAGTATCAGTTTTATGTTGCTGCCGGAGATGTATTTGACGGGTTCGAATTTAAAAACGGGAACTGGATCTTTTTGCAAGGTATCGATTCAAGAAATAAAAAATAGCTTTTCGCATACTTATTTACTGATTTTCACTCAGATAAAAAAAACGGACCTGAAATTGATTTTGGTCTTTTTTTTTAATATTTTTGAATTCAAAATTAAAATCACTTACTTTGTTTGTTTAATATTGCATCGTAAAATTCATTCACGCAGATATAAATTAAAAACCTTCACTTTATGAAAAAGCACAATTTTAACGCTGGTCCCTCTATTCTACCTCGTATTGCCGTTGAAAACTCAGCAAAAGCTGTTCTGGACCTTAACGGTATTGGTTTATCCCTGTTGGAAATTTCGCACCGCAGCAAAGATTTTCAAGCCATTCTTGACGAAACAGTGGCTTTATTTAAAGAACTTCTGATCATTCCTGCCGGTTACCAGATCATATTCCTGGGAGGCGGCGCAAGCATGCAATTTTGCATGATCCCATACAACTTCCTGAACAAAAAAGCAGCCTATCTGGAAACAGGCGTTTGGGCTCAAAAAGCTATTAAAGAGGCGAAATTTTTTGGCGAAGTAAATGTTGTTGCATCCTCCGCTGATAAAAACTTCTGTTATGTGCCAAAGGATTTCACCATTCCGGCAGACGCAGATTATTTCCATATCACAACGAACAACACGATCTATGGCTCAGAAATCCATCATGATATGGATTCCTCTGTTCCTTTAATTGCCGATATGTCATCAGACATACTCAGCAGGCCTGTTGATATTGCCAAATATGACCTGATTTATGGCGGCGCTCAGAAAAACTTAGGCCCCGCCGGTGTTACATTTGTGATTATCAAAGAATCGTTATTAACCAAAGTTGAGCGCAAAATACCTACCATGCTCAGCTATGCCACCCATATGAAGGAGCCCTCCCTGTATAACACACCTCCTGTTTTTGCAATTTACACGTGTCTTGAGACACTACGCTGGATAAAAAACCTTGGGGGTGTTAAAGCAGTTGAAGAAATGAATATCAAAAAAGCAAATCTTCTTTACGATGCCATTGATAACAGTAAAATGTTTGTGGGCACTGTGGCTAAGGACAGCCGCTCATTGATGAATATCTGCTTTGTGATGAAAGAGCAGTATAAGGATAAGGAAGATGCCTTTATGGAATTTTCCAAGACCAAAGGCATGATTGGAATTAAAGGACATCGGTCAGTTGGCGGGTTCAGGGCTTCAACCTATAACGCCATGCCGATTGAAAGTGTTCAGGCATTGGTGGATGCGATGCATGAATTTGAAAAAATGAACGCGTAATAAAACATTTTTGGGCATCCGGTTCGGATGCCCCTCCTTAAAAAACTTAAAGACATGACAAAAGTATTGGTAGCTACCGATAAACCTTTCGCTGCAATTGCCGTGAAGGGAATACGCAAGGTTGTGGAAGAAGCCGGCTTCGAATTGGTTCTTCTTGAAAGTTACACAAGCCAGGATGATTTCATAAAGGCTGTTGCAGATGTTGATGCCGTAATCATCCGCAGCGATAAAGCTGACAAAGCTGTGATCGGTGCGGGTAACAAACTGAAAATTATTGTCAGGGCAGGCGCAGGTTATGACAATATCGACCTCCAGGCTGCAACAGAAAAGGGGGTTGTTGCGATGAACACTCCAGGACAAAACTCAAATGCCGTTGCAGAACTGGCACTGGGAATGATGGTTTATTATGCCCGAGGTTTCTTCAATGGCAAATCGGGCAGTGAGCTCATGGGGAAAAAGCTCGGAATTCATGCTTACGGATTTGTCGGGAAGAATGTTGCCCGCATTGCCAAAGGGTTTGGGATGGATGTATTTGCATTCGATCCCTTTATTTCGCGTCAGGAAATCGAAAAAGACGGTGTGAAATGGGTGGGATCTGTAGAAGAATTATACAGCACTTGCCATTTTGTCTCCCTTCATATTCCAGCCAACAGCCAGACAAAGCAATCCATCAATTTTGCACTACTTTCGAAAATGCCCGCTCCGGCTTGTCTCGTAAATACAGCCCGTGCAGAAGTAATAAACGAAGCAGATTTGCTGAAAATGTTTCAGGAACGGAAAGATTTTGCCTATCTTTCAGATGTTGAACCAACCAACAAGGCTGAGTTTGAGGCAGATTTCAAATCCAAGTTTTTCTGTACACCCAAAAAGATGGGCGCTCAAACGGAAGAGGCAAATGTTAATGCCGGCATAGCTGCTGCTAAACAAATCGTCAACTTTATCAAAAACGGAGACAGGACATTTCAGGTAAATAAGTAAACCACACTAACTGAGCCAGACCATGGAAAACGAACACGAAAGACCCTCAACTTTCTTCAGATTTGAAGATCTCAGAATCTACCACAAAGCTCTTGAATACGTTGATACAGTGTATTTTATGGCAAAGCACACCAAAGACGATCCTTTCATGAAATTGTTTTTTGAGCGGTTTCTGACCTCTGCAAATGGCATAGCCTTAAACATTGCAGAAGGCTCCTCGCGTAATAAAAGTCAGTTTGTCTATTATCTTAAAATGGCAAAGAGCTCTGTGAGGGAATGTGTCGTTTTAACAACCATCGGCAAGAGCAGGGCATTTATTTCAGCCACTGCTTTCGATGATTCCAAGAATCACCTGATGGAGATGACCAAAATGATTGGTGCACTGATTGGGTCGCTTCAGCGCAGCGTTAAACCTGGTGAACTTGACGATGATGATGGTCCTGAATAGTCAATTTTATTTTCAATCAATCAATCAATCAATCAATCAACAAATCAATTATTATTAACTCCCAATAACTAGATTTTACTATGGCCATACTTAAACCCTTCAAAGGATTGAGGCCTCCGGTTGAAATTGTTAAAGACCTTGCTTCACGGCCTTATGATGTTTTAAATTCGGATGAAGCCAGGGAAGAGGCAAAAGGAAACCCCTATTCCCTTCTTCACATTATTAAACCTGAAATCGATCTGCCTTTATCCGTGGATATTCATTCCCAGCCTGTTTATGATAAAGCAAAGGAAAACTTTGAATCCTTTAAACACCAGCGATGGCTTAAAGCTGATTCAAATGATTTGCTTTATATCTATGCACAAACCATGAATGGGAAAACACAATATGGGATTGTGGGATGCGCAGGTGTTGATGACTATATGAACGGTATCATCAAAAAACATGAGTTAACGCGGAAAGATAAAGAAGAAGACAGGATGAAGCATGTTCGCATCACCAATGCCAATATGGAACCTGTATTTTTCACTTACCCTGCAGTAGCGGCCATTGACAAGATCGTTTCGGAATTTGTTCAGTCAAACAAACCGGTTTATGATTTTATTGCAAACGATGGCGTGGGTCATCATTTCTGGGTAATTGAAAACCATGAAATAAACGATAATATCATTAAACTTTTTGCAGACGTTCCATTTACTTATGTTGCCGATGGGCATCATCGTACAGCCGCAGCTGCCCTGGTTGGAAATGAAAAGAGAGTCAACAACCCGAATCACAATGGGAAAGAGGAGTATAATTACTTTCTTGCTGTCCATTTTCCTGACAACCAGCTGTCGATCATTGATTACAACAGGGTTGTTAAAGACCTGAATGGCTTGTCGGATAGTGAATTCCTTAAAAAACTTGAATCAGTTTTTACGATTGAGCTCAAGGGAAAGGTTGTCTACAAACCCTCATCTTTACACAATTTTGGCCTGTACCTGAATGGAAATTGGTATTCCATGACCGCGAAACCAGGTACATTCAATGATGCTGATCCTATCGGGGTGCTTGATGTAACCATTTTATCAAGGCTTGTGCTGGATGAAATCCTGGGAATCAAAGATCTCCGGACCTCCACACGCATTGATTTTATTGGTGGTATTCGCGGACTGGGTGAGCTGGAAAGACGTGTAAACAGCGGGGAGATGAAAGCTGCGTTCGCACTATACCCGGTATCAATGAAACAATTAATCAATATTGCAGACTCCGGCAATATCATGCCACCTAAAACAACCTGGTTTGAACCCAAACTACGTTCAGGCCTGGTCGTTCATGCACTGGATTAATACAAGAAACGTCAGATGCCAAGCCTCCTGAATTCCAGGGGGCTTTTTTTTAGTTACTCATATATTCTCCAAATACTGTCTGCAAATAAGCCTTTCCTTCCTGCCTCACAGAATCAGGGATATTGGGATCTGTCCACCAATAATAGAAGTTTGATGTTTTTTCGTACGTGAAATAGGCATAAGGCCTTATCCATCCCACCCCATCCTCAGTCGAATAATATGCAAACCCGGGAGAACCCGGATTAAGTAAATTTTTACTAAAATGAAATGCATTTGCCGGTATCCCAAGCTGACCAAGTATTGTTGCCGGTAAGTCATGTTGATTCCCAAGCTTATTCCATTCGGTTCCCTGGTATTCATCCCTGATAACATCTCCATAGAACAAAAGTGGAATTTTATGATATTCCCTTGACTGTGGATGCCAGTTTCTATAGGAATTATGACTGTGGTCGGCCACGATTATAAACAGGGTATTTTCATACCAGGATTTTGTACGGGCTTTGGCAAAATACTCACCCAGGCAATGATCAGTATAATAAGCTGCATTGATATATTCCTGCTCATTATCACCCCATTTCAATGGTTTTTCAAATGGCTGGTCCCAGGGAGAATGCGTACTCAGGGTGAAAAGTGCAGCGAAAAAAGGCTGTTTCATTTTTCCGATATCATTCACCATGTAGTCCAGGGTATATTCATCATGAATTCCCAACTTTCCCTGGGGCATACTTTCAGGAAAATCTTCACCCTCCATGATCTTATCAAACCCATTGAAAATGATATAACTTTTTATATTTCCATAAATCAGCTGACCCCCAAAATAGAATGCTGTGCTGTATCCGTTTTTCTCCAAATCCTTAACCAGGCTAGGCAATTTGACGAATTTATCAGGCTGAACAGTGATTGAACTAACGGGGTGGGCAGGAAATCCACCAAAGATCGAAGCCATGCCCTGCTCCGATCTTGATCCCGATGCATAAACCTGGTTGAACAAGATCCCTTTGTTTTGTAATTTCTCGAATTCCGGAGTAATCCCGGGTTCTCCCCCCAGACTTTTTATAAGATCGGCAGACCAACTTTCAAGGATAAGCATGACTATATTGGGTCGGTTTGTTTTGAGAATTAACCTGGTGGAATCATAGGGAGTCTGATATATTTTTGTCATTATCCGGGCCGCTCTCTCCTCCTTCATAAACGAATACGGGTCATGATTGAAATTCTGCAAATTTTCGAAAATACTGATATACAGATTAAACGCATTATTTACCGCCGCAATGTTCAGAATATTATGATCAGAGTAATAGGATTCACTCTGGTTAATCGGTATCTGCTGAACGCCGCCGCGGAGCCCGATGAATAAAAAACCAGGGGTCAGGAGGAAAAAAACCAGGGTTTGCCATAGGTGACACCTGACATTTTCCAGGTTAGGGTAAAAATAACGGAGATATGCAAAAATACTCACCGAGCAGATGACTAAAAACAGAAATATCAATATGAAAAAAGTGACGGTCTCAGCAGAATTGAATATTTCACCAGGATTGCTGAGATACTTGATTACCTTATAGGTTAGTTTTGTTTTCCATTCGGCATAAATGCCTAATTCGCCGGCAACGGACAGGGAATAAACTGTAATTAAAAACCCTGTATAAATTTTATTAATGATATTCAGCCACTTAGGACTCCATAACGATTGTATCGTGAGCAAAATGAAAGGGATAATCAATATATAACAGGTAGTTGCCAGATCAAGTTTCAGGGAATACCAGAATACACCCAACACTTCTGAAAAACGGATTTTTTCAACAATGATGATTTTCAGATAGTATAGAATGAATATCAACCGGGTGATGTTGAAAAACATCAACCAGAAAGCAAGCTGGCGAAGAAGAGAAAGGAGTATTTTTTTCATATCCAAATAAAATGCAAAGGTAAGCCTAAGACCCATTCACACAAATGTGTATTTTTGTTGATCTATAATATTTACCCGGTGCAGATAGCTGAGTCGATAGCATGGTTAAAAAAAACAATTCCTGAAAATGTCGGGATTGTGGCTGTATCGAAAACCAAACCTGTTTCAGCAATCATGCAGGCATACCATGCAGGACAAAGGATTTTTGGTGAAAACAGAGTTCAGGAGGTCGTTTTTAAACAATCTCAGCTGGCGTCAGATATTGATTGGCATTTTATTGGCCACCTGCAAACCAATAAAGTCAGGTACATAGCTCCATTCATAAGCCTTATCCACAGTGTCGACAGCATGAAACTTCTTGCAGAAGTAAACCGGGAAGCATTGAAAAATAATCGCATCATTGAATGTTTACTGCAATTTCACATTGCAACAGAGGAGACAAAATTCGGATTGGATATGGCGGAGGCAACGGCAATCCTTGAGTCAGAATCCTATCGGCAACTGAGGAACATCAGGATAACAGGCGTGATGGGGATGAGTAGTTTTTCAGATGACCTTTTACTGGTCAGAAGTGAGTTTAGAACACTTCATGATTACTTTGTTACATTAAAGACACAGTATTTCAGCCAATGCGGTTCATTCGGTCACATATCAATGGGTATGTCGGGAGATTATCATATTGCGATTGAAGAGGGAAGTACGCTGGTTCGACTCGGAACCATTATCTTTGGCGACCGTTAGAAGAAATTACGATAAATGGAACCACTGGTATTTTTATTACAAATGAAAGACTCAGGGAGATGATAAAATTGCCCTGACAAAACGGGCCTTCCCCCGGATATCCATGACCACTTCAACTTTATCATATCCATAGTTCTGAACCAGATTCCCGGTTTCCAGTCCAAACTGTTCATTGATTTCGAAATAAAGAAGCCCCCCGGTGGCGAGATGTCTCTTTGCAAATGCCGCAATGGACCGATAATACAACAGTGGGTTATCATCAGGTACAAATAATGCATTAGCAGGTTCAAAATCAATCACATTCTTATTCATTTTCTTCTTTTCAGTTTCAAGTACATAAGGTGGATTGCTTACAATTATATTGTACAGTCCAAAGTGGACCCAGTTGATATCATTCAGAATGTCGGATACATGAAAGTCAATTTTACAATAATTGTCCCTTGCATTCAGGATGGCTGTATCGATTGCTTCAGGTGATGAATCCACTCCGGTTACCCTGGCATTTGGGAAATGCTTTTTCAGATCGATTGATATACAACCAGTTCCAGTCCCAATATCGAGGATGGATAAGGGAGTGAATGGTTTCTGGTCACAGTCTGATTTGATAATTGAGCAAAGTTCCTCTGTCTCGGGCCTGGGGATCAAAACATTTGAATTAACTGTGATCCTGCTCCCATTAAATAAGGTCCAGCCTAAGACATATTGAACCGGTTTTCCAGTTGCCAGCTCTGCCAGAGCCCGGGTAAATGATGGCATTACCACATCAGGGATTTCCTGGTTTAATGACAGGTGTACTGTTGTTTTCGCCCATCCCATGTACGCTTCAAACAAGTAGTAGACCATCTGCATGATCTCGTAAGCGGGATAAAGCGATGATAGTTCCTTCTTATATAAATGAATAAGAGATTTTACCGAATTAGGCGTTATTTCCATTCTATAAAAGTAAAAATAAAAGTAACTTCGCCCCGATGGAAATTTCAACAGATTCATTTCTTTCGATTGCGAACGAATCCCGGGGGATTTACAGAGAAAAGGCAAGTAAATTTATCGCCATTGCCCTGCCAGTTTCAACTGAAGATGAGGTTAAAGAAAAACTTGATGAACTCAGAAAAACCTACCATGATGCCAACCATCATTGCTACGCATACCGACTTGGCCTGGGAAACCAGCTTTACCGGATGAATGATGATGGTGAACCTTCAGGGTCGGCAGGTAAACCAATATATGGGCAGATTCTTTCTACAGGGCTTTCAGACATTCTTGTGGTTGTTGTCAGGTATTTCGGTGGGACAAAACTGGGAATTCCTGGTTTGATTCATGCGTATAAGACTTCAGCACGTGAAGCTCTAGACCAGGCCGAAATTTTTGAAAAGGTTATAGTTGTTCAGTTCAGGGTTTCATTTGACTATGTCAGGATGAATGAAATTATGAGAATTTTAAAGGATGAAGGTGTTAAAATCATCCATCAAAGCGCTGGTGAACTATGCGAAATTGATTTCAGGGTTCGGAAAAATCGCCAAAACCAGGTTGAAAATCGTGTGAAGAAATTAACAAATGTACTTATGAAAATAGTTGATACTCATAACTAATTGAGCCATAAGCACCATGTAATTTAGAATCATTCTAACATAATGAAAATTACGACCAATGCAGGCTAGGCAATTGTTTGAGGTCTTGTTTAATACCATTTTTCATTCGATTTCATTCCACAAAAACCTGCCTGTTTTGAAAACTTTTTTTTAATAAATCAAGAGTAAAATATTTTTTTTTTAAACTTTTTTTTTCAAAATTTGTTAATTAAATCAAGTCGACGTGAATTCAATGGTTTTACTACCTACAGAAAATCTATGATCTTGATAAACAATTCAATACTTAAAAATTAACATTTACATTTTCAGGGTAAATATTATTAATGGAAAAAAATGCAGTTGAGGTATGGGAAAATTGCCTCAAGGTCATAAAAGATAATATCAACTATCAAAGTTTTAAAACCTGGTTTCTCCCTATCAATGCAGTCAGACTGAAAGATCAGGTTTTGACAATCCAGGTTCCCAGCCAATTTTTTTACGAATGGCTTGAGGAACATTATATTGGTTTACTTAAAAAGACCATTAAGAAGGAATTGGGAAATGATGGACGGTTGGAATACAGCATCATTGTTGACAACTCCGACATTGACCCAGGACCTTACACTATCAAAGTACCCACCGGAGAGAAAAAAGCAACATTAAATCCGCCCGTTTCTATGCCTATCGATTTAAACAGGGGCACATCCAAGGAAATCCCAAACCCATTTATTATTCCCGGGCTAAAAAAGATTAAAGTCAACTCTCAACTCATCGAGAGTTATTCTTTCGATAATTTCATCGAGGGTGACTGCAACAGGCTGGCGCGCTCTGCGGGTTTTGCTGTTGCCAGCAACCCCGGCAAAACCGCATTCAACCCACTCCTTATCTATAGTCAAACCGGGTTGGGAAAGACACATTTATCACATGCCATCGGGCTGCAGGTGAAAAATAATTTTCCGGAGAAAACTGTTCTTTATGTCACCACCGATCAGTTTACAAACCAGTTCATTGATTCGGTAAGAAATAATAATCAGAACGATTTTATCCATTTTTACCAGATGATCGATGTGCTGATCATCGACGACATTCATAACCTTGCGGGAAAGGAAAAGACACAGGATGTGTTTTTTCATATTTTCAATCATCTGCATCAGAAAAGCAACCAGATTATTTTGACTTCCGATAAGCCTCCTGTTGAGATGAAAGGCATCGAACCCCGGCTTCTGTCAAGGTTTAAATGGGGATTATCAGCTGATCTTCAAGTACCTGACCTGGAGACAAGGATTGCGATATTGCATAAAAAATTATACAACGATGGCATTCAGATACCTCCTGAAGTTGTTGAGTACCTGGCATACAATATAAATACAAACATCAGGGAACTTGAAGGAGCTTTAATTTCGCTTCTTGCACAATCATCACTGAATAAGAAAACGATTACACTTGAGCTTGCCAAACAAATGATTGACAAGTTTGTAAAAAACACCTCCCGGGAAATTTCCATCGACTATATTCAAAAAGTTGTTTGTGATTATTTTAATATACCGGTTGAGATGATCCATTCAAAAACCCGCAAGCGGGAAATCGTCCAGGCCCGTCAGCTTTCAATGTATTTTTCGAAAAAGCATACGAAATCTTCCCTTGCCAGCATTGGTCTGCACTGCGGAAATAAAGACCATGCTACTGTACTTCATGCCTGCCGTACTGTCAACAACCTTGTTGAGACGGATAAGCAATTCAGACAGTTTGTTGAAGAGCTGGATAAGCGGATAAAATTGTAACAGAAAGCGCTACGGCTTTGGTAAAGATTCTATTTGTTTGTACAGGCAACATATGCAGGTCACCTCTTGCAGAAGGAATTCTCAGGCACAAATTAGCCAAGATCAATTTTCCGGCTGAAGTCGATTCATGCGGATTTGAATCGTTTCATGTAGGTGACCCTCCTGATATTCGGGCATTATCAGTAGCAAAACTGCGCGGCATTGATATTTCTTCGCACCAGGCGCGTTTGTTTACCATTGGGGATTTCGAGGCATTCGATTACATTTATGCCATGGAAAATTCTCACTATAACAACATCATGCGTTTGGCAAAACATGAAAGTGACCGATCGAAAGTTGATTACGTGCTGAATGCGATATTTCCCGGGCAAAACCGGGGGGTCCAGGATCCCTGGTACCATGATATAAAGGCTTTCGAGAAGGTATTTCTTCAACTGGATGAAGCATGTGACGAGATTATGCAAATGCTGGTCAAGAAATCGGGAAAGGGATGAAAACCAAATCAAATATCCAGGCTGATACCATCCGGAATGCTGCACAGCGGATATCACCATACATCAACAGAACATCCGTACTTACCTCTCATACGTTTAACAGGCTCTTTAACACTGATTTGTTTCTGAAATGTGAAAATTTCCAGAAGGTTGGCGCTTTTAAGGCCAGGGGTGCGATCAATGCTGTTTTATCTCTTGACAAGGAGAAGTTATCCAATGGCGTGGCTACCCATTCATCGGGCAATCATGCTCAGGCGCTTTCGTGGGCTGCATCGCTGGTCAATGTCAAAGCACATATTG
>Ga0247841_10010014_pt1 | contig 13051 bp, 9 predicted proteins | sample LaCruzMarch2015__2_FD_192410 | JGI IMG/M metagenome (GOLD analysis project Ga0247841, IMG submission 192410) | Freshwater microbial communities from meromictic Lake La Cruz, Castile-La Mancha, Spain - LaCruzMarch2015_18m | ecosystem: Environmental > Aquatic > Freshwater > Lake | place: Spain... | reverse complement strand
ACCCAACTAACGGTAGCTCTTCACCTACCTTAGAAGTATTAGGCAATTGTGGAATTAATGGAGGAAGAAATTTTAAAGTAACAAATAGTTCAATTTCAGGAATGGAGTTTTCGGCTTTGTCAAATATAAATATTAATAGTAATTACATCTGGACAGCTTTGTACGCTAAGGGTGGGACAACTTCCGGACAATATGCAGGATATTTTGATGGACCTGTTAAAATTAAATCAGCGACCTCTTTGTATAATGACCCCCCAATATTTGAAGTTTTAGATGGTGGAATATCTTGCTATAATACATCGCAGAATGCAATAATATCATTGCAAAATGGTAATGGTCGTAAATTTGGTTTTATTGCCCATACAGACGGACTAACTTTAGCTTTCTTAACAAATACTAATGGTTTCAATATTCTTGACGTTGATAACAATGGTAATATCGGTATAGGTATGCTTGGAATGGGTAACCAAATTTGGCAGAATAAACTAAATGTTAACGGAAGTGCTTTTTTATCTGGCACCTTAACATGTCAAGAAATAATTGTCCAACTTTTTACGGGTGCTGGTTTTCCTGATTACGTATTTGAAAAAGATTATAAATTGATGCCATTATCTGATGTTGAAAAATATGTGAAAGAAAATAAGCATTTACCTGAAATACCAAGTGCAGATGAAGTTAAGAAAAACGGAAGCAACGTTGGCGATATGAATAATTTATTACTAAAAAAAGTAGAAGAATTAACATTATATATGATTGAATTGAAAAAAGAGAATGATCAATTAAAAGAGCGTATTTCAAAATTAGAAAAGTAGCTCTAAATTTAAAAATAAGTTTAATGAAAAATATTAAAATACAGCTATTGCTAAATGTTTAAGTTTAAAAAAATGTTTATATTTGTCTTAACATTATGTAATTTTATTTTAAAAAAACTAAATATATGACACAAAAAAATAAAATAATTTTTATTTTGTCTTTTCTATTTATAATTATTTATAATAATATTAAAGCTGATAATAAAGACAGTATTGATATTAAAAAAAAGAATATTTGCATTATTAAACATGTACCAACCGATTTAGTTTCTATAGATGGTATGACGCTTGGTTACACAAAGCTATCAGTAGAAGTAGATATTCCTTTATCATCTAATATATATTTAGGCACTAAATTATCAAAAGTAATTTCTTTAGGAGATAATACAGGAGGAGATATTGGAATTCCTTCAAAAAGTACAAATGGTTATCAGCTTGAATTAAATGGAAAATATTTTTTATTTAAATTAAAAAACAATAAAAAACCATATACAGGTTGTTATGTATCTACGGCAGCAACATATCTTAATACAATAACTGTCAGATTTGAAAATATTGATATAAATGAATATAAAGTTTATAGAGACATTTTTACATATAAATTATTATTTGGTTATCAAACACTAAGCAAGCATAAGATTATTATTGACCAGTCAATTGGCATTGGTGTTAGTTATAGTAACAGCCATTCTATAAATAAAATTTATAAAAGAACTGATGGGTATCATTTTGATGATGAACATAAAAAATTAGTCGCAATTAACTATAGTTTAAAAATAGGTTTAACTTTAAATAAAAAATTTAAAAAATAAATTAAAATGAAAAAAGTAATTTTTATAATATTTTTATTACTAAATACATATATTAATTATGCTTCAGTATCATGGGGAGGGGAAACATGCAAATTTGTTTCTACAGCCTTTGATATATGTACCGGTAATGAGTCTGGATATATTCAGATCAGTTGGTTTGCAGATGAAATAAATAACGATTATTTTCAGATATGGAGAGATGATGGTTCAGGTTGGGTTTGTATTGTTGGACATATTAATGGTTGTGGTACTTGTTATAATAATTATTATCGTTATGATGACCTTGGACCATTTGCTCCAAATACTTTATACCATTATAAAGTCAGGTCTGTTAGCAACTGGGGTACTTTGCATGATAATTATTTTGGATATGCTTCTATTCCTCCTTCATCTCCTTTGAGTGAAAACTGGCAAAATCAAGTTACAAGTAATGTAGAAATTTATTCTACATCAGATGATTTAAATTCTTATTCATGGTACGAAGAATCAAATACACGTCAAGGTGTAAATATTAGTTTTTATAATTCTGAAGATGCTAAATTATATCTGGAAGAAAATAATTTTGTTTTATGTTTTAATCTTTGGGGAGGAGGAAATAATCCAATGTTTAATGAAATTAAAATGAATATAGATAATAATGGTCTTACAACAGTTTACTCCGGTTCATCAAGATATTCATATGTTGTTCCAATTAATAACACACCGTCACTTTATTCTCTTCCAATAGGACATCATACAATGAAAGTAGAATTTAGTGATTATAATTCAACTTATTTCAGAGAATATGACTTGTATGTTGTAGCAAAATCAAGTAAATTATTTAAAGATAATTATTGCAATACGATGCGCGTATGGGAAGGTACTGATCCCAACAATGAAGTTCCTATATTATTATCTGAAGGGTTTGATGCTTATAATACTAAACCTGAACAGTATTACAGAGAAGCGGGTGATGATTTAATAAACTGCTTACAAAATAAAGGCTTTAAAATTTATGTTCTTAATTACAGGTTTAATTCCCAGAGCATTAAAAATAATGCAGCTGTATATTCTGCTGCTTTAAAATATATTTCAAGTATTAATAATAATAAGCCTGTTATTGCTGCCGGAATAAGTATGGGCGGTATAATAGCAAGATACGCATTAGCAAATGCCGAAGATATTGGTGACATACTACCTGCCAGCACATTGTTAACTTTAGATTCACCACATCAGGGTGCAGTTATCTCAAGTGGTTTACAAAATTTTAGAAAAATAAATACTCATGAAGCTTATGCAGAATATGCCTCAAATAATCCTGCTGCAATGGAATTACTAACTTATAATTCTTATGACCCAACTGGCACTAACCATAATGGCGTTCATACAAATTTTTTTTATGATTTAAATCATTTAAATGGAGACGGTTATCCGCATTCAACAAAAAATATTGCAGTATCTTTTTCAAATACAACTCCTAATCCAATATCAGGTAAGTGGTTACATGTACATGTTACTGGTTTACTTAATACACAAGACCACGATGAATATATAACAAGCGAAGAACAGGTTGCAGGTTCTTTACTGCCTGAAATAGATATTGATCCTTATGTAGCTATGGGTTGGGAATGGTGGGAATGTGCACTTCTTTGGGCTGTAAGATTGAATAATATAACTCCACCACCATATATAATAATTACGCAATATCAAAAACCACAAGGACCGACTTTTATTCCACATAATAGTTCATTAGATATAGATGCAAATGGGGTTTCGAAATTTCATCCAAATATAATTGTTCCTTCACAAACTTATCATCATAATGAAGTACCCTATGAAATAATTGAACCATTAGTTAATATGTTACTATCAGAAAATGTATATGTACAAAACAAAACTATAAATTCAAATAAAAATTACATTTCCGGAAAATATCTGTATGCTGGCAATAATGTTACATCAAATATTCCAACAGGAAATGTTATAATTATTCCAAATACAAATGTTTCTTTTAAAGCAAAAGATCAAATTATATTAAAAGATGGTTTTAAGGTTCAATCTGGTGCATATTTTAATGCAAAAATAGAACCATACTTTTATTGTGATTATGTTCAATCTTATCAATCCAGAGCAAACCCTCAAAATAATGATGATAGTTTAATTTATAATAACTATGAATTAAGCAAATTGGAAAATTTTGGAAATACAGATTCTTGTACAAATAACAAATTCGAAAGTCTTTTGGGAGAAAGGAAAATCACTGTTTATCCAAACCCTACAACAGGAGAATTGAGAATAGATATTACAAATTTCAACCCAGAAAGCAAAGGAACAATAACTATTACCGATATGGTGGGAAAACTCATAACAGAAATAAAAAATATATCTTCTTCAAATTTGGTAAATTTATCAAATACAGCAAGGGGAAGCTATGTTCTGAAGCTTATTTTAGATGATAAAAGCAAAGAGTGGGTAATTGTGAAAGAATAAAATGTTACTTCCGAATTTAATATTTTTTGTATTTTTATAAGATTCTTGTATTCTCATAATTATATTTTCATCTATTGTTTATTTTTAGCACTATTATCTGGTATAACTATTAAATATATTCTTCAATTATAATATTATATATATATTCATTAAATTTTATATATTATTTTCTAAAATCAAACACTACCATTTATTAAATCTATTATTACTACTGTAAACTTTTATTATGTAACTTGCGTTTTTATTTTGTTTTGATATCTTAATTTAAGAAAATAATGGGAAAAATATATGAACTTCTAAAAGAAGATGTTCGTTTTGAAGAAGGTTTAAACGCATGTATTAATTGTGGAACTTGTACAGCAATTTGTGCAGCTGCAGAATTTTATAATTATGACCCCCGTGAAATTACTGATACAGTTCAAACAAAAGACGATAATAAAATTATTGAACTTTTAAAATCAGATACCATATGGTATTGCGGTGAATGCATGTCTTGTAAAACAAGATGCCCAAGGGGAAATGCTCCCGGTTTAATTATAATGGCTTTACGTGCATTATCACAAGAATTAGGTTATTTTGTCGAATCTGAAAAAGGAAGGCAGCAACTTGCTCTCAAAAGAACTGTTGGGCAATGGATTTTAGATTATGGCTATTGCCTTTATCTTGAAGGTGTAGGAACAAGTTTACATCCGGAACAAGGACCAACCTGGGATTGGATTCAAAAAAACTGGTCTGCTATTTTTAAAAGATTAGGTGCAAACTATAAAGGTGAAGGAGTTGGAATTCTGAGAAAAATACCGGCAGAAGCACTTGACGAAGTCAGAAAAATATTTGAAGTAACCGGTGGAAAAGCAAGATTTGATAAAATAGAAAAATATTCAAAACAAAAAGCTGAAGAACTTGGAATTGAGTTCGGTGAAGGAATGGATAATGAGTATTTTAAGCAGGTATATAAAACTAATAATGGTTGCCATAACAGGTAAATATTTAATAATAAATTAAAAAAGAAATTTAATGAATATTAATGGTAAAAAAGAAATCTGGAAAGAATACCAAAAAGAAATAGCTGAGGATAAATATTTTTATGTAAGAAGTTGTGTAAGACAAAATTTTTTCCCTGGTTCTGAGACAACTTTTTTAAGAATAATGAGAGAGGAATTAAAAAAAGATGTATTCGAAAATCCTTGCCATACAACATGTACAGGCATAGGCTATCATGGTGATATTGTCCCTATTGAAACAACAATGACAGTTGTTGCAAGGCAGTTTGCCTTAATGTCTGAAGCAGGATACGAAAATCTTGTTCCTTCATGTATTACTTCTTTTGGTTTATATACAGAAATTCTTGATACATGGCACCATTTTCCGGAAGTACTCGAAAGAGTAAGAGTTAATCTTAAAAAAGCAACGGGAAGAGAATTTATTGTTCCTAAAAATCTTGCACATGCAAGCGATTTAATATATAAATTCCGTAAAGAAATCGGAGCAAAAGCAAAATATAAACTTATAAATAAAAATACCGGTGAACCATTAAAAGTTGTTGAACATATAGGTTGCCATTACTCCAAGATGTTCCCTAGTAAAGGTGTTGGCGGAGCAGAATATCCATATGTTTTAGTTGGTATGATTGAAGAATGGGGAGGTGAAATTATTGATTATCCTGAAAGAAGGCACTGTTGCGGATTTGGATTCAGACAATATTTAGTACAGGCAAACAGGGGATATTCTCTGGCTTGTTCACATAAAAAATTTGAATCAATGGAACCTTACAAGCCGGATATGATAATTACAAATTGTCCGGGATGTCCTATGTTCCTTGATAAATGGCAATATGCAATTAGCGAAATGCAAAATAAAAGATATGGTCAAAATAACCAGGGAATACCTGTATTTACATATGAAGAAGTTGCAGGAATAATATTAGGATACAACCCATGGGATTTAGGTTTACAAATGCACCAAATACCTTGTGAACCTGTACTTGATAAAATTGGCATTGATTATTCTCCTGAAGATAAATATAAAGGTGCAAATGGAGAAGATTTAGGAAAACCGGAAGTTCCTGCCAGCATGAAAGAACAATAAATTAATGAAAGTTTAATATCGTTTAACTTTTGATTTTATATTTTACTTCTAAATGATTGTAATTTATTTTCTTCCATAAATTAGAATATTATTGTAATCATAAATTAATTTATAATTTTTTAATTCATTACTACAAAATTTATTATCCTGATACAGAATAATACAATCATATAATTTCAGGTTTGTGGTATCAATATTTAAGTTTTGGTTTTTATCAAAATCTTTTTTTGAATAATAAAATACATTTTTACTTAGATAATTATATTTTATAATTTGCTCTTCATAAGCAGTGTTTATATTATGAAAATAAAAATTATGATAATTATTATTCATTACTAATGATGCCATTTTATCGCTTTTTATATCTCCGGTATTTACTGCAAAAGGATGCGTTTTATTAAAAACATAAATTTGAAACAAAATAGAAAATCCACATATTAAATATATGTAAATCAGTTTTATGTTAATTTTTTCCAAAATAAAATTTAATATAATTGCAATCCCTAAAACAAATGGAAAAATCAGATAACTCCATATTCTTACCTGTGGTATTACACTATGAATAAGGATATAAACAAATGGTAATAAAAAAAACAAGAAAACAAATATTATTAACTTATAAATTTTTTTATCGCTTGTTTTAATAGCAATTAATATTAGCAAAATAAAAAAAAGTATAAAAATAAAATCACTTCTTACGCCAAGTAATACATTGTAAAAACCGTAAATACCGGATTTTATATATTTTAAAATTTCAATAAAAGCAATACTCTTTGTCCAATTATTATTTGTAATAGATTCGAAACCATTATAATATATTACAGGTAAATATAACAGCAACACTAAAATGCCTATAACTATGTAATATTTAAATAATTGTAATAATGCTTTTGTGTTTTTGGCAAAAATAAATATTAAATATATAAAAAATGACACAGAAACATATAAAAAGCTTGGAATTGTATAAAATGCTAAAATTGATGATATAGTAAAAATCTTCCAATAAATTTTTCTGTTATTTTCGCAAATTTTATAAACACAATAAAAACAAATACATGTAAAGAATATATAAAACATGTAACCTCTTGCTAAAATACTGTATAAACCAACAATATAGCTGAATGTAAATACAGTATGAGGAATTACAGCAACTTTAAAATTAAATATTTTTCTTAAAATCAAATATACTGATAATGAACAAATAACACCGATAATTAAATTTGGTAATCTTATATTTATTTTTGAATCAAAAGGCAAATAATTAAATATGTTAGTAATAATAGAAAATAAAATATGGTTATTTGGTTCAGGATAATAAGTTGCACTTGTAAAAATATTTTTTGAAGTAAAATTATTATATGTTATTGCTTCATCAATATTTATCGGAAAATTAAGTATTTTAAATAAGCTGTAACAAAAAAATAATAAAAGTATAATTGATAAATATATAATTTCACTTTTTTGTAATTTAGGCTGAAAAATATTAAAAAAATTATTCTTTAACATTGTATAAAAGGTTATCTTGTTTTATTTTAATGTGTTAACATATAAATTCCATTTCTTATGATACATATTAAAACTATTTACCAATTTCATTCCTTTTTTAGTATAAAATTTATTTGCATTTATATTACTTTCATGAACTGTAACTTTATATTCAGAAATATTTTTTTTCATAAATTCATTATCTAAATAATTAACCAAATTTGAACCGATTCCTGAATTTCTAAAATTATTATCTATTGCAATTACAACTAACTCAGCATTTATTGTTGATTTTTCTTTTTTATTATATAAAAATGTCTCAAATAATTTAACAATTAAAAAAGGTTTTAAAAGAATGTGAGGGAGAATTAAAAAAATATATTTGAAAAATTTTTTATAAATAATCGTTTTAAACATTTCATTGCTGTTATAACATCCTAAAATAAAGCCACTTACTATATAATTATTTTTAGCAACAATCAGAAACCCTAAATTATTCAATAATATATCTTTGTAAATTTCTTCTAAAAATCTATTTCCAAAAAGTGTAATAAAACCACCTTCTGACAAGCTTTTTATATGAATATTTGAAATCTGGTTAAATGTTTCTTTATCGTATGAATTTATTAATATATATTTCAGGTTATTCATTGAAAATCATTATTGAATTAAATCATAAATTGTTAATTAATTGCCACTTAATATTTTTGAAAATTTATGTTTGAGTTTTAAAAATTTATTTTCATAAAAATAATAAGATACAGAAGCTAAAGCAACTGTTAAAGTTATTACTAATATATGTAATAATATATTTCCTACAAAATTAATTTTAGATGTATCTACATAAAATTTCAAAAAATTAAATACAAAAATCAATATGAATGAATGATACAAATATAATCCATACGAAATTTTACCAAGGAAATTAAATAATTTGTTTTCAAGAATAGATATGGCTACACGATTATAATTTAAAGTCATTATAATCAAATAATATTTACTTATTATTATCATATTTATACAAAGTGAAATTATCTATTTGGCTAACAATTTTTAAATCTTTATTATTTATTTTCATAATATTTCTTAAAACATAATCCAGAGTTGGTGTTTCTAAAATCACAAATAAATTTTTCTTAACTTCTGACAAATTATTGTATTTAAATTTTGAAATAAAATAATACTCTTGATTCGGGAATATGGTTTTGTCATATAAAAAAAGTTTCAAATATTTATCGTTTGTATAAATACAACTATTTCCATAAACATAATGTTTGACTTTATTACTTATCTGTTTTTTCTTTTCAAATTCCAATTTATTTGACGAAATTGACGGAGAAATATAATGAAATAATATGCCAGAAAAAAAATAAAATGCGAACAATAAATAAATAGATTTAAAGATATTTATATTTGAAATACTCTGCATAAAATACCCAATAATTATAACACCCAAAAGATTGAATAACGTAAAATAGTTTATCCATGCGCCCGGCTTCAATGAGATTGATATAGCAAAAACAAAGGATCCCAAAATCAATAAAGAAATAAATGTGCATATTTTATCTCTGACTTTGAATATATTATATACCACTATTGTTAGAATTACAATCGGATACAAACTGAATATTTGAAAATACCTGTTTGTTACGGAAAAAGCAACAAAAAATGAAATTTCATTATCAATACCACCAATAACAGATTCTAAAAATACATTTCCATAAATAATATTAAAAACAGAAAACAGTAGAATAAATGAAATAATTGCACTTGTAACATAATATAAACTAAATTTATAATAACTCAGCAATAAATATGCTATTGGAATAATAAAAAACAATTGCATACCATCTTGCTTACAAAAAATTGAAATTGTTGTAACCCCCCCTGATAAAATGGCTTTATGAATCTGATTCTTATTAATAGCTTCAAAGGATAATCCTGCCGCAAAAAAACATATAAAAGTAGAAAATGCATCAGGTCTGATTATCCAATTCTGATGAGTTAAAAGCAATAAACTAAGAAAAGAAAGCCACAAATGGACGTTATTGTTTATTTTAATGGTTGATTTTAATATTTTGAATACATATAAAGACGTTAAAATATTAAAAATTAAATTAAAAAACCGCAATAACTTATAAATACTTAAAACATCATTAATGTTAAATATTTTTATAATTGCAATGTAAACTAGTTGTGATAAGGGCGCATATTGAAAAATTTCATAAGGCTTTTCACCAGGTGGCATATATAATGAACGACCATTGAGTACATTAAGAATATTCCATACATTATTTGCTTCACCATTGGCTAATTCAATATTATCACTAAAAATTACAATTACTCTAGTTAAAAAATAACTAATAACTAAAACTAAAAATAGAGAAACTAAAAAATTTTCTCTGAACTTATAAATTAGTTTCATTATCTTAAATTCATTCATAAACCTAAAGTTCTTAAATTTTACGAGGTTGTTGGATAAAACAATCTTGTTTTGATTTAATTAAGAATGTAAAAATAATTTTTTATTTTAAATTTCAATTAAAAGATTTGTAATTAAAAAAATAATTAATAAAAAAATAATACAACGGTTGTATACCTTTCTATTACATTGTAAAATAGTAAATTAAAAAAATGTATTTCCATAGCTACTTTTCATAAATTCTATCTGAGTAAAAATTTTAATTAATGCAATAATTGCTTTTAAAGAATAAACCCTTTTAAATATTAGGTTATCTTTATTTTGAAAAAATAAAATAAAGAGACAAAAATACCTAAAATATTATTATTGTTTACAATATTGTTGAATAAGTTCATCTGCCTGTTTATATCCAAGCTGAGAAGAAATAGAAAGATCATTACATGCTTCTGCTATTTTTTTTAAATATATTTTAGATACAGCTCTATTAAAAAAAGTATAAGCATCATTAGGGGATTGAGTTAAAACAAAATTTAAATCATTTATTGCTCCGTTATAATCAAGTATATTAAACCTAGCACTTGCCCTATTTTTATAAATATCAACAAAATCAGGCTTTATATATATTGCTTTATTATAATCTTCAATTGCCCCTTTATAATCTTTAATTGCAGTTTTAGTATTTCCCCTGTTAAAATATGCCTCAAAATAATTTGGTTTAAGTTTTATTGCCATATCGTAATCACTCAAAGCTCCTGAAAAATCCTGGATAAAATGCTTAGTAATACCTCTGTTAAAATAAACCACGGCATCTTTTGGCGCTAACTTAAGAGCTGAAGTAAAATCTATAATTGCACCCTCATAATCTTTTAGCATTCCTTTTGCGTTTCCCCTGTTACAATATGCATTTGAAAAATCTGGTTCATATTTAATTGCATAATTGCAATCTTCCATTGCACCTTTATAATCTTGAATTCTTGCTTTTGCTTCAGCACGGTTATCATAAGCTAAGGCTACTTCGGGATATTTTTCAATAACATCTGTAAAAAGAGAAATACTATTATTCCAAACTTTACATCTGTTAAAAGTTGCTATTGAATAATAAGTTATTAAAAGTCCAAAAATAATAAATACGTAAGATTTATATTTACTTAATGCTTTATTTTCAATAATATATGCAAATAAATGCCCAATTAAAAAGAATAAACCGATATATGGCAAATAAGTATATCTTTCAGCAAAAATAACCCAGCCTCCAAATGGCACAATATGCAATACCAAAGAAATTGTTATCAGAAAAAATAAAATTCCAAAAATTAAATTCTTATTTGGCTTTTTATATAAATACCTGATTATTATAAAAGCCAGAAAAATAATTACTAATGTAAATATATAATATTCTATTGGTAAGGCACTTGCTTTTGCAGGAAAAGGATGAATTGCTGAAAAATTGAATGGAAAAATAAATTTGAATAAATAAACAGATAAAGCATATCCGGCAAAAAAGATTCTATCAAAAAATGAAAACTTATTTATTATTAAACTATTCACAATATATGATTCATTTGATATATAAAAGTGAATCAAAACAGAAATTATCGGAAAAATTAAAAATGGAATTTTTTCTAATAAAGTTTTTATACTAAATTTTCTTGAATAATAGTAGTCAATTAAAAGCAAAATTGCAGGTAAAGTAACAGCAGTAAACTTTGATAATAAAGATAATATTGAAAGCACCAAAGAGAATAATAAATATTTAATTTTATAATTCTTAGATAAATATAAATAATAACAAATAATTGATAATAAATAGAAAAAAGTAAATAAAACATCTTTTCTTTCTGCTGTCCATGCAACTGATTCTACTCTGAATGGATGTATTGCAAAAAGTAATGCAGTAATCAATGATACATTAATTTTTTTACTTATTAAATTAATAAAATAAAAAACAAGGATAATATTAAATAAATGAAATATAAGATTAACAACGTGATATGGTTTAGGGCTTAATTTCCAGAAATGATAATCAATAGCTAAAGACAAATGTGTAATAGGTAATTCGTCTTTTGTATATGATAAAAATATTTTTTTTATACCATCAAAAGATAAATCCGTAATATAATTATTACCTGTAACATATACATCATCATCCCAATTAACAAATTCATTATTAAGAGTTTTTGAAAAAATAAAAAAAGTAAAAATCAGAATAGCAAACAGCAAAAAATATTTGATGTTTATTTTTGAGTTAGTTTCAGAAATAGTCTTTTTCTTTGAAATTTTTGTTATATTTTTATTCTGATGCTTTTTATTGAAACTCATATATTACTCAAACATAAAACACTTAATTAATTTTAAAAATATGAGCATTGATAACTCAATTAATTTTTGATAAATTTAAGCGTTTTTATTATTTCGTTATTACCTGCAATTGTAATAAAATAAATTCCCTGAATAAGTGAGCTTAAATCTATTTTATAATTATTACCATTAACATTAGTAACTTTAAATAAATTTTGTCCAATTAGATCTGAAATAGTAATTTCATCAATATTTTCAGTACTTTCTATATATAAGTTGTTATTTACAGGGTTAGGAAAAATTTTCAAAGAAATATCAGATTGTATATTATTCACATACACAACACAAGGATCCATAATATGTAAGCTAATACCTGTAGTATCATCAAGTGGATATACCGTCCATTCATTTGTGCCGATAGACCAATCCAGCTGACCTTTTTGTACATTTGAGTTTCTTACCAAAGTATGACTTTTTGCCCCACCAATGGTAGTTCCTATATCAAAATCAGGACCTCCGGTCAAGCCAATAGCACCAAATTTATCTATTGTATCAGTATAATTAAGAAGTATATAAGCATCATTTCCGGTATGACTAATAACCGCACTTAAAAGGTCCGCATTATTAGTAATTCCGGAAAGTGTAGCACTTGAATTTGCAATAACAAA
>Ga0247841_10010010_pt1 | contig 13054 bp, 8 predicted proteins | sample LaCruzMarch2015__2_FD_192410 | JGI IMG/M metagenome (GOLD analysis project Ga0247841, IMG submission 192410) | Freshwater microbial communities from meromictic Lake La Cruz, Castile-La Mancha, Spain - LaCruzMarch2015_18m | ecosystem: Environmental > Aquatic > Freshwater > Lake | place: Spain... | reverse complement strand
ACTCCCTTGTTCCACTCCGGCACATAGAGCCGGTAATTGCCCAGAGCTGCAACCCCAATGGAATAATATTTTTCCTTTGCCATGGTTTCAAACAAAGTGTATTCACGGATAAAACCATCCCAGTCAGTCGGCATATTTACAATACCCCAATTCATTTTCAAATCCAGAAGAGGCTGAATTGGCGTCTGCACTTGCTGATGGTCAGGGTTATCGGTGTCAACGATGTATTTTCCGGAAAAGACTACGTTGCGGGCATTAGCAGCAGAAACAGCCAGAGCTGCATCGGAATAGGGATTGGAATATTCGGTAAACTCGATATCAAAAATGATTTCCTTCGCACCTGCTTTGGTGAGATTGTCAATTAGTTTGGCATGCATGTCGCGGGGGAAGGGCCAGGGTCTGTTTAAAGCCTGAAAGGTATTGTCGTCAATTGCCACAATGACAATATCACCGGAAACAGGGACGCTTCCTCTGATGCGGTATAATGAATCCTGAGCCTTATGCTCCAGGCTGTTGAAAAAATAAATCTGAAACAGAATCCTGATAATCAGGATAATGCAGACGGGGATAAAGAGCTTTTTCAGGAAAGCCATGCCAACCTCCTATTACAAAATGTAACCCATTCTTTAGAATGGCATTTAAAATAAATAAACAGTATTCCTGTGCCATTCTAAAGAATGGGTTACATATCAAAGAGACCTTAAATTTAAATCAGTTTTTAGAACCGATAACTGACGTTTAGACGCCAGGCTGTTGTGCTATAACCAACTTTTTCCTGGTCATCGTTGCCATAAATCTGCCAACCCAAACTGGTGGAAACAGTAGTGGATTCAAGCGGTCTGGCATCAGCTCCAAGAGTTACATAATTATAGGATTGCTGATTCTGGTCGCCGCCTAACATAGTAGTGCGATATTCAGCCCAGGGAATAATCATATTGTCAAAGAGCCTGTATTCACCTTTCAACTGGAAATTGAAGTTTGAGTTTTTACTCCCTGTTGCAGTATTACTTGCTGCCAGTCTTTCCTGAGTACTATTGGAAATGGCAATCTGGGTTTTGAGGGGAAAATCAATAAATCTGCTAATCAGACTAACTGAAATATTCTCTGTTTCAGTATCATAAAACTTGATAAAGACATCAGAGGAATCAGGTCTTTTCTCATTGTCAAGACCTGTTCTCCAGCCAATGTCAAGAGTGGTCGGCGCAATCGGCATCATCTCAAATTCATAACCCAAACCAAGAGATATCATGTTGGATGTTCTTTTATAAGGGTTATATAGTGTCATGTCAACTGAGTCGATTTCTGTGTTGGGTTCATTCTTGCTGTTGCCCGAAGTAAAAGACGCAGTCAGATAAGGAAGCTTGGGAAGTCTAACCATGCCTTGCAAATAGAGAGAATTATAGACATTGGTTTCCAGATGTCCTTTAGAAAGGTTATCCTTTGTCTGGTTAAATCCACCTGACACAAAAGCATACTGTTTGTAATTATACTGGTCTGATAAGGACAATTGTGAAACATCATTCTGCAAATAATTCGTGCTCAGGGAACGGAAAGAAGAGCCTACTTCAGAATAGCTGATATTTATCAGGTTATTGAGCCAGAAATTGCGGACATAAGCCTGCCAAGCCAAAATTGAGTTGGGGTCAAAATCACCTGACATAGGCAGAGGCTGCATATTGGTGTTAATAATAAAGAAATCCTCAAAATCAGCCGGGTTAACCGGTGGTTTTGCATCCAGGTATGATTCCAGACTGTCAGCATCGATAGGACCGTTCAAGATATTACTGTTGTACAGACTTCCTGCTCCTTCTAATCCCACTACGATATTTTGGGCAGGTATAGCTATCTTGGCATCAATACTAAAAACGATGTTGTCTTTGGGGAAAGCAATCTGGGTTGTGTCGCGTTTTACAAATTTCTGGTCAAGAGAACTGATTATATCCCTGTTCCTGGTCGTATTGAAACCCAGACTAAAACCCTCTTCCGTGCCCAATCTAAGCCTGGCTGCCAGAGCTTCCTGTTTGAAAGTGCCGGCATAAAAACTTGTTGCGTCACGCACAGTGCCATCGATGCTGCGCACCATTTCACCGTGGGCAAGGGTCAGTCCAACAAATTTGGAAGACAATTTGGTGTATATACCCCTCAGGTTTTTATTACTCATAGTGAGGTCACTGATATCTGGAGAATAATCACCCACATAAGTTTCCCAAAAAGGCAATAGAATTCCAAATTTAAACCTGTTGACATGTTGCATATCTTCGTCTTCCAAAGTGGAGAGATAGGTATATGACTGCAATTGCAATTTACGGTATTCTCCATATAAGTCGACGCTTGCCCAGCCGTCATCATGATTTGCGCCAAAAGCAGTGGCAAATTCATCTTTGGCAGTGGCATAGACGTTTGTGCCTGCATTCAGGCTTCCCCGCAAATTCATAGGCAATTTGGTGAGATTACCACTGGCTTTGATAACATGCGTCCAAGTAGCTGAATAGATATTTTTTCCTTCCAAAGTGGTTGCCGTCATGAATGCAGTAATTACTCCAGGTCTGGGCAGATTATCTTTGTACATAAGCATATTGGCAGTAATATCTGCTCTTTTGGTATAATCCTTACCATTAACGAAAAGCTTGATTGATTTGGCATCTAAAGCGCCTTCCAAGGCATACCAGGAAATCGCCAAAAGATATCCGTCTTTGGCAAGAATTGAGCCTTCATCGCTAAGCAGGATAAAATCCTCGGACAATTCGCCGGACTTTGCTTTGGGTTGGATGATATATGGACGTTTATCTGCTTCCAAAACAGGTAATGTTTCTACAGCTCCGGTGGTTAATGTGAATTTGAAGTAATATTCATAAGCCTTTTCAGGTGATGAAGACATAGGAAGCAACCCTTTCATCCACAAACCATCGGGGCTTTCCTTTTCCATATATATCTGTTTGTATAAGTTGTCACCCTGCGACCGGTACAAAACCAGAGCTTCGGACACTGTTTCCCAGCCTTGCACTATCTCGACTCTAAGCTCTTGCTGCTGATTTAGTTCAAATCCGGCAGGCGGAACATGGTTCACCACAAGGGCGGAAAGAAACGACACGCTCAATAATATTAGTAGCAACAAGTTTTGTCTCATATTAGTAACCTCTCAATCTTTAAAATGCACTTCACAGGTTTTAGTAAGTAATTTCGATGTACTTAATATTACCGTTGTCGTCAGTCACTTGAATCTTCATGGTCTTCTGGGCTTCCTGATTGGTAGATTCAATTTCATTCATTTCTGTTTCAGAAACATCGTTAATTTTGGTCTTTTCGATTTCTATGTTACCCTGCGCATCGGAAATACCGGTTGACCCAGGTGCTACAGATTTGCTTTTACCGCTTTCTTTATGTTGCAATAGCACCTCACCTTCCATCACAATAACAATGGTCTGTCTGGAAGCCGAAAGTTTGGTTATGAAGCCGGTTCCTTTTACGGATGCAACCGTAGTGGGAGTTTCCACCTGGTAATTACCCTTGATTTTGTTATTTACTTTTGAATATAGACTACCCAATTGAAGTGAAGTGCTCTTATTCAGTTGTTTCCCCTGTTTGATAGCTGTGAGTTTAACCACTGAATTGGGGAATATTTTAATTGCTGCTCCGCCATCCATATATTTAATTGCTGCAAATGACTCACCTGCAGTTTTGATTTCATCATTGTTGTAAAGCAACTCACCGTTCTTAAACTTTACTGCTTTCTTATCTCTGGATATTGAAACACTACCCTTACCCTGAATCAGATAGGCAATAGGTTCGGCAGCAGCTAAAACTCCCACCAACATCAGAATCAAGCATACTAAAATAATCTGTTTCATCATTTGCTCCTATTGCTCTTTGATTTCGATTTCAAGGTTTTTGCCAAGTAATGAATTAATCAGGTCGATGGCATCCTGACCTGTATAAACCTGACCTTCATAAATAACTACCCCGGTAAGTTCAAAGCCCTGTGCGAGCAGGTTTTGGATGGCTGGGTCACTCAAAGCGTTCAAAATTGCCTGCATTTGCTCACTGGCGTCACTGGAGGCATTCTGGTCTGCCACATACTTGAATACAAACCATTCGCTTTTGAGTGCTGAGCTCTGAGTTGAGCCGTCTCTGCTTTCAATATGGGGATTTGATTCGTTAAAGAGGGTGGTGCTAACCTGCCATGCATAATAATGTCGGTCCTGGAAAGGTAAAAACTCGGCAAACATACTTTGGTCGAGTAATCCATCATAGACAATATTTCCCCCGGTTTCTACCGAATTAGGATTGGGCAAGCTGGTAGGCACAAACTCTTTTACAACCAAACGAAATTGATTGGCATTGGTGTTAACTGTATTCCATAAAAAAGTGACGGGACGCATGCTGATTTCAGATGGGGTCTGTCCGCAAGCTTTACCTGGGTAGGTCAAAAAGATGGCGTTGATATTCTTTATCCTGATTGAGAAAGTAGCGGTTGAGGATGAACGTGAAGGAATCGGAGTCGCAGTAAAAGCAAAAGTTATTGTTCCATCCGGGAAAAAGCCGGATTGAAGGGCATTTCTCAGAACCGGACTTGCCTCCATGATACTCGTAATGCTGATATCTCCCTCAGGTGCTGAAAAATAATTGCTGGCATTTTGAGTTATAATATCACTGTTGTAAAAAACTGCCGGTATATTGGGATGCAATTGGCTTTTTGAATGAAGCGTAACGTTGATAATCTCGGTAGAATTCCATTTGATAGCAACATTCAATTCATACAAGTACGGTTGGGCAGTTAGATTTTCAATTCTAATAGTGGTCAAAATCGGTTGATTTTGAGGGTTTACCGGGTCAAAGGTACTCGTGTTAAGCGAGTTTACAAAGATTTGCGACGGTGTGCAGTTAATCGATATTTCCGGGGATTGAGCAAAAAGCCCTCCACATAATAGCGACATAAAAACAAGTATAATCATTGTACGTTGCATTATTCCTCCCATGCAATACATGTTATTATAAGTTTGGTGATGCCAAAGCGACATCCATTATCTTTTCCAATAAAGCCCCGAAATCTATACCCATAGCTTTTGCTGCCATGGGCGTAAGACTCAGAGGCGTCATTCCCGGCAGTGTGTTCACTTCCAGGAAATAAAAAACTTTTCCATTGTACCTAAAATCAATTCTGGCATATCCGCTGCATTCCATAGCCTGCCAGATATTCAAGGCGTGTTCCTGAACAGTCGTTGCTTCCAAATGTGTTAAATCTGCGGGGGCTTGATAAGTGGTATTCCCCTCAGTATATTTATTGGGATAATCATAAAACCCCTCGTGGGGCATTATCTCGACTACCGGCAAAGCAATCCCGTCCAAAATTGTGACTGTCAGTTCCCTGCCCTCAATAAACTCTTCCAGCATGACCTTATCAGAATATTGGAAGGCATCAACCAAAGCTATTTTCCACTCAGATTCATCCTGGACAATGTGTACACCAACAGATGAGCCGGCATCAACTGGTTTAATCACAATTTCTGAGGCATGATTACTTTTCGTCAGCTTTGAATGGTAAAAACTATAGTCAGGAATTCCCTGGTTTTGATAATCCTTCTTTTGAATAATCTGATAATGGGGAACAGGCACTGTTGCCTTGTCCGCGATAAATTTGGACAATAGCTTATCCATGGCAATTGCACTGGCTTTGAACGAAGAGCCTGTAAAGCGTATTAAGCTGGCGGTCAGAGTTGCTTGCAAAACGCCGTTTTCACCTTCTCCACCGTGCAAGCCGATAAACACTACGTCGGGACTTAGCTCATGAATAGCTCTAATCATTTCATGACTGTAGGGATAATCAGCCGGGTCGATTTGGGTTACCTGATGACCATTTTGCTTTAGTTGTGCGGTTATTTCTCTACCCGAAATTAAAGACACTTTCCGTTCAGGAGAATTTCCACCCAATAAAACAACAATGTTAAGCATTATCAAACCTCAACTATACTTATTATGACAACATCTCTTAAGGTTTTATAAGAGCACGACACAGCATATATGTCAAGTAATATTTGTAACACGGCATCTCTTTAGCTTTTTCTGATCTGAAAAAACAGCTTCAAATCAGCTCCCATGGCAGCTTTAAGGCGTGATGGACCCTTGACATTAGCACCGCACCAATCATAAATTATGTAACGCTCAGAAAGACAGCGGAACAAGTTCCAAAACATAAGAATACTAACTCCGTTTTTCAGTGCTTCCGGCTCTGTGGCGGCTTGCCATCCAAAGACAGTTTCACCTTTATCAATTATATTAAGCTGCGAACTGACAATTGTGTCCCGCAAACTGATTGTATATTGCTCGATGAAGCCTGCTTTATACAAATCTATCAGCAGTTTTAACAAACCGTCTCTTTCTATCGGGAAGGGGTGTTTTTTGCGTGCATACATTTGATAAAGCAAATCCAAATGTCTTTCTGGATGAAAGGCTTTGGCAAAAACATAGTCATGCTTTTGAGCTTTCCTGAGCTTGGTCATCTCGTCCGGGAAAAACTCCGCCGGGTTGTTCAAATCTTTGATGAAAGTGTATTGTGGCTCGGCTTTCAGACCTGCGTCTTTGAATCCACGCACATCATATACGCCCGGATTCAGATTCAGATGGATGCGTTTGTAGTTTTTCTTTAAGGCTTCACCCAGCTCAAAAGTAATCTCATATTCAAGCAAAAGCTCACGGTTGGTTTTTTTCCTATCAGGAAAATCAAATACTAAAGGGCAATAATAGACTAAAAGCGGGGTATAAGCTTTCTTCAGTGTCATGAAACATTTCTCGTAAAAAGGCAGCCAGGCAATCGGGTTATCGTTTTTAAAGCAAACCAAGACCTTGGGAATAATTTTGGAATTATGGGCAATGGGGTTCATCCAGAGCGGATTAAACCAAACAGGTAAATTGGGGTTGAGGCTTAGAGCTTGTTCAGGAGAAAGAAATCTGCATAAAAGTGTATTCACATCCTGACCGCAAAGTTTACGTGTATTTTTGTACTATCTCTAACAATTCTGATAGTTGAAATGGTTTAATAATGTAATCTGATACTCCATCAACCATGGCTTTATAGGCACTATCGATGGTTGGGTAACCGGTCATAATCAAGCAATATATATTTTCATCAATTTTCATTAGCTTTTCCATTAATTCTAAACCGTTCATACCCGGCATGACTAAATCAAGCAAAGCTAATTTGTATTTACCGGCCTCGAACTTTGACAACGCGTCTTCGCCACTTTCAGCTAAATCCACTAAATACTTGTGACCGGTTAGGTACTCTCCTACTACTTCACGTAATAGTCTGTCATCGTCAACAAGAAGTATGCGTACTGCCATTATCCTACCTCAATCTAAATTTCTACCTTGTTGCTATATTTTATTAAGGATGGTAGTTAGTCAATAGAAATAATTCAAAATCGTGTTTTTTGTTGTTTTAACCATAATATTATCAGCTTAAAATTCTCTCTTTATCTCACTGTTGATAGTGCTATACTAAAGAAAAACCGACTGTTTAGAGCAGCCGGTTTTTCACTAAATATAATACTAACGTTTTATTTGATTAGCATCATTTTGCGGGTTTCAGTTTTACCATCGCACTTAAGTTTGTAGAAATAAAGACCGCCGGCTACGACATTACCATAGTTATCAGTGCCTTTCCAAGTAATATTTTGTTCACCTTTGGAAACAAAGCTATTGACCAATATTTTAACTAACTGACCTTTTGTATTGTAGATGCTAAGGTCGGTTTTTCCACTTTTGGGTAAATTAAACTTGATTGTCGTTTCTGGATTAAATGGATTGGGATAGTTTTGCTTCAGCATAGTCACTTCAGGTGTTACAACCGAGTCATCATTAGAATTGGGGTCAGGCTGAGGGAAAGTAATTTCGAGTTCTGCGAACTTTATATAACCACCATCATTTTGGCCTACTGGAGCCTCTTGTTGATAGGAGCCCCAGGAAATGTCGTCATAAAACAACAAGGCAAGTTTACCGACTTTGTGACCATTTTCACTGGTAACATATTTTATCGCGTCAGCAGGATAGACCCACATAGGTTTCATACTGGCCAGTTGTGGAGTTTCCACCTTGTTAAGTGAAAAGGGTTCAGACCATGTGTAACCATTATCCGGAGAACAGGAAATCCAGATTTCCGGGGTATCGGAATATTGAATCAATTCAGGATAGTCTGCCGAATATGTATTATAAAGACGGGCGCGATTTGATTCCTGCCAAACTGCTGCCATCATGCCCTGCGTATTGGGTTTGGTTATCTTCAGATTGTTATAATGGAACATCATAAAATTATTATGGGCAGTCTTATCCCAAAATGGAAAGGGCCACGATCTATCAGAAATAGGATACCCGTATGCATCACTGGTTGGATCATCGTCAATATATTCATCAACTACGCCGTCGGCATTATTATCCCAGGGTAGCCATAAAAGTGTATCAGTAGTTGTGCCTGCTATTGGGTAAATCTCTCTGATGCTGAAACTCTGAGTATTTGAATCATAGACAAGGTCTTTGACTATTTGCATATCGGTTATATAATAACCGCTTAATTGAGTTGGAATCGCTCCTTCTCTCCACATCGGTGCCCACAATGCAGCAGCATGGATTTTTCCGAAACCATCAAAAACCGCGTTTAAATGCCCTGAATTGACCACAGCGAAATACAGTGAATCATCAGGAACAGAAGTTGTATTATCAGATTGGGTTATCCAGCCTGCGCCATTGCCAAAATTGGTTTTGGGGTTCCAACTGCGAAATTCACTGCTGCTCTGGACTCTTGTCCAGGCACCTTGTCCATAATTGTCGCAGACAAAAGCATCTAAATCCGGCTCCACAAGATCACCCACAGGAGTCACAAATATACTTGAATGATATCCAACATAATAAATCCTGCCATCATTGCCAACTGTAAAAGCATTACTTGGGCTTCTGAATGTATTATTAGCTGCATGATTCCAAGCATCCAGAGTCGGAATTGTTGTGTGATTCCATACAAGGGGAGTGCCCTGCTCGAGCATTTCGCCATTGAAATCAGCATAAACAATCCACACATTATCGGATGCAACAGTTTCACCAGGTACGTGTGCTGTGTTGTTTCTACTCAAAATATAAACACGGCGCATATCTGCATTGGGGGATGGACCAATTTGCATGGAAGGCCAGATGAATTCATTATCGGTTGTATTATATGGTGAGGGCAAAGCCGTCGGATTGGTCAAAATATTAACAGGGTCACTAATCAAACCTGCAGCCCCGGATAGGAAGGCATCATAAGCAAAAGCAACTTTGTAATATGTGTCACCTACGCTAACTCCATAATGCCAGGCATAGAGCGGTTTGCCCGAAACAGGGTCTATAGCGATAGTAGGATATCCTTCCCAGTTCTGTACATTTGTCAGCTCATTCATGTTTTGAATAACGCCATTATCACTGATGTAACTATAGAAAACACGCCTTTGACTTGTTGCAGTTCGTTGCCCGTGGAAAGTTAAAAAATAACCTCCATATAGTGGGTCAGGCTCCACACACATGGGGGTGTTGTTATACCCGCCAATCAGATAATCATAATATGACATCAGTAAAGTTGTCGGGTTTATACTAAAGTTGTAAATGCAGGTGTCTGGTCGAGAGAGTTCATTGATTACTTTTTGACAGGGAAGACTAATACCGTGCTTCTGTGGTCCTGGAAGCATAATATCGTTAGCAAAAACTACGCTCAATAAAATTGAGAGTGAAAGGGCAAACAGCAGTCCTTTTTTCATTTGTACCTCCTCATATTAGTGTGTTGCGAAAATCTTTGGTAAGTGAAAACACAAACCAAAGTCTGCATCTGAAATTATCTTCAGACATACTGACAACTATAATACAACCCAAAATAGTGTCAACAATATTATGTTTGTAATGAAAATAACTTTGCATCGTGAAGTTGACACTATGATTTGTCAGCTCTTGTAAGTGATATGCTGTACAAACAAAAAACCGGCTGCCACTGGCAACCGGTTTCAATTTAAATCCGTAGATGTGATACTATTTTATTAGCATCATTTTGCGTGTTTCAGTTTTACCATCACACTTAAGTTTGTAGAAATAAAGTCCTCCGGCTACGACATTACCATAGTTATCAGTGCCTTTCCAAGTAAGTTTTTGTTCGCCTTTAAAAACAAAACCATTGACCAGTGTTTTAACTAACTGACCTTTTGTATTGTAAATGCTAAGGTCGGCTTTTCCGCTTTTGGGCAAATTAACCGTGATAGAAGTTTCAGAATTAAACGGATTGGGATAGTTCTGTTTCAATATGGATAATACAGGAGTTGCAACCGGGTTTTCCATACCTGTGGATAGCGCGAATGTGATGCTAAGCTCCATGAATTTGATATTACCGCCATCATTCTGACCGACGGGACCGTCACCGATGGCATAAGAGCCCCAGGAAAAATCATCATAAAACATCAGCCCGAGTTTGCCTACTTTCTTACCGTCTTCAGTTGTGCTCACATATTTTACTTTATTGGCTGGATAAGTCCACATAGGTCTCATTCCGGTAAGTTGCGGAGTTTCCACTTTATTCAAAGAAAAGGGTTCCGACCAGGTAAAGCCGTTATCAGGAGAGCAGGCAATCCAGATTTCGGGAGTATCACTAAAAGGCGCATATTCAGGATAATCGCTGGAATACAAATTATACAGGCGGGCGCGGTTTGATTCCTGCCAGACGGCTGCCATCATTCCCTGTTCATTTGGAATCGTGACTTTCAAATCATTATAATGAAAGAACATGGCATTCACATGAACAGTGCTATCCCAGTAATTGAAGGGCCAGACTCTGTCACTCAGCGGGTCTCCATAAGTGTCGCTTGTAGTATCTGTATCAAATTCGTCTTCTTCTCCATCGCCATCATTATCCCAGGGTAGCCAATTGAGATTATCTGTAGGTGTTCCGGCTATGGGATAGATTTCTTTGATGCTAAAACTCTGAGTATTGGTATCATAGACAAGGTCTTTAACAATTTGCATATCCGTGAGATAATATCCGCTTAATTCGGTGGGAATAGTTCCTTCTCTCCAATTGGGAGACCATAAAGCTGCTGTGTGAATTTTTCCATATGCGTCCATAACAGTGTTCAGATGTCCGGAATTGGCAACTCCAAAGAACAGTGAATCATCCGGAACAGGGGTGATATTGTCTGATTGGGTAATCCAACCGGGACCTGCGCCAAAATTAGTCTTGGGATTCCAGCTTGGAATTGTACCATTGCCCTGGATTCTGGTCCAGGCACCTGCTCCGTAATTATCGCAGATAAATGCATCCAAATCAGATTCGACAATATCGCCAGCCGGAGCTATATAACTGCTTGAATGATATCCCACGAAGAATAGCCTTCCGTCATTACCGACCGTGAAAGCACAGTTTGGACGTCTGTAGGTATTATCGTTTGCATGGTTCCAGGCATCCAGAATTGGAATACTGGTATGGCTCCAGGTCAAAGGGACGCTCATTTCCAGCATCTCTGCGTTGAAATCAGCATAGACTATATAGGAATTATCACAAGCATAGGTGGTTGTTCCAACGTGCGCCACAGCATTACTACACAAAACATATACTCTGCGCATACCTTCATTGGGCGATGGTCCGATTTGCACATTGGGCCAGTTATATTCATTATCCGTTGTATTAAAGGGTGGGTCAACCGTTGTCGGATTATCCACAATTACCATAGGGTCGCTCATTAAGCCGGCTGCACCTGTAAGAAAGGCATCATAAGAAAATTGGACATCATAGGGGTCATTGGCAGTTTGAAGCTGAGCATGCCAGGCATACAAAGGTTTACCGGAAATAGGGTCAATTGCAACGGATGGATACCCTTCCCAGTTCTGAACATTGGTGATTTCATTATTGTTTTGAATCACACCATTGTCATTTATATAGACAAAAAACACGCGTCTTTGTCCGCCTGCCGTTCTTCTTCCATGAAAGGTCATAAAGTAACCACCATACAGAGGGTCTGGCTCAACAGCAAGAGGTAAAGAGCTGTAACCGCCAATCATATAATCATAATATGACATCAGCAAGGTTGTCGGGTTGATGCTAAAGTTGTAAATAATAGTATCAGGTCTGGTGGGTTGACTTTGTTTCATCTGTCCCGGAATGTTAAGACCTGTTTTTTGCGGTCCGGGAAGCATAATATCATTTGCAAAAATTGCGCTCAACAAAATCGAGAGCGTCAAAGCCAAGAACAATGCCTTTTTCATAAGTACCTCCAATAGCATTATACTCGTAATAGTGTTCAAACCATAAAGTTCAAAGCCAAATACTTATACCCAAAACTACGATTTGATATAATAACAATATAAACAAACCCCTCATATTGTCAAATAATTTTTAGCCGGATTTTTGAATAAATATATTTAGATATGTCCAATGCCATTTCAAGCACCATTTTATCATAACGTATATTGGGGACAGCCTGGGGCAGTTATCCTCCGAAAGTAGGTCAGTTGTTCCCAACTGACCAAAGAGCATTAGAGTCACATTTGGAGCGCTGGATTTATCCGGCAGGAGCCACCAGATTTATCTGGATTTTACTCGCAACTACGTTTAGCAGTATCGGCATCCTACTCTATAGGTTGAAATCCATTTTCACAACAGCTTTATACAATGCGCGTAGTTCTGCCTTCAGGCAGGTTATTACAGTACAAAGGCGGACCCATGAAACTGCACTTGAACTCTTTGATTCAGACAGGATATTTAAGTTGGAAAGCGGGTTTATCCAAAATAGGTCTACATAAATGCAGAACTACACCTTGCCCGTAAGCGACACTCTATTACAATCAAAACAAAACCGCATACATGCGGTACTACATACTTTTCAGAATTCTCCTCACTTTAAATGTTAATCAAAATCAGGAAAGTCCAATGTGATGTTTCCTGATTTGAGTTGACACTTTAATGTTTTTAGGGGATATTCTTCTTGTCAAGACCAATCTTCTTTATCTTGACTACCAGTGCTTTAGAGTAGGTTCTTGCCCCCTGCCCGGGCAGGGG
>Ga0247841_10010007_pt1 | contig 13061 bp, 11 predicted proteins | sample LaCruzMarch2015__2_FD_192410 | JGI IMG/M metagenome (GOLD analysis project Ga0247841, IMG submission 192410) | Freshwater microbial communities from meromictic Lake La Cruz, Castile-La Mancha, Spain - LaCruzMarch2015_18m | ecosystem: Environmental > Aquatic > Freshwater > Lake | place: Spain... | reverse complement strand
TTCAATGAGTTAGTCCATAAGATACATTATTGGTCAGAAACCAAGTCGAAAAAGGTAACAGACATATTTGAAACCTTATTTAGGAGGCTTTTATATGCCTGATAGCGCTAACTGAAAAACTCGTATAGCTAACAGAAAAACTCGTAAAAGTTTATACAAATTACAAAATGAGACTGTATTGATTTTGTGGGTCAAAGAAAGTGAAAGCGAAATTAGCCACTGATTTTGCGAAACTTTCGCAGTCTAAATGCTTGCCAACAAGCAGAGGTTATCTTACATGCAGCATTGGATCCTAATATTGCCAGCAAGGCAAAAAGAGGTGAATTTGTCAAGTTATTTGACCACTTTAAGTTACTACACACTATGATAAATTGAGCGAATGTATTTAATGAAGAAATAAGTTCATAATATAACAATACCATATATCCAAGGCTTGATTATGATAAAGCAAGATGGTATAATTACATTACTGCATCGTTGATACATTTTCTTATAGCTTTAAAATAAATATTTGAATCTATTGCTGTAAATCTTCTAATTAAAAAATGTATAATGTAAAACTTGATGTATTTGAAGGTCCATTGGATTTATTGTTATATCTCATCAGAAAAAATGAGATGGATATATATAACATCCCTATTGTTGAAGTTACAGAGCAATACGTTGAATATATAAATCTTATGCAATCTCTTGATCTCGAAATTGCGGGTGAGTTTCTTGTTATGGCGTCAACACTCCTTCAGATGAAATCCGAAGCCATGCTACCGTCTGGTGTTGTCAGTGATTACGACGAACCAATGATGACGAGAGAGGAACTTGTAAGGCAATTACTAGAATATAAGAAATTCAGAGATGCGGCAATGTCACTTGCATATAAAGAGGAAGTTCAACGGAACATATATTTTCGCTCGTTTCTGGATCCAACTGTTGCTGGTTTCGATCTAAAAGAATATAGACTTACAGCTACATTATTTGATTTACTTTCGGCTTTTAATAAAATACTGACAGCAATGCCTGAAGATCAACTGACAACTTTTAGAGAAGATACTGTCACTGTTCAGCAGAAAATAGAAGAGATATTGCAGATACTTTCCAAAAGCAATAGAGTTGAGTTTTCTATTTTTCTTTCTGCACTTAGCACGAGATTAGAGATTATTGTTACTTTTCTGGCTATTTTAGAGTTAGTAAAATCAAGGAGAATTATTGTCCGACAATCGCAGTTGTTTGGCAATATATGGTTATATCCAGTCAAAGATTTTTAGATAGTAAATATGGATTTTTCAGATGCTAAATACATAATTGAGGCAATACTTTTTGCGGCAGATAAACCGGTGTCAATAGAGCAATTTGTAATTATTTTGGAACTAGATTATAATACTGTCGAAAAGTTGATCTATGAACTCCAACTAGAATATGATACGACGAAACGGGCTTTTCAAATCATGGAGATCGCAAACGGTTTCCAGATATGCACTCGAAGCGAATATGCGTCTTGGATCAAAAAATTCTATACTACTGAAGTATCCTCAAGAATTTCTACATCATCACTAGAGGCACTTGCTATCGTAGCCTACAAACAGCCTGCGACAAGGGCTGAAATTGAGGAAATTCGAGGCGTTAGTAGCGATAGCGTAATTCACACTTTGCTAGAGAGAAATCTTATAAGCATGATTGGCAGGAAGGATGCTCCCGGTAGACCTTTGATGTATGGAACTACCACAGAATTCCTTATACACTTTGGTCTGAGGGATCTTTCGGAACTTCCTTCCATAGATGAAATAGGTAAAATGCTTGGTACACCAAAAGAAGAAATGCGAGAAGAATTAAAGAAAGTTTTCGGGTAAGAGGTACTGATTTGATTTTAACAACACCATTAACTGACGATAATGTAACAAAACTGAGAGTCGGAGACAAAATACTCATAAACGGTATCATCTACACAGCACGAGATGCAGCGCATAAGAGGATAGTTGAAGCTATTGATTCTGGTAGTGAATTACCCTTTGATCTTAACGGACAGGTGATCTATTACGCAGGTCCCTCACCAGCAAAACCCGGTTCTGTAATCGGTTCATGCGGACCTACGACTAGCTCTCGAATGGATGCCTATACTCCGAAATTACTCCAGCATGGTCTAAAAGGTATGATCGGCAAAGGTAAACGTTCCAAAGAAGTTAAAGAGTCTATTATGACGTATAAATGCGTATACTTCGCCGCAGTTGGTGGAGTTGCCGCTTTATTGTCAAAAACTATTGTGGAGTCAGAGATCATAGCCTATCCTGATCTGGAACCAGAATCCGTCAGGCGTCTCGTTGTAAAAGATTTTCCTGTGATTGTCGCTATTGATATTTACGGCAAAGATATATATGAGTCTAGTAAGTGATTCTATGGCAATAGAAGAAAAAAAAGAAATAAGGTCAAGGATACTCAAGCTAAGGAATTCGATTAACACAAATGATATAAAATCGAATAGCGATCTAATTCAGGCGAAACTATGGCAATTGATTGAATCTCATGGCTTCAAGTCAATAATGTTCTATATTGCTTTTGGTAGCGAAGTACAAACTCAAATCTGTATTAGTAAAGCATTGGATAAAGAGCTTAATATAATCGTTCCCATTTGTATTAAAACAAAAAATGAACAGAGATCAGTAAGAAATATTCTACCATCAAGGTTACTTGACCCTCAATCTGAGTTGGCAGAGGGAACGTTTGGTGTTCTTGAACCAAAAACAGAATTCAGGCGACCTTTTTCACCAGAGGAAATAGATTTAGTAGTCGTTCCCGGCGTTGCCTTTGATGAAAGATGCTATCGCATCGGATATGGTGCCGGTTATTATGATCGTTTTCTTCCCAGATGCACAAAGGCGTTATTTGTTGCTTTGGCTTATGAGATTCAGATAGTCACAGACGTTTTTCCAGAATCGTGGGACGTACCCGTTAATTGTATCATCACAGAAAAAAGTATGATCACTATTGACCATATCTTATATGGGAGGTAATTTATGGATCTCGGAGTTTACACGCCTGAACATAGATTAGAACTAGAAAAACTTCTGGACTCTCCTGCATGGAAGGAAGTTATAAAGTCCGGATTGGTTGAGGAAGTCAAAGCAAATAGGATAGAACCAAGCAAGCTAAGACCTTTCATTGATACTGTTACAAACCAGCTATTTGAGTTCAATGAAGAAAGGGTTAAAGAACTTTTAAGTAAAAATGACTTGAGCGAGGATACAATTACATCAGAGCTTGCAAAATGGCCTGAGAATTTGAATGGAAAAGACCCGATAATATCATTTCTCGGACTAAACGTCACCCCTGAATGTAACTTTAAACCCAAGTGCATATACTGCAATCAACCTTATGTTGAACCAAAAGTTGACCTTCAGGGATGGAAAAACATTATTGCAGAATGTACTTCAAACGTTAATGGCGCCGGACCCTACATATATATCACTGGTGGAGAGCCTTTGGTACTTGGTGACAAAATCTGGGGTGATGATGGTTTAATCAGATTTGCAACAGAACATGGCGCAGCCGTCAACGTCAATACTAATGCAAGCCTGATCACTCCTGAAGTCGCTTTATATTTCATAAAATCTGGATTATCAAGACTTCACATATCGCTGGATACCCCTGATCAGGAGCTGCAAAACTATCTACTCGGTGGGGAGCGATTTGATATTGTCATGGAAGGTATATATAACGTTCAGATCGCAAGAGACCTTGTCGGTGTAGGTTATCCTGTTATCCATACGAACTGTGTATTGACAAATAAAAATCTTGAGCAATTTCCTGATCTGTTCGCATACGTACTTGAGAAACACAAGCAAACCGGAGATAGAAGCGATCCATTCTTCAATGATCTTTTCATGCACGTCATACCCGTTGGTGGTCCAAGCAACGCTCCATTAAGACCCACTGCGGATGAGTTCAAGAGATTCTATACAGAGATATGGGATACTGTGGGCAAAATGTGGGACGAATATCAAGAAAAGATGGGCATAGAAAAAGAGAAGCGTGGAAGTTTGTTTGGTTATTTCTCAAATCCATTCATGAGAGTCAAACACGAGGGTGGACTGGAAGCCTATGCAAATACGTCTGCGGAAGGTATATATGGGAGCCTTGCATTATCAAAGCAATGCTACGTTGCACCGACACAAGCGGCATTCACTCCCGAAGGCGATCAGTATAGATGCGGAGCACACGCTATCCGTCACTGTCTCCCAACAGGTAACGTAAATGAACGTGGCGTATTTGACAGCATTAAAGCAGGTATCCCATCAACAATTGATCTGCCTAAGCAGGAATATTGCTATGGATGCGCTCTGGCAACCCTTTACATCAATCAAGCTGTTGAATCAAAACTGAAAGAGAAGGCAAAAGCCTTAAACGACATTAAGAAACCTTTTTAAACTTTGGGAAATAGAACGCGAATCAGGCGGATTTGCGCAGATCGAAATAAATAATACGAGTTTTTCACTTATAGAAACAAAAAGAAAATAACCACGGAGAACACGGAGAGAAAATAAGAAAAAAATTCCTCTCCGTGCTTTCTGTGTTCTCCGTGGTGAAAAAAAATCTAAGAAAATAACCATTAAATAAAGAAAAATCCGTTTAATCCGCGTCATCCGCGTTCTATTCCTAAAAATTTACAATAACTTTATCTTCTGCCACTTGACGTAACGTTATCCTATAATGAAAAAATCTCTTTGAATACTAATGCGCCAGCGGGGCAGGCTTCTACACATTCTTGTGCGACTTTTTGGAGTCCTTCTTCTAAGGTGCGGTTAAACGGTACTCCTACCCTTACGCTGAAACCACGACCTATAAATGAAAGCCCCAACGGTTCTTTTGCTCTGGATGTGATCTGAATACAAAGCCCGCATGAGATGCACTTACCTGATTCATATACTATGTCTTTATGCTGAAACTGCTGTTCAAATTTCCTGCGCTCACCTTTATATTTATTTGGGTCTGCATTGTAAATATCAGAATAATCTCTCAACTTGCAGTTATCGGCTTTTCGGCAATCACAGTGAAGACATCGAAGCGATTCTGCATAAGCGGATTGATCTGAGAATCCGCTATTCTCTGACGGCTCAATTCGCTGATCCTTGCTGGCATTGGTTACGAAATGCTGATGAAGCTCTATGTCGGTTAATTTTCCCATGCGTGACGTGAACTGCTTATGTAAGCCTGTTATTGATGTAGCCGATAAATACTGGTCAATGGAATTGGCGGATAGCTTTCCATCGGCAACGGAACGCACTGCCATGTTAGTCTTTCGACCAAGTGCATTGCCTGCTACGAATATTCCTTCAACGCTGGTATGCAATGTTTTTTTGTCTATTTTTATTTCTTTCAGGAACTGATTCTCATTATGCCCGATTGCTATTAGTATCGCATCATAATCTGTTTGCAAGGTTTTTATATCTTCGGTAATCTTTGTGTTTAAACGAAATTCTGCACCAAGCTTGTGAATAATATCAATTTCGGAGTCAAGGATAGTACGGGGGAGTCTATCTTCTGGAACGTTGTACTGCAATGCTCCACCGGGCTTATCATGGTCGTCGAAGATTGTGCAGGCATAACCTTTTTGAAGCAGATAATAAATTGCGGACAGTCCTGCTGGACCTGCGCCAATAATGGCTATCTTTTTTCCATTTGCAGGCTCACATTGGGGTAAGTACGGCTTCTCTAACGCTAGATCAACATCTGCTACGTAACGCTTCAGTAGGCAAATTGATATGGGATTATCGTAGAAACCTCGTCGGCATCCTTTTTCACATGGTGCAGGACAGATGCGCCCAAGAACTGCGGGAAGCGATATATCCTTTTTAATGGTTATAATGGCATTTCTGAGATCACCTTCGGCAATTTGGCGAATCATAAGCGGAATGTTCATGCCTGCGGGACAGATGTTGTGGCATGGGGCTATGCAGTCACCAGCATGATCGCTCAATAGCAATTCCAATGCGGTGCGTCTTGCTTCGTGTATCTCGTCGGTCTCGCTTTCGACCTCCATACCATCTGTTGCTATTGTGGCACATGAGGGTATAAGACGGTTTTTGACCTTTACGATGCACACCATACAGGATGTTGAAGGCTGGTAGCCTTCTTTGAAACAAAGCGCTGGTATATCAATACCCAATTTTTTTGCGGAATCGAGAATTGTGGACCCTTGAGTCACTTCGACTGATATGTGGTCAATTGTTAGTCTTGGCATTACCCGTTACTCGTTACTCCAACCTTTGAGTTTTTACCAGTCTTGATAGTCTCTTAGCTTTTCGCTTCTGGTGGGATGACGGAGTTTCTTGAGGGCTTGGGCTTCTATTTGACGGACTCTCTCACGAGTGACGTTGAAAACACTGCCAACTTCTTCAAGCGTCCTCTGCTGTCCGTCACTGATACCAAATCTCAAGCTGATTACTTGTTCCTCTCGCTTTGAAAGGGTATATAAAGCTTCTTGCACCTGCTTGCATAACATTCGGAGGACAGCCTCCGTCGCAGGGCATTGCGTATCTTTATCTTCAATGAAGTCTACGAGATGGGATTCCTCATCATCACCTACCGGTATTTCCAGCGAAATAGGGTCTTGGGCTATGCGCAGGACTTCTCTTATCTTGTCAACAGAAAGACCCATCTCTTCGGCAAGTTCCTGATGGTTGGGTTCTCTACCCAATCTGCTGACAAGGTTCTTAGAGGTTCGGATGAGCTTGTTTATGGTCTCGATCATATGTACAGGGATACGTATTGTCCTCGCCTGATCTGCTGTTGCACGAGTTATTGCCTGCCGTATCCACCATGTTGCATAAGTGCTGAATTTATATCCCTTATGATATTTAAATCTGTCAACAGCCTTTATTAATCCAGTGTTACCCTCCTGAATCAAGTCGAGGAACGTAAGACCTGAATTTTTATTTGCATACTTCTTGGCTATGCTGACAACAAGGCGCAAATTTGCTTCGATGATCTTCATTTTTGCTTCGTAAGAGAGGCTTTCCCCACGCTCAATCTGATCAACAATTTCTTTTATTCTGTTTTGTGAAAGCCCGGATTCTTTTTCTAAACGATTGATGATTCTCTTCGCCATTACCAGCCTTGCGTTATACTCAAAAATATTCTTCCATTCATCGTTTTTTGTATAAGGCTGTTGATATACTGATACTTTGCGCACAGCCTGCATAATGCTTTCTGCTGATAATTTAGAAGTCTTTTCAATCTCCAATATTTCATTATTAGCTTCTGATATTCTTTCGGCAATTGACTTTATGAGAGATATAATCCTGTTTAGAGCATCTCTGCATAGAGTCAGGTCCTTAATAGTGTTAATCAGATGCTGTTTATTTGCATTAAGTTGATCCAGAAGAAGTACCTTTGTTCCTGGGGACAGGTTATCTTTGAGTAGTTTCTCCTGAACTGCCATCTCGGCTTCTACTTCACTGACGTGAGCCATCCTGTTTTGTAAATACTCAATGGCTTTGGATTCTTTCTCTGTATCAGTTGATCTGCTGAACTCTATCTCAACGACGTCAGAACACCTGATCTTTCGGGCAATAGCTTTATAACAAAGCATTTTTACTTCTGATATGGTAATGGGAGCATCAAATGTTGCTTGCTTTACTATATGCAGACCCTCTTCAATTTGCCTAGAAAGCTCGATTTCATCTTTTTTGTTGAGTAGCGGAACACGCCCCATTTCTCTTAGATACAGCCTTAGAGTATTATCAAATCTGGAGACCCTATCTGAGAACTGGTCGTCATCTATTCTGTCATAATCATCAATATCGCTTGAATCGCTATATTTTTCTACTTCGTCAACGTCATCCATTCCGATAGATTCGAGTTCTTCGACTTCAGAATCGTCAAGCAATCCTATATCCAACTCCTCCAAATCATCCAGCACATCATCAATTTCGTCTGGAGGGATAACTTCCTCTGGCAATTCGTCACCAACATCATCATAAGAGAGGTAGTCCTCTTCTTTACTAATATTTATAAGTTCTTCATCTATTCCACTTTTCTGTCTCATTGCACTAAGCTTCTCCCAGTTGACAAATCAGAAACCTAGAAGCCAAATACCAAGTAAATAGCAATTTTCAATAGATAGTTGTGTTTCCCCGCCTTATTTCCATTAGTCGTCTAGCTTTTGCAATTTTGTCCTCTGCACTTTCTTTTCGGACAGAACGTTTAACCTCTCGTTTATGGAATTCCGCCATCTTATTCATACACGCATTAAACTGAACTTCTCCATTAAATTGAGTATCTTCTTCAGATTGAGGACGTTTCTTCATGATCAGACCAGAAACAATATCCCTTGATTCTTTGCTTGTACACCTGTTTATTAAGTTTCCAAGCTCTACTCCTCCGCCATTTTTATCAGCCATATCCCATAGAAACTCTATCAATTCAGTATGACAAGCGTTGGAAAAATCCTCTTTTGTCAACCGAAGCTGTGATTGTGATATAAACTGTGGATATTGAATTAAACATTCGATTAAAAGCCGTTCAACTGACTCTTTTGCACTTTTTTTTGTAGAGGGTTTTACCGTTGGCTGAGTAGAACGCTCTATATGCTTACCAGCGCCCTGTTTGTTTAGTAATTGCCATATATAATCTTCCTCTACATCCAGCCTTTCGGCACACTTTTTTACGTATTCGCTTCTTTCAACCTGATTACTCATGCTGGCAAGAGTTATTACCAGATCGTTCACTGCCTGTTTTTTTCCATCGGCGTTATCAATACCGCTCTGTTTTTGAATCCTGCCTATCTTGTATTCAACGAGATCAGCCGAACCTGAAAGTAGCTTGCTAAAAGCTTCGACCCCGTTTTCACGTATAAAATCGTCAGGGTCTTTGCCCGATGGAATAGTCAAAACTCTAACTCTGAAATCACCCTTGACCAGCAGATTCATACCTCTGGAAGTGGCGTCTGCGCCTGCTTTGTCGGAATCATAAGCGATCACAACTTCTTCTGTATAACGTTTTAGCAACTTAACGTGAGTTTCTGTGAGCGACGTACCCAGTGATGCGATCACGTTGTGAACGCCCGCCTGAAAACAGGCAATGGCGTCCATGTATCCCTCAACAAGCACTGCCCGCACCTCTCTTTGGATCGCTCTCTGTGCTAAATTCAGATTATACAATGTTCTACTCTTGTTGTAAAGAGGTGTTTCAGGAGAATTTATGTATTTAGCATCAGATTCGTTAGCTTCAAGAATACGTCCTCCGAAAGCTATCGGCTCGCCTTTAGTATCAAATATCGGGAACATGATGCGCCCACGAAACCTGTCGTAATGATTTCCCTGATTTTTTCCTTCTAATATGAACCCTCCCTGCATAATGGTTTGTGGGGAGAAACCGGATTTTTTGCTTGCCTTTAAGAAGTCATCCCAGCTTGAAAGGGAGAAGCCAAGTTTGAAATTCGTTATTGTATTATCTTCAATACCACGTTTTTTTAGATATGTCAAGGCTGTATTGCTTGCTGTTGAATTTAAAAGTAATTTATGGTAATAATCTACCGCAAATTTGTTCAGGTTTTTAATATCATCTTTAAGCTGAGTGGATGCTTTTTCTTCTTGTGTTGCTTCGGATAATGCGACTCCGCACCTTGTGGCAAGTGCCTTCACCGATTCTGGATAAGTCATTTTCTGATATTTCATCAGAAATGTAAATACATCGCCAGCCGCATTGCATGAATAGCATTTAAATATCTGAAGGTTACGGCTTACGTTGAGAGAAGGCTTTGTATCATCGTGGAATGGGCATAATCCTATAAAGCCCTTACCTTGCTGTTTAAGTGGTATATACTCTGATATTACGTCCACGATGTCACATCGGCTTTTAATCTCTTCTTTTATATTATCTGTAATAGTACCTACTGGCAACTTAGCTCTCCGTTATTTGTTCAACTGACGTTTGCACCATTCTTAAAGCCCGTCGTACATTGGAGTTTCTAACTCAATCTTGCGATGGTCATCTGGAACTGTTAAAGCAAAGCCATAAGCAATTGCTTTTAATCCTGCCGATTCAAGTGGTGTGTCAGGATTAGAAGTATCCGCACCGTTTACGATTTTAGCTAACATTAATAAAGCAGGATCATCAAGTTTGTATGCTTCCATTAGTGCGTCAAAGGTGCATTTCCTGTTGTTATCTTCATCTTTCATCTCTCATCTTTCCGCTTTCACCCTTTCAATTGCACAACCGTCACGCCATGTCCGCCTTCGCTTTGAGGCGCCGGGTAGAATTTCGCTACTTGCGGATGTTCAGTCAATAGATTTGATATTACCTCTCGTAATGCCCCTGTTCCCATACCATGTATTATTAATATTGACGACAGACCCGCAATGGATGCGTCATCAAGGAATTTGTCTGTTTTTTCGATTGCCTCATTTGCCCTGCACCCTCGAATGTTTATGGTGCTTGATATGCCAGACTGTTTTAAGCTCTGTAATTTGACGAAATTAGACTTAGATGAATCTACTTTCTTTTCAGATGGTTTCTGGAGAAGGATTTCAGAAAGCGAAACGTTGATTTTAGCAATACCTGCGACTACCTGCACCATATCTTTTGCATCTGGAAGAGATGATAAAGTTCCGTAGCATTGCAGATTTTTTACATATACTCCGTCGCCGATTTTCAATTCATCACGGTTTGGCTTTTTGCCTTCTCTGTTGATTTTGCTATCTGGTGTTTCGACATGAGAAGTACGCTGGATTGCCTCTGTAATTTCATCACGGGCTTTTACCAAAGTTCGCTGGGTACGTCGGACACTTTCAGTAGATGCTTTTTCTTTTTGTATCTCGGCTATTACGCTTTCTGCTAGATTTTTGGCTTTTTGAATGATCTTTGCCGCTTCGTTAAGGGCTTCTCTCTCTACATCTTTTCTCTTACCTTTTATTTGGCTCAGAAGTTGCTCTTGCTCTAGCTGGATTTTGGATGCGGAAAGCGCCTTTTCATCTGCCTCTTGTTTGCGTTCCTCTAGATCACGCTGCATTTCTTCGACGGTCTGGAGTAAGTCCGTTATCTGTACGTTCTGCGGGCTAAGATAACTCCTTGCCATGTCTATTATCTCTTTGGATAATCCTAATCTGTCTGCTATTTTGAGAGCGTTGCTACTGCCGGGCATCCCTATTCGCAACTCATACGTCGGTTTGAGTGTTATCAGGTCAAAAGAGACAGATGCGTTTTCCATACCATCCTGAGAATGTACGTGGGCTTTTAGCGAATCGTGATGTGTTGTGGCGATTGTCCTGACGCCTTTGGAATGTAGATAATCCAACATAGCCATACCAAGAGCAGCGCCTTCTGATGGTTCCGTCCCTGCGCCAAGCTCATCAAGCAAAACGAGTGAAGAATCGTCCAACTGATCCATGATTCTTATAACTCTTGTTATATGGGAGGAAAAAGTGCTAAGGTTTTGCTCAATGCTCTGTTCGTCACCAATGTCTGCAAAAACTTCTCTGAAAACTGCCATCTGGCTTCCTTCGCCTGCTGGAACGTGCAGTCCTATCTGCATCATTAGCGTCAACAAGCCTATGGTCTTTAATGCTACGGTTTTTCCACCTGTATTGGGTCCGGTGAGAACCAGTGTGTCAAAGTCATATCCAATGTGAAAGTCAATAGGAATGACCTTTTCTGGTGCGCTGGTTTCTTGCTTATCGAATAATCTTGCTCTCTCAGCGATCTTCATCTGTAAAAGCGGGTGTCTTGCCTGCGTGATTTTGATGTATCCATTGTTATTGATCTCTGGTCTTGTTGTTACAATTTTCAAGCAAAATATTGCCTTAGCGTTTATCAAATCTAGTTCTGATAAAATTTGCACAGTCGCATCAAGCTCTGGTAAAACCTGATGCACTCTGTCTGTCAAATCTTTGAGTATCCGTCTTATTTCCCTTAATTCATCGCTAATTAGCTCATGCAGTTGATTGTTGAGTTCGACGACTTGGGTCGGCTCTACAAATGCGGTTATTCCACTGGCTGATCTTCCCTGAATAACGCCCGGCACGGCTGATCTGAGGTTTTGCTTAACGGGAATAACATATCTATCGTTCCTAAGAGTGATCACGTCCTCCTGAATAGCTAATTGGTATTGTGAAGAGCGCAGGATATTTCCTAGCAATCTTGTTATTTTATCTCTTACTATAACGATCTGTCTTCGGATTCTATGAAGTTCCGGGCTTGCGCTGTCGAGTATTTCTCCATCAGGATTTATGCAGTTGTTTATTGCTTCTTCAATAGGGACAAAGACTTGCAGGTTTTCAATGATCTCATAAATAAAGGGATATTTTTCGGATAAATCTCTGGCAAAGGATTTCATATTCCTTGCGACTCTGGCTGTAGATGCCACTCTCAGAAGTTCCTCAGTTTCCAGAATAGTACCAATCACTGAAGCCTTTTTCAATATCTGCCGAATATCATACAACCCTGTCAGTGGAAGCCCGCCCTCGATAGTGTTGATCATTTTACACTCGCTACAAATATTCAGCATCCGTTCTATCTGATATATTTCTGTGACAGGCTTCAGGCTATCGGCAAGAGACTTACCAAGTTCTGAAACAGTATGCCGTGCTATTGATTCTTTTATTTTATCAAACTCTAGTGTTTGTTCAATTTCTGTGTTCATAATTATTTTTAGCTCAATATTTTATCTTGGTTCTTTGGCTTCGGTTTCTAAAAATGCCAACTTAGATAGTGCGGAATAGCTCTGCTCAACATAATCATAGCTATGAAAAACGACTTTATTAACAATTGCATCGAAAGCTGGTCTTGAAATTTCTCTTTCAAATTGCTCTCGTCTATCTTGTGGAGCAACAATAGTCATAGTCGTAGCAAAATCCTGAAGTTCTATAAATTTTACAAATAAATTTTACAAATGAATTTCTGAAGTTCGTAGTATGTTCTACCTCAATTACATTTGATGGGTATTTTCTTCGCTCAATTTATCACAGTGTGTAGTGTGATCTAAATGGGTATTTCCTCGTTTATTGTATTGACTAACTACAGCTATACAATAAAACAAATCACGTTCCGCCGTGCAACGGAAGAACAGAAGAGAG
>Ga0247841_10010006_pt1 | contig 13062 bp, 13 predicted proteins | sample LaCruzMarch2015__2_FD_192410 | JGI IMG/M metagenome (GOLD analysis project Ga0247841, IMG submission 192410) | Freshwater microbial communities from meromictic Lake La Cruz, Castile-La Mancha, Spain - LaCruzMarch2015_18m | ecosystem: Environmental > Aquatic > Freshwater > Lake | place: Spain... | reverse complement strand
GGGTCCCGCGGTACTTCCAGGGTAGCGTTCCGCCGTTCTCGAGCGCGCGGAGGATCCTGTGAGGCTGTCGACAAGCCACGGACAGAGGATGCCAAGGTCGTTGGGACAGCGGAACGTGTGCCCCTGCCCGTAGCTCCCGTACATCCAGGCGCAGATCCCTTCCTTCGCCAAGTCGAGATGTGTTCCGTCGGCTCTAGGCCGTCCGCCTCTTCCTTCGTAGATCTCGAGCCCGATTGTGTACTGGCGCATGTCGTCCTCCCTATCACAGGCTCGGAGCCTGCCGTCGCGTGGCTATCCGACACCCCGCGCTCGCATCGACACCGTCTTGCCCGAAGGCAGCGTCTGCCGCCCCACCTCCACGAACCCGAGTCGTTCGTGGTACGCCAACGACTCGGGATTCGGTGGGTCGAGGTCGATCTCTCCAACGATCCACGCCAGCCCGGCCACAACGGCATACTCCTCGGCAGCAGCATGGAACGCACGGCCCACGCCGCCTCCCCGAAACGGCACAGCGACAACCATCCGATCGAGGTACAGGAATCGCTTGAAGCGGGAGGCGAACCAGCGGTAGTTGACGCTGTCGTAGTCCGACCCGTCAGCAAACGCCATCATGAAGCCGATGATGCCCGTCGGGCCCACAGCCACAAGATGGAGGCGCGTCATTCCCGCGAGGAGCCAAAGCCTGTCGGCGCCCATCGGGCTGAGAACGGCCACGGACTCGGCGTTCAGTTGCAGCACCGCCGCCGCGTCTCCCGCCGTGTACTCCCGCAGCGCGAACTCCAACGCGATCTCCCTCCCTCGTAACCAGCTCTTGCCCGGCGAACGATCCTACTTCCCCGCGGCGAGCGGCTTGCGGAGCCAGATATCGGTCCGCTCGGTCACGTAGCCCAGGCGCTGGTAGAACCCGTAGGCGCCGCTGTCGTTCTCGGAGTCGACGCCGAGCTCGGCTTCGTCCATCCCCTCTTCCTTGAGCACGCCGAGGCTGCGAACGAGCAGCGCCTTGGCCAGTCCGCGCCCGCGCCACGAACGGCGGACGAAGACATGCTCGGTGTAGCCGCGCTTCTTGTCGCGGCCGCGGTTCGCCTCGTCGACGCGCGGCAGAACCATCCCGGCAACGTGGTCGCCCTCCCACGCCACCTGCCACAGGCGCGGCGTGTGCGACGCGTCGGCGAGCCACCCGGAGAGCCTCTCGTCCGTCCACTGCTCGGCGACGTACTCGAACAGCTCTCGATTCACTTCAGCCTGTGCGTCCCAGATCCGACGCATGTGCGCTGCCTCGACCGGCCGGACCTCAAGCCCGTCCGGGAGGGGCGCTGCCTCGACCGGCGGGACCGTCTCCAGCGCGCGCACCATGTTTCGGAAGTGGCGCACCGCCTCGTACCCCTCCGTCTTGACCGCATCGATCCACTGCGTGTGGCTCTCCGTCGCCCACCCCTGGAAGAAGCGCTCGGGAAGTGAGGGATGGCCGGCTGCCATCGCGCGAATGCGCCGATCGCCCTCTCGAACGAGCGCCGGCCAGACGCCGGGCTGTCGCCATTCGGGAAGAAGGAAGCTCGTCTGCGGATAGATGCCTGCGCCGCCGCGGCCCGTGTACCAGCTCAGGCGGCTCACCCCCACTTCGGGTGCGGAGTCGCCCTGCGTGGGCGCCAACGCGAACACGAGCTGCTTCGCCGGGGCGAATCTGGGCGTCGGCGCGCACCACGCCTTGATCTCGTCGAGCGACGGCGTCCAGTCGTCGTGGTCGGCACGTGCGCCTTCAAGCAGGATCGCGAGCATGCGCGCGTAGTCCGACTCTTCGCAGAACGAACGGAACGTCACTCTGTCGCATCCTCGGGCGCAATCGCCATCCTGCACGGGCTTCGTCATCCGCGGATTGTGCGCCGACCGGCGCGGGGGCACAAACGCCCCTCGGGCTCCGAACTCGCGGTCCGCGTCCGCGCGTGCGCTCCTACGCGCGAGTCACGAGATAGTGCAGGCTGACGCGCCCGGATGGCTCGCTCTCCGCGGTGACAAGTTCAAGCTCGACCGGCCGGTCGTCGGGGCCGAGGTCGGGTGAACGGAACAAGGTCGGTGTTGCGTCCCCCCCGATCACAGCCGGCAGCAACACGAGATGGATCTCATCGACGAGCCCCGCTCGCAGCAGAGCGCCGTTGAGTCGGCTTCCCGCCGTCGAGACCACGCACTCCACACCCAGTCGGTCGTGCATCTTCTCCAACACGAGCTTCAGGTCGACGCGCTTCTCGCCGCCGATGAGGTAGGGAATCTCCAGGCGGCGGAGATGTGCGAGGTACTCCGGCGCGACCGAGTGCGAGACCAGATGCAGCGTATGCCAGCCCTCCCAACCCGGGAACTCCTTCATCCCGCTGCGCAGGCGCCCTCTGCCATCCACCGCGGCGAACCATCCACACCGCTCGGGCCGACGGACGATCGAGTCCGGCAGAAAGTCGTCGTACAGCTCCTCGATCGGGTACTCCGACGGCGGAAGCGGCGCCAGCTCTTCCCCCTCGACGGCGAACGAGCCGCTCCCTTCAAGGAACGCCTTCGGCTGATAGGTCGCGACAAGCCGCCAGACACTGTCTTCCAGTGTCTCTTCCGATGACCAGATGCTCTGCCATCGCGGATCGCCCGCGTCGTCGAACCCCGTTCGGTTCGCGCCAAGCGACACTCTGCCATCCACTGAGGCAACGGTATGGACGATCACGCGCGGTCTCGTCATGGGTTCTCTCCTTGGCTCTGCCATCGCGGGCGCCGTTGTGCCACCTGGCGGGGAACTCCTCCCCGCCCGCGCCGGGCTCCATCGTTCGGCGCGAGACTAGCGCCGCGGGGTGGTCGCGACAAGCATCTTCCTCGATAAACAGGCGCCTTCGCGTGCCCCGCGAACAGGTCGGCCTTCCATGATGGTTGCCGGACGCACCGCGGGCGCCGTCCGCCGAAGGCGATGTTGGCCCTGCCCACCAGCGGAGCTAGAATAGGACTATGAGAGCGACATTCTCAGGACAACGAGTCAACTACATCGGCCCTGCGACCCTGGTCGTCGGGGAACGGAAGATCGTCGGCAGAGCCTTGATGTGCGGCACGCTCTACGTCGAGATCGGGGCAACGACCAGCGTGGCTGCCGCATCGACGCAACCCGGTTTCAGGCCTTCGGACATCAGCGGAAGCTTCACGGCGGGCGAAGCGGAGGCTCTGTCCGCAGTCAAACCCGGTGCGGCGGAGATCGTGTGGAAGAACCACGGGAAGGAAGCGACGCTCCCGATTTCTATGTCCGCAGTGCGCGACAACAGCGTCAAGTTCGTCGCGCGTATTCCGTAGGACCGGCGCCGACAAGCGTGACATCCTAGTGCGCAGTCCGTGGTCCGCAGTCCACGGCGCGTGCTTTGCGACGAACACGCGTACGTAGGCGATCACGACAAGGCGAGTCTGGTGAGATACTGCATCGCCTCCTCGATCGGCGCGTCTTCGACGAAGCGATCCCGCGCGGGATCGTACGCCCCTCTCGGCTCCACGGACTCGAGAGACAGTCCCGTATCCTTGAGAAGAAGCTGAAGGTCCGCCGGCGAATAGCAGCGCAGGGACTGCGTCACGGCTTCACCCTCACGGCCGACGGGCCACCAGGTGTCGAGCATCCTGGAGCCGTCTGCGTTGAAGCCGTATCTCCGGCAGATGCCCCCGAACTGCGTCTCTCGCCCTGCCATGCCGGATCTGGCAATGCCAGACCTGGCAATGCCAGACCTGGCAATGCCAGACCAGTACCACGGCGTGTAGACCTCGATGAGCGCGAACCCGCCAGGCATGAGCCAACCTGCGATGCGCCTGAGCAGCCGCCGCTGGTCGTCGTCCGAGCCGACGCCGAATCCATCCCAATAGCAGACGATGTCATAGCGATCCGACAGCCCGACATCGTAGAAGTCGCCCACGATGACACGGAGTGGTCCCTTCCGCGGCTGAGCGGCCAGATCGAGGGCGTTCTGCGCGACAGACGGCACGAGTTCGATCGCCGTGACCGAGTAGCCGAGATCCGCGAGCGCCGCGGCGTTCTGTCCGCCCCCGGCCCCTAACTCGAGCACGGTGCCGATCTTGCCACCGGTGAGACGATGCACGAGGTCAGCATTCCTGCGATGCATGTCCGTGATGGGGTCGCGAGACACGCCGGCCCACTCGTCTTGCCTGGCGTAGAAGTCCCTGACCCACGACGCATCCATGTCCACGATCCTAGCGCGATTCAGCGCAGAACCCGACAAGCCACTCTCTCCACCCTCGCTCGAAGGCCACAGGAGCCTCGTCCAGCGTGGCGAGCACGTCTCCATCCGCGCATTGCTCGACGACTCGTCGGATGCCCGCCGGGCCGTGGACCGACTCGATGTGTCGCACGACAGACCAGCCCCACTGATAGCACAGCCGCACGGAGACATCGGCGACCGCACCATCCTGCATCTCGGCCAGTGCGGGAATCCTGCCCGCCGCCGTCTCTCTCGCTACGTGCGCGAACTCGTCCCGCCAATCCCCCGAGAGATGCATGGCCAATCCTTCGCTCCACCACCTCGGCTGCGCCTCGATGTTCGGCGAAAGGAACTCCTCGACGATGTGGGTCAGCTCATGGCCAATGAGGCGCTCGTACCCTTCGGGCGAGTACCGGTTCGTTCCCGGCACATAGGCGCGTGGCGACAAGAGGACGAGGTTCGTGCCCTGCGGCAAAGCGATCCGCGCCGGGTGAGACGGCACCTCGATCTGGATCCGCAACACCTCGACCACGCATCGATCGAACTCGCCGCGGTCCGGGACCAGGATCGTCCTGACCGGAGGGAATCGGCCGTGCAGACCGAAGTAGTCCCTGAGAAGTCCCGCTCCCTTGAGCAGGCCGGCGAACGTCACGGCGACGAAGGCCTCGTCCTCCGGCACGACCTCGAGCGTCATGCCGTCCTGTCGCAAGACCGCGTAGTCGCGAGGTTCCTTCACGCTCATCGCCTGCGGGCCTCCATCACCAAACCACGGCCTCTGCGCGCTCGTCCAGCTGCTGGCGCTCTAGCAGGCGTCGGTCGCCAAACTACGATCCTGGCTTCACGCGAAGCACGGTCTGTGTCCCCAGCCGCTGAAGTCGCCAATCTTGTTGACCGAGTCGAGCCCACCATTCACGTACGCGGCGACCGCGCCGCCCTGTGCAACTTCACGTCAGCGATCTCCTTCGTCGCGAATCGGTCGGGAATCTCCAGTTCTTCTGCGTTGAACACAGGGCAGTCGCGCTGGAAGGACCCGTCGGCGAAACGGATATCGACGCGTTGGTATCCCATCCCGCTTTCCGGGAGTCCGGTCAACAACCTCGACCACTCGCTCGGCAATCGTCTGCGCATCACGCCTCCGGAAGCACGGCCGGTCCACTCACTGTATCTCTCGCTGTGCCGACAGTGAAGTGCACCTCAGCACACGCTAGCCGGCCCGCGCGTACTCGACGTAGCGATTCACGATCCGGAAGCCCACGGATTCGTAGAGCCCGCGCGCGGCGGCATTCGGTTCGCCGGTCGAGACGCAGACGCGATCCATCCCGCGCGTCTTCATCCGGCGCAGGCACTCGAGCAAGACGGCGCGCGTCAGTCCTTGTCGTCGGTATGCCTCGCGCGCACCGACCGGGCCGAAGTCGCCGATCCTGTTCACCGAATCGAGCCAGCCGTTCACGTACGCGGCAATCGTTCCGTCTGGAGCGACAGCCACCACGTCGAGATCCTGCTCGTAGCCCGGCATTCGCATGAAGCGCGCGTATTGCTCATCGGTGACCTCGCCCACAGTCCACGGATGCCACACCTCGCGGTGGGCCGCGGCGCGGTCCGCGACCTCCGATGCATCGCCAGCCAGCGAGCGCACGCGGAATCCGCCGGGCAAAGCCAGTGGAGGCGTCGCCTCGCGAGGCAATGCCTCCGGATCCGACAGCGAGCGAAGCATGTTCACTTCGACATACTCGCCACGGCGGAAGCCATGCTCCTCGAGGAAGGCCATGCGCTCCGCGTTGTCCTGCCGCGTGCCAACCATCATCGGACCCTTCCAGCGCTCCGCGTCACCTGCGCGCAGCTCGGCCAACAGCCCTTCCGCCCATGCCAATGCCTCATCCTCAATCCCCTTCCCCTCATAGTTCGGAAGGACCTGCCAATCGAAGTACGCGTCATCGCCGAGCATCGCGTAGCTGACGAGCTTGTCGCCATCGTGCCAGACACGAACATGCTTCCGAGAATCCAGGTGGCAGTCGATCATGAAGAACCCGAACGCCAACTCCCCGACGTGCCAGTAGCGCCAGTCGTTCGTCTGCGACCGCGCCTCCATCAGGAGGGCGTACATCTCGCGAAGGTCGGCGTCGGTCTCGTAAGGGCGAGACGTCAGAGGACTTGCGGGACCGGCATGACGGAGCTTCGAATCCATTGAACCTCTCCTGCGTCTGCGTTCTGGGTTGGGCGTGCGTTGAGCGCGAGCCTACAGGCAGAACGCACTCACAGCAACCGCTCCCGCGGTAGGAGGCTTCCGGGGGACAGCTCGAGACCCATGGCATGAGCATCAGGGCCAACCAGGCAGCTGACAGGGATGCGCTATTTCAGGACTTGACCCCGTCGCCCGACCCGTCGCCCTGGATCAGGTGCGCTCCGATGCCTCGTCTGCCAGCTGCAGCTTTGCTTCCCGCAGATCGATGCGAGCTCGGTGGCCGTGCTTCCCCAGTAGGTGGAGGAGATTGCTCCCATTGAGTAGTCTGATTGGCTTGTTACGGGCGAACTGATACGCATCGGGTCCATAGTCGGAGGTTGTCACAAGGATCCCCATATTGGCGCCCTCGTTTATCACTGTCCCGTAGAGGTCGCGCACTGCCTCAACGCCTACGGTGTTTGTGTAACGCTTTGCCTGCAGGATGATCTTCCCTCCGGTGATGGGGTCGGGATCGAAGACGACTGCGTCCACTCCTCTGTCACGACTGGCTTGGGTGATCTTGACCTCTCCACCTCTTTCTGCAAACTCCTCCTCGAAGACCTCGCGGATCAAGTGCTCGAAGTCCTCCCAATCCATGGCCGCTAGGTTCGTGCCGTGTTCCATCCGGGCGACGACTTCTCTCGCTTCGACGAAACGGTCATCTTCCCTGTTGAGTTGCAGAAGTGGCGCGATCGGAGCCAGTGCATGGAGTCTGCTGCTCCCAACCCCTTTCAGTGCCCTGAAGCACTCTCTGGGCTCGACCCGAGCTAGATCGATGCCTTCGAACTCCTTTCTGGACACCTGCAGCGAGAGAATGCAGGATCGAAAGTCTTTCCCGGTTGCGCGGTCCACGTCCTCGACCCATCCGTTGAATGTCACAAGCTCGAGCACTCCGCACTCGTCTGCAGAGAAGAGCTCGTGAACCGTCCGCAGGCACATCTGATAAACGACCAAATCGTAGAGAGACTCGCTCTCACGCTTGCTGAGATGCTTCTCCATGAGCGCGTTTCTCGTCTTCACGAAGGCGACTTCCCTCAGGGTGGGGAGTGCACTGGGGCATGGTAGCCTGGAGTCGCAGACCAAGATCCGGGTTTCGGGGTTGAGTGCCAGATCGAACTGATGCGGCAGGCAACTTGGGTACTCGGATCTCTCGAGAACAATCGCGAAACACTCCTCGACGGCGGCCCTCTCCCCTCTTGCCATGGCCTCCCGCCAGGCGGCGACGCGGGCGCTGTCGTCAGCCTCATGCTGCCGACTGCGGCTCTCCCATGCTCGCATGTCGCTCTCCCACTTCTGGCGCAGCTCTTCCGCGGCCTGGCGCGCCCGAGTCACGTCTTCTTCCCACTCCCTAAGCTTCTCGGGGTAGGTGTCGCGAAGAGCGACGGCAATCTGCCAAGCCCGGTGATCGGTCTCGAAGATCTGGCGCAGCTCCTCCAGCCGCTTCTGCCATCGACCAGGAACAACCGCATCCACCACCAGTGAAACTCTCCACGGGGGGAGGTATCGGTCATCATCGAGATTGGGCTCTGGTCCGGGATCCCTTGGCTGACCAGGCTGCCTGGGCGTGTGCGCCGGCGCAGGCTCTTCGGGCCTGGGCTCGGCGAACGGTGAACGCAGTTCCGGCCACCGAATCCCATGGCTGACGCCGAGACTATCCCTGAGGAGGCTCTGAAGCTCGTGGAGAGTGGCTTGCGCTTCCTGAGTCCTCAGCGCGGCGCTGACTGCGGAGTCCTGCATGTAGTGGCGGTCTCTGCACTTCGCGTTCCACGCCTCGATCTGTGCCTCTGCTTTCGCGATTGCCACCTGGCGCGATGCATCGCGAATCACCCGAAAGACGTTGAGAGCTGGGCACTTGAGGAGGATCTCCGTTCGAGGTACACCACGCGCCGTGGTGAACGTACTCTCTTCCGAAGTAACTGCAGGCGGGCGATTGGCCTCTTCTCCCATATCGTGACACTATAACGGAAGATGGGCTGGTGCGAGAGTCCTGCAGTGAGGGTCGCGTCCCGTCAAGCGGTGTAGAACGAGTGTGCGTTGAGTCTGCTGGAACGTCAGAAGACGAGCACCTCCTCTCCAGCGATGGGACGATCAAGTCCTGCATTAACGCATCGGCACTCCGACCCTTTCCTCTTCCCACGTGCGACCGTCGGCTGATGGTCGAGTAGTGGAGTCCGAGGTGGTCCGCGGTCTCGGCCAGCGTGTGACCATGTGGGGTAGATACGGGCGGTGCCTTCGCCATCTCATGGCCCAGACGCGATTGCTGCAAGAGCCGGGCGAGCGTGTCGTGTCAGCTCTTGGACCACGGCAGCAACAAACAAGATCTGCCCCATCGCCCGCGCTGCCCGAAGAAGTGCTCGCCATCCTCAACGACGGCGGTCTCATCCCGCACGGGAAGAAGATGCTGGCCGCGAGGGCGTAGCCATGGGCGTTCCCGCATGTGGCCGGCTGTGCCTTCAGCGGTTGCGTCGCCCTTGTCGTTCCTGGGGCGGTACCGGTACTCTGTACCCGCCACGCCGGGGGTTTCGCCAGAATGTCTCTACTGACCCAGTTGTCCTACAGCGAGTACCGCGACTCCCAGATCATCCTTGTCGATGTGCTTGGTATGAGATCTCGCATCCGCCAGATCGCTAATGCGCAGGGCTTTGACACCGTTGCCTCCGTGCTTGGCGTGCTGCGAGAGCAGGCGGTGCGGTGGTCATCGATGGATGGACGATTCGCGGATCTCAAAGCGACAGCTGTCTCGGACTCCCTGGCCGTTTCGTTGCCGTTTCGGAGCGATGTCGCGGCGATCTCGCTAGCGTTCCTTATGCATGGCTTCCAGTACGACCTGTTTCTGCATACTGGGCACCTGTTGCGCGGCTACATGACACGAGGCGCGCTCTACCATGAAGACGGGATCCTCTTCGGGGAGGGGCATCTGCGAGCGCTCGAAGGAGAGGAGCGCCTACTGAAGGGGGGACCTCCGCGGATTGTGATTGATCCTGAACTCGTCGCACTTGCACAGGCACAAGGCGCAGAGCACCCGCCGGCAGGGTGGAGTTCGGTCTTCGAGGCGCTGCGGCAGGACCAATGCGACGGCCATTGGTTCATCGATTTCTTGAAGCCAATCGGCCTACCGGGCGAAGGAAGGGCAGAAGTCCTACGCAATGACCGGGGCAGACTCCGGGCGTTGATCGCCAGTCAGATAGAGGCTCACAGGAAGGACCGTCGCGTGCGTGCGAAGTACGCTTGGCTTAGGCAATATGAAGCGATCTCGCGTGCAGATTTCGACTCGCTCCTCGCGGCGAGGAGCACGCAGGGTTCGGATTTGGAACCTTGATGTCGCGAGACAGTACTTGACCACAGCAGCGGCAGGACCAGATGCTGTATCGCGGCGGGGTCCGATCTTCACTTCACGTGTTCTGAAAGCCACATTCCAACCCGCGTTCGCCTCTGGGGTAGGGATCGGCGCAACCTCGACGCTGTCGGCGACTGGCGCAGGAAGTGAGGGTCACGCGCGAGCTACCTCGTTGGCTCGCCGCCGAACCTCTCCCTCAACAGCTCAAGATCGGGAATCTGCCGCTCGGGGAGCTCGTAGCCGGTGTGGCCGCGAAACTGCATCTCGACGCTGAGGCATCGGACGTAAGTGCCGGCAATCGTGCCTTCGCCTGAGAGGTCCTCGGCACTGAAGGTCATGCCCTCCCCGTCGTACGCAGGGGTCGCGCCGCCGTCCGCATCCAGCCGAATCGCGTGAAGGTCGATCTCGCGGCCCGCCTCGTCCTCGAGGACGAAGCCGGTGTCGGTCTCGGCGCCGCGCGCATCCACAGCTTGCAGGTTCTCCGACCAGATCTCCTTCAGGCTGTATCCGTCGCGCTCGAACATCTCGCGCGCCCGAGCGATGTCATCGAGCTGAACCAAGATGTCGAGGTCCTTGTGCGGACGAGTTTCTCGCCCGAGCAAGGCGTCAATTCCCCACCCGCCACAGACCCACACACCGATCCCCGCGGCCGAGAGCCGCTCGATGATCCCGATCACATGTTCGGCGCTGACCATTCCCCGTCCCTTTCGGCAGGAGAACGCCATCAGTTCGGGCGTTCTCCCTAGCTGCCCGACGTGCGGGCAGCCGAACTCCCCCACGCTCCCACAGTGTCTCGTCCTATACTGGCACGGTATGTGCACAGCGTCGCACGTGCGTCACGAAGAGGCCGGCTCGCCGCCAACCTAGTCTGTCCAGTGTCGGAAAGGTGTTGACACTTCAGGCCGTTGCGCTCTCGGCGCGAGACAGCGCGCATCACGCGAAGCTCGCCAAGACCGCCAAGAGAAGCCAAGGGACTCGCGACGAGGCCACCCTCCGCTGTAGCGTCGTGAGCTTGGCTCCGACGTCACTGTCTCCGACGTCTACGACAGGAACCCGGTCAGGAGAAGCCGGCACCCACCCCGGCTTCTCCCTAGCGGCTCGACAAGCGAGACCGTTGAGCCGCCTCGCACAACAAGGTGCGACGCTACATCCACAATGCCGTCGCGCACAGATGGTGGTGCGCTCTCTCGGCAGAACCGAGCGCGCGCGGAGGAAGGGCATATCCCCATCTTCGAGTCCCCGAGCTTCGTTCCAGACTTCATCACGAGGCCTGGGAGTATCGGTCAGTGACTCTGCTCTCTCTGCGTCCTCTGCGCGCTCTGCGGTTGCCAGCTGTAAACATCATTGTGGAACTGGACAACCTAGTCCACGATGAAGAGCTTGACGCCGGTCGTCGTGTGCGATCGGTGCGCCCCGGCATTGTCTGCGACCTGGTAGCTCACCCCGGGAGTCAACGTGAAGGTCCGCCCATCCTGAAGTCCAACATGCAGCTAGAAGTCCGGTGCCCAAAGATGGGCTGGAACATCGACGCCTTCGACGAACCCGAGTTTCTTGGCGAGGGCAATCGACGCTTCGCGCTCCGGCCAGCAGGTCCAACTAGGACGCAGGCCGCGGTAAAAGCACTCCTCGAGGAACGCGCTTGCCGTGATGGCGCCGAGGCCGAGGTTGCGATGGCTCTCGTCGGTGTGGATGTCGATCTCGGCCTCGCCGCTGCCGACGAAGACGGCGGTGCACTCGCTGACGACTTCGTGGCCCTTCATCAGCCGAACGCCGAAGCGCGGGTCCTCGGCTGCGACACCCGTCGACTCGATGCGATACCCGGCCGGCACGCGGCTCCGCCAGCTTCGAAAGTCGGGAGCATGAGCGGCGTCGAACGAGAACGCCTTCCGGTGGATGCGGATTGCGCCCTTCGGGGCGAGCAGAGTGTCGAGCTTCGCCCGCCACGCGTCGGTGAACGCGAAGACGACGAGCTCCTGTTCTTCTTGACTCGGGAGAAGGTCGCCGAAGATGAGCGCCACAAGGGCGCGGCCGAAGGCGTCGTCGGTTTCGTCGCCGGCGACGTACGAGAAGGCGCCTCCGACGGCGGCGAACGCCGATCGCGGGCGGCCGAGATCATCGGCGAAGACCCTGCCCGCCGCGGTCCCTTCAAGCACAGAGAAGACGATGGGCACGTTGTGGTCGACGCCGGCGAACAGCGGCGCGGCAAGGGCAAACTCAGACCGCTTCAACTCGATCACTTCACTCCTCCTAGCGGGCACCCAGACTCCGCCAATGCCTGGAGAATGCCAGCAGTCCGGGCATTCTCCCTAGCTGCCTGCCGCGCGGGCAGCCACGGGCTTGACGCAGATGTGCGTCTTCACCGATCCGGGACGCCAGTAGTCGTCGTAGACCTCAAACCCGGCCTCGCGAAGGAGCTGTGGCCAAACCTCGGCGGCAAAGATGCCGAGGGTGTGCATGTCCTCGACGACGCGCAGAACGCCTTTCTCGCGGATGAGGTAGACGATCAACGCCTCGTAGGTGTCGTCGTTCGGGTCGGGGTCGTAGTTGTTCTCGATGAACACGACGTCGATGCCTTCGGTCTTCGCCTCGCTCTCGGCGGCGGCATCGCCGCGCGTGACGTGGCTCTCGTTCTGCACGAACGTTTCCTTCGTCTTGTCGGGCGAAACGACCATCACGCCGCCGGGCTCGAGGTGGCGATGGGCAGCGCGGAAGAGACGCCCGAGATCCTCGCGCGACGTCATGTACGCGACGGCATCGTCGATCACGATGGCATCGAAGCGCTCGGGGAACGAGAACTCGCGCATGTCGCCTTGGACGAACGTGCAGTCGGGGTTGAGCTTGCGGGCATTCGTGAGCATGTCGTTCGACAGATCGAGGCCGGTGACGCGGTAGTGGCGCTTCAGGTTGTAGGCATTCTTGCCGCCGCCGCAGCCGAGGTTGAGCAGCGTGTGCACCTCGCGCTTCGTGTGCGTCTCGATCATCGCCACGACGTGCGCGCACCACTCGGCGTACTCGCCGTCCGGATCGCCCCACAATGGCCACAGCCAGGCGAGGTCGCTGTACAGTCGCGGTGTCTTCGTGCTCACGAGACTCCTCTCTTCTTCTTTGCAGGGCCTAGGGCCTCAGCCAGAGACTTCTCGTGGTTCTCGACGATGTAGCGCTTCCCCTTCTGGACGACGACGTGTCCCTCGGCCTCGAGTCGCTCCCTCTGGCCTTCGCACCCGCCGGGGTACTTCGGGTTCACTTCCCCGCCTGTCTTGAGCGTGCGCCAGTACGGGGTGATG
>Ga0247841_10010004_pt1 | contig 13064 bp, 10 predicted proteins | sample LaCruzMarch2015__2_FD_192410 | JGI IMG/M metagenome (GOLD analysis project Ga0247841, IMG submission 192410) | Freshwater microbial communities from meromictic Lake La Cruz, Castile-La Mancha, Spain - LaCruzMarch2015_18m | ecosystem: Environmental > Aquatic > Freshwater > Lake | place: Spain... | reverse complement strand
AAATTTCTTTGATTCTTTTACCATTCCAAACCTAAAGAGTATTTTTCAAAAAGCAAAGTCCCATAAAGTAAAATTAGTTTTCTGTAGTTTTATATCGCCAGAGTTTCCAGGCTTAAGCATAAAAGAGAAAGATTTCTTTGGGTTTGATCTAAAGACAACTTGGAGGTCTTCTTTTATCGGTCTGCGCGATTATTATAATTATGTAAAAATGTATAATGAAGATTTAAAGAAGATGTGTGAAAAGAATAATATACTGTTTATTCCGCTAGCTGAAAATTTTAATGGAGAAATTAACGATTTCTGGGATCTTTGCCACTTAACTAGCCAGGGGATAGCGAAAAAAACCGAGATTGTTTTTAATTATTTAAAACCGTTTTTGGCCAACGAATTAGAAAGATTATAGGGCAAGCCAATTAAAGAATAGTTAGCCACTCTTTATATCGGTTATTTTTTCCCGTTAATATATCCAAGTAAGTTTTCCTTATCTCTTTAGCAATACTCTGTTTTTGCGGGTTTATAATTTTTTTTGTGCTGACTTGATTTACTGAAATAATCCCTTTGACAGTGCCTGTCATAAATATTTCATCAGCAGTATAGAGCTCCTCCAAACATATCTTTTCTTCGAAAACAGGATACCCGCAATCTCTGGCAATCTGAATTACCGATTCCCGGACTATTCCATTTAAGGTTATTGGATTAAGGGGTGTCTTTAGCCTTTTGTCTTTGACAATAAACAAGTTGGCGGCGGTAGTTTCTGAAATAATATTTTGGTGATCAATAATAACGGCATCATCAAAGCCATCTTTTTTTGCTTGAAGTAGAGCTAGGGTGCTATTTAAGTATTTCCCGGATACTTTTGCTTTGATGAGTCCTGAATCCTGGTAAGTCATCGCGCTTTTTAGGGCAATAATTTTCAAGGGTTTTCTCATTTGAAAAAAGAATTTATAAAAATTTAAAGGTTGGCAGATAAAAGCGACAGTTAGATTGTTTTGAGTAGGAAGAAGCTGTAGATAATTTGCGTTGTCAAAGATCAGCGGCCGGATATAGCAGGAGCCTAGATTATTAATTTTCAGGAGCTGGGATATTGCGCTGGAGAGTTGGGCCAAAGTATAAGGTGTTTTAAGGCCAAGCACAGAGGCAGATTGAAGCAGCCTATCTAGGTGTTCTTTTAGCCTAAATAACATTTTCTTATTTGTTGACCCAACACAGAGAATTCCGTCAAAAACACTTGTTCCGTAGTGTAACGCGCCGGTTTCTATGCTCACGCGCACGGAATCCTTATCGACAAATTGTCCGTTAATCCAAGTTTTCATCATTTAAATTACAATTTTGGTTTTGTTGTTTACGTTTTAAGATGTTGGCATAACAAAAAGGAATGATGCTATTGTTATAATAATATCCGGTTCTGCAGGTGGTTAATTCTGGAGCGTTGATTAAATCTGGCCATGAGCGTAGACCGATTTTTAGAATATTGCTGTCGTGAAACCAGGGCTTTCTTTGTCGGAGGATTATTTTTGCGCTGGCTGAAAGAACCATCTTTAATCCGTAAGCTTTTACCAATGTAAAGGGAGAGAGGATTTTTTTAAAAAATGAGTTTCGAATATTTTCTAGATCATAAATCCTGCCCATCGGTATAAAACTGCCGCGGCATTTTTTAAGATGAAAATTAAGAGAGCAATTACTAAAGACAAAGGTATTTTTTTTCGATGCGTTGATTAATTCCTTCATTTTGAATTCTTGATAAACATCTTTTTTATCGATATTGGTAGACTTACAGAACAGATCCAAGAGTTGCAAGATGGTGTATTTTTCTGTGGGGAGAAATTTCCCTACCTTGACCATGGCGCGGATCCGGAGTTCCTTTATAAAGTCAGTATTGCCTAGGCAGTAGTTGAAGATGTCTTTAATTTGGTTTTCGTTAATACCCCTGGCAATTAATACTGAAAGAATAGTATTTATTTTGGCCTGCTTTATATTTTTCAGGGCGTTTAGCTTTCTGTCTAACAAAGGAACGCCATTGATTTCTCTGTAAACATCATCAGTAAACCCATTGAAAGATAAGGAAATATATTTAAGTCCCGATTGTTTAAGCTTTTTTACATAATTATAGTCTTCCAAGCGCAGGCCGTTGGTGATTAAAAAAACTGTATTGTTTTTGTTAAATATGCGAATGATATCGGCTAAATCCTCTCTTAGGGTAGGTTCGCCTCCGCAAAGAGAGACAATTTTATTTTTAAGTTTTTTTGATAAATCCAAGAGTGTAGAAAATGGTAAGTCTTCTAAGGTATTACCGTTTGAATAACATATTTGGCAACCCAGGTTACATTTCGAGGTGAGGTCGAGAATTAGTTTGTCAAAATCAAGCGAGGATTTAATCATCATCGGCTGATTCCATTCTCGAATTCTTTCATTACGGTTATTTGCCTTAAGCAAGAAGAGGAAAAATCTCTATTTTTATCCGGATAATCAGAATAAAGATTGCAGGTTTTGGCAAAATCCAGGTCAATATTAAAAGCGGTATGGAATGTTCCTACTATGACGCTGATTATTTTAGTATCTGAAATTGCGGGTTTTAATCTTAAAAAAAGCGCCAGCCAATTTAAAGCCACGGCTCGGAATTTACTTTTAAGAAGAAACCCTTTTAAGAGAAAGCCAAATAAATAGATAATTTGTTGGAATACTTTTCTGTAGTAGCGGCAAACTAAATAGCTGTCTATTTTTTTTAAATATCCATTTATTTTTTTTATATCTATTAGTTGTGTTAAGGGGGTAGGCTTATTATTTTTGCCTGCGGTGATATAGCATCTTAATTCACACTTTGGGTATTTAGCGATAGGATTATTGATTAATTTTCCGGTAATTTCTGAAAGATAATAACTCATTAAGGAGATATCGAAAAAATCTTCATAAGCAAGCCCGGAGCTTTTTACGACTTCAGTTAATATTTCAGAGGCATCCAGCGGTTCATATCGGGGGTGGCGGCCCATGTTCCAGACTGGATTAAAATTTACAATTTTCAGGCAGTCTCTATTTTGGATGGTAAATTCAAGTATTTTTTTAATCTGGTCAGTATTTATGTTTTTTACCAACATGACAAACAAATAAACAGGGATTGCGTATTTTTTTAGGTTTTTAATAGCGTTAATTTTGGTTGCCGATAGTTCTTCTCCTCTTAAAAGGCGCATTTGGTTATCATCAAAGGTATCAAATTGAAGTATTACAAAATCGATACCGCTTATTTTAAGCATTTGTACAAATTTTTCATCGGCTAACATTTTGCCGTTGCTAAAGAGGAAAACTTTAAACCCCAAAAGCTTGACCTCTTTAATAATTTCAAAGATATCTTTCCGCAAGGTCGGTTCACCTCCTGAAAGATAGACAACCTTTCCTTTAAATTTAGAAAGTTGATGTTTTATCTGGGAGATCGTTGGTTCGGATAATGCATATTCATTTGCGCGGGCAAAACAAAACGGACAATGTTGGTTGCAGCTAGAGTTAATATTTATAACTAGGCCATCGGGGGTAGTTTTTTGTGCTTCTGTTCGGCACATTTTGAGGGCTGCCTGATAATGACTGGGATTACTCCAGGGGTGTAGTGTTTGAAAATCACCATGATGAGCGCAGTTCTTTTTTATGTGTATTTGGCCTTGTAACTCTAGTATTTCTGCTGGGATAACTTGCAGGCATACGGGACAAAGGCTCAGCGTATTTTTTAAAAATTTGACCATAAGGCTAATATACCACCTTTTTTCGATATTACAATATAAAGCAGGCTTAGCTAGAAATTCCCGGGTAAAAGGCTAATGCTGCACTCAACTTTTGGCCGGATTAGTTAAAAGGAATAGCCGAAAAGAAAGACGCATTCTTTAATAAGGATAAGATTGTTCATTTAGATAATGGCGTAATTAAATTTGACAACAGCGATAAGGTTAATCTTGTTGGGTTTTCGCCTACCTATTATTCACGCAATAAGTCGCCAATTAAGTTTGAATAACCTGTTAGGTGTGATAGGTTCCTAAAAGAACTTATATATTCTGCCGTGTCAGTAGAGGATGTACTTTTGATACAGAAATATTTCGGCGCGTGCTTGCTTGGGAATAATCTGATACAGCGATTTTTGATTCTTGATGGAACACCAGGTGGGGGCAAGTCGACTTTGACTGAAATCATTCAAAAATTGTTGGCTTGAGTAATGTAACTGAACTTCGGGCAGCACTTCTTAACGAGCGGTTTGAATTACATCGTTTTTTAAAAAATATTGCTGGTGGGAGTCGATGTCCCAGGCAATTTTATGAATTATAAAGGCGCTCAAGTAATTAAAAAGCTAGTTGGTGGTGATTGGCTTGGTACTGAAAAGAAAAATGGCGTGGATTCGTTTCAGATGAAAGGCAACTTTTGTATGATTATGACTTCCAACTCAAGACTTCGTGTTCATCTTGATGGCGATGTAAAAGCGCGGGAAAAGCGAATGGCTATAGCGCGATATGAAGCACTATAGCCGCTTAAGAAAATCCCTGAATTCGTAGATTAATTGATTAAACTTGAAGAGAGCCTGGTGCTTGCTAAATTTATAAATCTAGTATTTTTTGCAAAATAAGTGATATAATCTAAACAAAATGAATTATGTTCATTCAATAAAAGATCGATGTCTAAATGAAGTATTTTGATAAGATGTTCGTAGGGTTATTTTGACCACAAAAAGCGTATTTTACATACGAATATTTATTTTCTCGTAATCAGCAAAGGATCGGTGTTGATATGAATACCGGTCTAAAATAAGAAGTATATTTTTGTTCGGCCGGATAATGCGCCAGTAAATTTGTCGTTGGCAGGATTCATTTAGGCGATTTAATCGTTTGATTTTAGAAGGTAAAGCTTTGAAGCTGGAAATAGCAAAAGCTTTAGGTAAAAGTAGACTAGCAGGTAAAACATTACCGATGATGAAGAGCATTTCAGTAGTTTTTCCGGTTTATAATGAGGAGGCTTATGTCAAAGCTACTTTAGAGAAAGCTTTAGAGGTTTTGCCCGGTATTGCTGATGATTTTGAGATTATCATCGTCAATGATGCGAGCACGGATAATACTCGGTTTTTATTACAGAAATATTTAGAGGTTGATAAAAGGGTAAAGGTAATTAGTAGCGACAGGAATAGAAAATTAGGCGGTACCTTAAAAACCGGTTTTAAAGAAGCAAGCAAAGAACTGATTCTTTATTCTGATTTTGATATGCCTTTTGATTTAAGGGAAGTTAAGCAGGCCATCGAGGTTATGGAGAAGGAAGATGCGGATGTTGTTTCGGCCTATAGAACAAATAGAGAAGTAGACGGAATAAAAAGAACGGTGTATAGCTATATTTATAATCACTTGATCAATTATTTGTTGCGTCTTGATTTAAAGGATGTCAACTTTTCTTTTAAGCTATTCAAAAGGTCGATACTGGCCGATATAACCCTGGAGTCAGAAGGTTCTTTTATAAGCGTGGAACTGTTGACTTATGCTAAAGTCAAAGGTTATAAGATTACCCAGTTTCCTGTTTTATACTATCCTAGAACCAGGGGGCGTTCGCACCTGGCTTCTATTAAAGTTATAATCAAGATTATAAAAGAAATGATGGGTTTTTATTTTGCGCATATCAGGCCTGATTTAAAAAATAGTTATTTGGGTTCTCTTTGGTCAGATTATAGAGAGAAAAGTTTATGGACTAAGTTTTACATTTCGATGCGATTAAGAAGTTGCCCTTTTGAGGCCATAGAGCAATATGTGCCGCCGACCGGTAAAATAGTGGATTTAGGTTGTGGGATAGGGTTATTTTCCGGATTAATGCATAAAAAATCCCCTCTCCGGCAGATAACCGCTATGGATTGGAATCCTGACCGGATAAGCTGCGCAAAAAAAGCTTTTGGCGACAAGATTGATTTTTTAATTAAAGATTTAGCCGAGGTTTCGCTGGATGCCTGTGGCTGCATAGTTATTCTTGACGTCCTTTATCTCTTAACCGATAAAAAAGTAGAAGAAGTGTTGTTGCGTTGTAATCAATGGTTGTCCTCGGCAGGCGCTTTATTAATATTAGAAAAGGATACAAAGCCCCGGTTTAAGTATTTTTTGCTTCTGATCCAGGAATTTTTTATCACCCTACTCATGAATCTGAATCGGTCAAGAACCGTTAATTTAAGGGAAAAAACAAAAATGATTAATCTGATTAACCAGTGCGGGTTCTCGGTTACGGTAAAGTACCTCCATAGGGGATACCCCTATCCCCATGTCTTATATGTCTGTGAAAAACGCAAATAAAAAGAAGATTTTATTTATTATCCCGCCGGCAAATAAGCTGTATATCCGTGATTATTACTGTGCTTTTTCTTCCAAAACCGGTTATTACTGGCCATCGCAGGATTTAATTGTTCTCAGTGGTATCCTCAGGGAGAAATATGATCTTGAATTGATCGATGTTGTTATTTTTAACCGTAATATGAAGGGCTTGTTTTCTAAGATTAGTAAAGACAAATTTGATCTGGTTGTTTTTTCCACGGGGAGCGCGACCTTAAAGAATGACCTTGATTTTATAGCGCAACTCAAAGAAAAAGAACCTCACTTAAGAGTAGTCGCCAGCGGTTCCCTGTTTTCTTCAGCCGGTATGGAGATTATGCAAAGCAGTAATTTTATTGACGGGTTGCTGCTAGATTTCACTAATAATGATTTGGAATATTTTTTGGAAAAAGATTACAGTAAAATAAGCAACATGTTTTTCCGCGACGAATCAAAGATTGTCCAGCGGCGTCTGGATAAGGAGTCTTTATTTACTATCCCTGTTCCATTTCACGAGCTTTTTTTAAATAAAAAAAACAGGATTCCTTTTTTTAGAAACGGTTGTTTTATTACAACGATTACTTCGGTGGGCTGCCCGTATAAGTGTTCTTTTTGTTCTGCTGGAAATATAAGCTATAGATTCCGCAAAGCCGCAAATATTCTGCAGGAAATTGATTATATTGTTAGCAATTTAAATATCCGCAACATTTTTTTCGCTAGCCCGAATTTCTTCATTAATCAAGAGCAGGGGCATAGTTTATTGGAGTCTATGGCTAGTGAGAAAAAATCAAAAATAAGCTGGGTAGCGAACATTAGGGTAGATATCCTTGATGAAGAATTGATTAGATTAATGAAACGCGTTGGTTGTAGAGCCCTATTTATCGGGATTGAAAGCGGGAGTCAGGAAATCCTGAATAAGTATAACAAGGGGGTTTTATTGGAGTCGGCAAGGCGTGTTTTTAAAATATGCAGAAAGTACCGGATTTCTACCTTGGCGTATTTTATTTTAGGTTTCCCGGAGGATGATGAATCTTCTGTAAGACAAACCCTCAAAATATTAAAAGAATTAACTTGTGATTATATCTCTATAGGTTTTGCCACCCCCGATTTAGGAACGAATTTCAGATCCCAACTGATTAACAGCTCTCTTTGCCCGGATAACCCGCTGGATAGCTGGGATAGTTCAAGCCAGGCTTACCTAGGGAATAAAGTTTTTTCAATGCAGGAATTGTCTCAAATAAGGAGGCGATTATATCGCAGCTTTTATTTAAGGCCCCGCTGGATAATCAGGCATTTTAGCGATATTGGTTTATTAGATTTGATTAAAGGGGGGAAGACAATATTAAAAAGTTGATTATAAACGCGGATGATTTTGGCCTTCATCCGGGAATAAATGCCGGTATTATCGCCGGTTTTAAAAAAGGCATAATTACCAGTGCTTCCATCTCTGTCAATGGAAAGGCTTATCAAGACGCAGTGTTGCTTTTAAAGCAAAATCCGGGGTTAGACATCGGCTTGCATGTTACATTAATCGAAGAATATCCTGTTCTGGGAGCAGAAAAAGTAAAATCGTTGTGTAAGCAAAACAAATTTTATTCAAAGAGCCTCGATTTTTTAAGCAGGTATTTTTTGGGTTTAATAAATATGAATGAAATTGAAATAGAGGTTGCAGCACAGATAAACGAGGCTTTAAAGTCAGGGTTAAAGCTGACGCATATCGATAGCCATAGGCACCTTCATTTGCTTCCCGGAATCGGAGATTTTATTTTGAAAATTGCAAATAAATATAATATTAAATATGTAAGATCCGGGCGATTTAAGCCAGCCCTAAAGATGAAAAAGAGATTGTGGGAGTTAAAAGCGTTAGATTTTCTAGGGCGAAGATTAAGAAACAGAGCCGGGAATAGTCATTTAAAATCTTCCGAGATGATTTTTGGCTTTCAGTGGTCTGGGGGATTGACAAAATCATTGCTTATTGAGATAGTCGATTCAACAGAAACCGGCGTGGCAGAACTGATCTGCCATCCTGGTTTAAACAACCGTCATATTTCATCCGCATACCCTCAATGGGAGTACAATTGGGAAGGGGAGCTTAATGCGTTATTATCCAGTGAATTTAAGCAGGCCATCGAGGATAACGATATTAAGCTTGTCAACTTCCAAAATTTAGATGAGGAGCAACCCGGTGTTTAAAATAGAAAATAAGCAAGGTATTAATAAAGTGGTCTTTTTAATTCCCTTTGCGCTATGTCTTATTCTGCATTTATTAAAAATAAATAACCATATATTTGGTTTCGGAGAAATCTGGCTAGTAATATCTGATTTCGGGAATATCGAGGCTTTGCAAGCCGGGCATACCCCATACTATTATTATTTCACTCATTTCATACAGGCCTTTAATTTTTTTAACATTAATCCGCACGTGTTCTTAAGATTAATTAATCTGGCATTCGCGACAGCTGCGCTGTTATTTGTCTACAAAACCATAGGTAAACTCTTTAACTATAGGGTTGCTTACTGGACAATACTATATTTATCTGCCGGTTCATTTTATTTGTTTGCCACTACGACTACTCTGCGCTATCCTTTAGTAATGTTTTTGTTCTTTGTTTCTTTGAATAGTTTTTTTGATTTCATCGATAAAAAAAAGAATAAAGATTACTTTATTTTCATGCTTAGTGAAATTTTAGTCACTGCTATCGATTTCCATGCATTTATCGGGACCGTATTTAAGCTTATTTACCTCATTGCCTACAAGCACAAGCTCAATTTTAGATTAAAGTTATCTTTTACCGTCGTATCACTTAATTATTTTATCACTAATTTGATCGTCTTTTATTTTTCAAGGAAACATTTCGTATATCATTTGCAGTGGCTAAAAGAGCTATGTACTTTTAAATATTTTTTTGATTATTTTTTGCGTAATTTTTTCATAAATTCATTATATTTAAAACCCGGAACCCTGCTTGTTTTCTTTTTATTATCAGTGACCGTTTTTAGTATCTCTAAAAGGAAAAAAGAGCCCGTATGCAAAGTTCTTTCTTTGTTTTTGTCAGCCTCATTTTTTCTTTTATTGATATTGAGTTTTTTAACCAAGACACAGTTCTTTTTCGCTACCTATCTTATATTTTTAATGCCTTTTTGGTTAGGGTTGTTTTTTTATCAGCTTTCCGGTAAGGAATGGCTGGCTCCTGCGTTTTTATGTTTATTCATTCTTTGGAATACAATTACGATATTTCCTACAGTGCTTCAGTCAGGATACGACCCCATTATTGAAGCCGTAGAGAAAAACAAAATAGGGTTGATTTATAATATCGCCACTGAAGGGGATTTAAAATCCTACTGGATAAACAAAGGGGAATCTTCAGCCTTAGCCCACCAACGTGAGTTTCACTGCTTAGACGGATTTGTCAATCAGACCATTTTTAGATATTGTTTGCCATGCGTACTACTTAAGACCGTTCGTTCTGATGATTTAGAAGGTAATTTTAATTTCTTATCCGATCTAAAAAATACCGGAAACATTGAGGTTTTACACTCCAGGCCACTGCTGGAGCGTAAATTTAGCTATACCCTTTGCGATGGCGCTAGGTTAAGATGCCAGAATCCAGAAAACAGCTATTCTTTCCTGGTGATGGCCAGGATATTAACCGCTAGCCGGGATTTAGCTTTAGAGCAATTAAAAATAATAGAAGCGAATATCCGGGGATATAAGAAGGTTTTTGAATATATTTTTGCTGATGCGCCGGGAATTTTTTCATTGTTTCTTATTTATGAAGGCAATGAAACTTAAGCCGTCAGGAGCCAGCTTTGTTTATCAGCAAAAGCAGGATCAATGCAGCGTCCGGACTTTTAGGCTATTATGCTTTAAGAAGCTTAAAAAGTTTTGACCGCCTACTCAACTAAATCGCCAATAATCCAGCAAATAGAACAGGAAATTATTAGCCTAACTGAGACAAGTGTTAAATGAAGCGAAAAGACTATTGACAGGCAGGCGGGAAACAGTAGAATACAAAAGGAAGCTAGCTTTTAAACAGAAGCTTAAGCTTCTGTTGGGGCTGATAATCCTTGCGGGTTATACTTGTGATTAAACTGTGGGTGAAAATTCCGATTGGGACTTTAAAAACATTCCCGCTGACCATTTTTAAAGGAGAGATTATTGGAGTGGTTAGCTAAAATTATTTATCTAAAAGCCTGTAGCCGGCAATATTTACCGAGATGAAAATAAAAACCAGAGATTGGTGTATACTTATCTTTCTGGCCGTCCTAAGCTTCGGTTTTTGGTATAATCTAGAATACCCCCGTTTTGCTTTTGTAAATCTTTCATTCAATAAACATCAGGCATTAGTAGAATCAGATAGGTATTTAAAGGCCCAAGGTGTAAATACAAAGGATTATACCCGGGCGATCATTTTTGACTCCAATGAAGGGTTTAACCGTTATTTCCAACATGCTGCCGGACTCCAGGAGGAAGAAAAATTTATTTCTCAGCATGACTTTGATTTATTCCGTTGGTTAGTCAGGTTTTTTAAGGAGTCCCAGAAAGAAGAATACCTGATTTATCTAAGCCCGCGAACCGGCAAGGTTATTAAATTCATCCATTTAATCGATGATACCGAGCCAAGAGTTGATTTAGGTAAAGAAATCGCCAAGCAAAAAGCAGAAGCATTCCTGCAAAGAAACTTCAGTTTAGATTTGAGTAGCTATGATTTTCATGAAGAGAAGGTTAAGCGTTATGAAAACAGAATCGAGTATGTTTTTTCCTGGGAAAAGAAAAATGTTTATATTGCCTGGAAGAAAGACCAGGGGGGAGCGAAATTACTTACAGAGGTCACCGTAGCCGGGAACGAGGTAAGAGAATTCAATAAAAATAAATTTGATCTGCCGGATAAATTTCTCAGGTATGTCCAAAAACAATTTATTCTAGGAGAGTATCTTTACAATATTTTTTACATTATTCTTTTTATTCTGCTGGCCTGGTCAATCAGTACAGTTTTAAAAAATCGACAGAATATTGTCCCGCGCCTGGTCAAGAAATGGTTCTATTATGTCGCCGGTTTTCTGATGGTTATTAACACGGCAGATCTTTTAAATAATTTTCAGAATATTTTAATGGTTTACCCAACTAGCGCGAACTTGAAATCTTTCTTAGGCCTGGTTATTACCAAGTGGTTGTTGAATACGAGTTTTTTGATTGTGGGTTTTATCCTGCCTGGGATTGCGGGGGAATCTCTCTGCAGCGAGGTATTTCCGGAGAATAAACAGCGCTCATTTTTAGGGTATATTAAATCGAGTTTCTTTAGTCGCCAGTTGACTCAAGCGGTTTTATTAGGTTATTTGATTTGGATTATTATGTTGGGGTTGCAAGCTGTAATATTTCATAACGGTCAAAAGTTTTTAGGCGTCTGGAGAGAATGGCACACGCTGGCCTATTTTTCTTCTTCCTATATCCCTTTGCTTGGCGCGTTTGTTATCGGAGCCAGTGCAAGTTTTAATGAAGAAATCATCTTTAGGCTTTTTGGAATAAGCTTAGCCAAGAAATACCTGCACAGTTTAATTTTGGCGGTTTTAGTCACTTCGGTGATCTGGGGGATGGGGCATACTATGTATGCTATTTTCCCGGTGTGGTTTCGTATAATCGAGATTACCCTGATTGGAATATTTTATGGGTTTATTTTTATCCGCTTTGGGATCGTGCCTTTAATTGTTGCGCATTATCTGTTTGATGTGTTTTGGTGCAGTGCCGTTTATCTATTGGGTAAAAGTTGCGGATATTTATTTTATACCTCTGTAGGTTTATTGGGTATTCCGTTAATTTTTGCCGGCGGCGCTTATTTCTTAAATCGGAGTCAGCAGGAGAAGCCGGTTGAAGATACGCTTGATAAAATACAGCAGTATAATTTGGGTGTTCTGGTTGCCTTTGTTTCTGCAAAAAAATCTCAAGGCTTCTGCGCCGAGTTGATAAAAGAAGAGTTGATTAATAATAATTGGGATCACTTATTGGTAAAATTAGCAATCAAAGAAGTATTTAAAGAATGAAATGTGCCAGGGATTAACGGCAGCCTTCTGGCGTGGCGATTTAAAATTTCCCTTGCATTTTAAATAGCTTTATAATATTATAAAAAAATAAGGGGAGGGTAGATGGGTAAGTATATAATTTTCTTAAAATGTTCCAGTGTGGTGGTTAAGATCGCTGCCTGGATTTCTTTGTTTTTGGGTGTAATGAGTATAGTGACTATCATTTCGGGCTCCCAGGCGAACAACCTGCGCTGGATAGGAATCGCAATTTCCCTGTTTTATTTATTTGCATTCTTCTTTTTATTTTTAATTGCCAAGATCGCGGATATTTTGGTTAAGATTATCAACATAGTCCAGAAGGAGTAATTTTTATTGCAACTTTTAAGGAGGAAGTGTGAAAAATAAACTAATTCTATTAGTCGTAACAAGTTTATTGTTTAGCAGTATTTTAGGATGCGATAAATTCAATTTCACAGCCAAGAAAAAGGTGGAAGTAAATGTTGCTCCATCTTCCAGAATAGAGCCCCGGGGACCAATAGTGGCTAAGGTGAATAATCTTGCCATTGGCCTGGAGGACCTTAATGAAGATATTGAGCTTTACAACGCTAATGTCCCGGCTGATCGTCCGGAGTTAAAGATTGTTACCAGGGATCAGAAGATAAGTTACTTAAAAAAAGAAGCTGTTCGCAGGCTCTTAATTTATCAGCACGCTCTAGATAAAGGTTTGGACCGCAACGAAGA
>Ga0247841_10010003_pt1 | contig 13064 bp, 9 predicted proteins | sample LaCruzMarch2015__2_FD_192410 | JGI IMG/M metagenome (GOLD analysis project Ga0247841, IMG submission 192410) | Freshwater microbial communities from meromictic Lake La Cruz, Castile-La Mancha, Spain - LaCruzMarch2015_18m | ecosystem: Environmental > Aquatic > Freshwater > Lake | place: Spain... | reverse complement strand
TTGTCGTTAAGTCTTTTGGGAAAGATGTGAATAATGCGAAAGCAGATGTGAATAAAGATGGGATAGTAGATGCTCTTGACCTTAACATAGTAGGACAGCATCTTGGTGAAGTTTACAAATAATCTTAATTTTTTAACGATTACGTAGTTCGTAATTATAAATTTGTAATTGTTAAAAAATACATAAACGTTCTAAAAACAACCCCCTAGCCCCCTTTTTTAAGGGGGAATAAATTGAGATGTCAACATTCCCCATTAGCAAAGGGGGCAGGGGGTTGTGAAAAACATTGAAATACTATGTCAAGATGGCATTTTTTAACGATTACGAGTAATTAAAATATGGAGGAGAAATGAAAGCGGCAATATATCATGGTGAAAAATCTATAAGTATTGAGGATGTTGATGTTCCTGTACCTGGACCAGGTTATGTTTTATTGGAAATGAAATGCTGTGGTATCTGTGGTAGCGATTTACATAGCTATTTTGGTCAATGGGGACAATCTAAAAACGCATCTGGTCATGAATCTAGCGGTACCATAGTTAAATGCGGTGAAGGGGTAACGGACTTCAACGTAGGCGATAGAGTCTGTATGGAATGTTTCTCCCATTGTGGAAAATGCCGCTACTGTCAAACAGGTCAATACAATCTATGTGAGAATCTAGGTGGGACGTCAGGTGGAAATCATTCAGGATTTGCCGAGTACGTGATAGCGCATTCCTCATCATTGTTTCGTTTTCCTGACAGCTTATCCTTTGAATTGGGAGCGATGATCGAACCTTTAGCGGTATCATATCGTGCTTTTCATCGTTCAAGGGCAAATTATCAGGATAATGTTCTGGTAATAGGATCAGGTACCATCGGTCTGTTAGCAACAGCATCAGCGAAAGCATCTGGCATCCGTAATGTAATCGCCACTTATAAATATGATCATCAGGCAAAGATAGCACTGGAACTAGGCGCCGATAGCGTGGCTCAAACTCCTGAGCAAAATGTCAGAGATGAGATCATGAAATTAACAGGCAAACCTGAAGTTGATGCGATCATCGAGACAACTGCCAGCGCCGATGGATTCAATCTTGCCATGTCTGCGATAAGGAAAGGTGGCTCTTTAGTATTAGTTGGAGGATATCATAAGGCTTTGGAAGTGAATATAGGACGAATAGTAGGCGCGGAAATCAACGTTACAGGCTCCTCATGTTATGGATACAGTGGCATGAAAAGGGATTTTGAATGGAGCATCGACCTGATACTATCAAACAAAATTCCTGTAAGCAAGCTAGTCACACACAGTTTCCCACTTAGCAATATACAGGAAGCCTTCGAGGTATCCGCAGATAAAAAAAGCAAATCCATAAAGGTACAAGTATACAATGATCAAGATAAAATGAAGGTTAAATAATTAATCGGGTAATAAATAAATCCCCTCAAATCCCCCTAACCCCCTTCGCTAAACTAATCTTTACCCACAAGTCTATAAACCCTTATGGATAGAGGATTTATAACCCCCTTTTAGCTAAAAGGGGGAAGGGGGAATTTGATTAAATAAACCATATATCTAAATGTATCTATATAAAGGTATTTTGGCGTCTCATTACAACGCCAATAATATTTATGAATGTCTCTTGATCCGAAACCTTAATCAAATCTCCCTTAATCCCTCTTTAGCTAAAGAGGGAAAAGACTTGGTTTCTACAATGTCTATAATTTGTGGGTAAAGATTAGTTCGCTAAAGGGGGAGTTAGAGCCATTCCCCCTTTGAAAAAGGGGGTTAGGGGGATTTAAAAGCTCTATTGCTGGATTACCCGATTAATTATTTAATGTTCATAATAATGAAATGGAAATGATGAAAAATGGAAAATAAAGAATTAGCTTTAAGCTACGGTGATAGAAAGAAAAGCCTTTACGTACCGGAATATAATCTAGCTGGTTTTCTCAAACCTGTTATACCATCAAAAGTGTATAAACCAGAAGAAGCTTTTGAGTCTGCTTTAGATAATCCTGTTGATAGCCAAAGTTTGGAACGCTTGGTTATAGGAAAAAAAGTCTGTGTCACGATTGAGGATTATACAAGATCAGAACCACGTAAAGAAATCGTATCATCCTTGTCAAAGAGATTGAGCAAGGCAGATATGATTCAATATATTGTTGTTACGGGAACTCACAATTCCAGAGATGATAGGAATTTGCAGATAAAATCTATGATCCAGAAAATCGCTGGAGAACTTGGACTGAGATTTGATGTTTCTATAAATGATTCCAGAGCTTATGATGATTTTGATTACATAGGAACAACGATTCGTGGAACAACGATTTTTGCAAATAAGAAAGCACTTGACGCTGATATTTTTGTCACCGGGTCAGATATGAAACCGCATTATTTTGCTGGGTATAGTGCGGCAAATAAACACTTTCTTCCCGGTATATGTGCTTTTGATACTATCAGAGTTAATCACTGCGGGTTAATCAAGGACGAAAAATCCAATTATGGTCGTCATCCATGGCATTATGACGAACAACGTCAAGAAAACCCTCTTGCTGATGACATGATAGATGCGATGAACCTTATCGTAGGAGATAGACCGATCTTTACTCTGGCGCTGATTAGTGATGGTGACGTGCTGTGGAGTCAATCGGGAGATATAGAGAAGGTGACACGGAATGGGATTAAACAAGCTGATGATCTTTTTAGTTTCAGGATTAAGCCTGTTAGACGTCTGGTGATTAGTCCGGGTGGAACGTCTGAAGATAGCTATTTATACAATGGTCAGCGCGCTTTGGAACTAACCACAGAGGCAGTTGAACAGGATGGTGAAGTGTTATGGATCAGCGAGTGCGCTCTTGGCATACATACTGGCATAAATCAGCAAGAGATTGACGATTTCCTCAATGCCATGATGATGGATATTGATTCACTAACTGCCGAACTGGATAAGCCTAATGTTAAGTTTCATGCTTATAAAGCGTACAGATTCAAACGCCTGCTCAAAAAAATCCATGTATATGGATATTCAAGTTTAAGCAATTCTGTAATGAAAAGTATAGGGATCGAACCTATAAATAATCCACAGGAGATTATTGATTCGTGGTTATCAAAGGACTCTGATGATAAAATACTTTTTGTAGACAAAGCTAATAAATTGGCTGTTTATGGAACATAAATTTTAGGAAGGATCATAATAATGATATGGAATTTAAGTGAGCTTTCGAGAGTGCCAGAAGTTTATCCAGCCTCTGATTTTGAGGCGCCGGGTACCAAGGCAATATACTATGATGGACTTAATTGGAAAGGCAATCCAACTCGTGTTTTTGCATTGTATGGAATGCCTGAAAGTGACGAAAAACTCCCTGCAATGGTTTTGATACACGGCGGTGGGGGTACAGCTTTTGCTGAATGGGTGCAATTATGGAATAGTCGAGGATATGTTGCAATAGCTATGGATTTATGCGGTTGCGTACCAAAGGGTGTGTATGGTAATTGGAATCGTCATGATCTTGGTGGACCTCCCGGATGGGGTGGTTTTGATCAGATTGACTGGGATGTAAAAGATCAGTGGACCTATCATGCAATCGCTGATATTATCCTTGCAAACACTTTAATCTCCTCATTTCCAGAGATTGATCCTGATCGTGTTGGTATGACAGGAATTTCTTGGGGAGGCTATCTAACCTGTATCGCTTGTGGAGTTGATAATCGCTTTAAGTTTGCAGTTCCTGTATATGGATGCGGATTTTTAGGTATCAATTCTTGCTGGCTTCCGACATTTGATCAGATGGGTGAAGAAAAAGCGAAAAAATGGCTGAATTTATGGGACCCATCAAATTATCTAAAAGATACGATTATGCCTATGCTGTGGGTAACAGGAACTAACGATCTTGCATACCCTCTGGACTCAGTTCAAAAATCCTATCGAATAACGAAAGGACAACGAGATTTAAGTATAAAACTGCGTATGCCTCATGGTCACGGAGGCGCTGGTGAGAATCCAGAAGAGATAGGTGCGTATGCAAATCATTTACTCAAAGGCGATAAACCGCTTGTAAAGATAGTTGAGCAAGGCGTCGAAGGAAAAAACATAAGGGCAACTTTCGATTCCGCTGTACCGATAGTCAGTGCAGAATTGCTCTTCACAAAAGATTCGGGTGAATGGTTTAATCGTGAGTGGTATAGCGAACCCGCTTATGTGAATCAAAACAAGGTGACAGCTATCTTGCCAGAAAATACGACAGTATGCTATCTGAACCTGATTGACGAAAGGGAACTTGTCGTAAGTACAGAGCATTTGTCATTCACCTGAAGTGAATTACCCCATAGCTAATGAAGGTAAAAATAAGGTAATGCTTTTTCTCCGTGCCTCTGTGTCTCCGTGTTTTTTCTGGATCTTGAATGGCAGCCTCTGCACAACCTTAGCCAGACCGTCTTTTCATTGTATATTAATAGGAATAGCACACGGATAAACACAGATACGACGGATTCACACGGATTTAATCTGTGTTTATTCGTTATGATCCGTGAAAATCAGTGTGCTATTTTAAAATTGACGAAGCAATATTAACTAAATGGTTAGATAATTGTTAAACTCTAAGATTCAGGAAGCCATACAACCATCTCACCAGCGTTTCTGTTGTCCCATGCGTAGTATGGTATAGCTGTGATTTTTGTCTTTTCGTCATCAGAGACAGGTTGATATAGGGTATCCTCCCAATTCGCATCCTTACGTCTTAACGCATCCCCTTGCAGGACTGTAACGCCTTCAAGTAAATCTGGCTTGAAGATTGCTTCCAGTTGTGCGTCTTTCGGAAGGGCAACGTCAAGCACTGAATTGTTATTGTCCATTGCCTCAAGGCAGTATACCACAGGACCACGCTGGAGTGCAACTCTACCAACGTCAGATTTTACTCTTGGGTCTGCAATGATCCTCTGGATCGGCATGAGCATATCCAGTGTGATGACATCGCCAGATCGCCACTCTTTGCTTATCTTGATATAGCCATTGTCACCGGGCTTTGCGTCTGTTACTTGACCGTTGACGCTGACCTTTATAGAACGACACCAACCGGGCATACGCATATTAACGTCAAATTTTGCAGGCTTAGATGGCTTGATGGTCATCTTTACGATGCCAGACCATGGATAGTCGGTTTCTTGAATAAACTCAACATCAGCAGAATCAAGTTTCACCTTTGTCTGTGAGCTTACGTATAGATTAACCCATAAGCTGTCTGATGTTGTAGAGTAAACATAACCCGGTATCTGCGGAATGAACCTGACAACGCTTGTCGGACAGCAGGCGCATCCATACCATGGCTGACGATGATGATTGCCTCTACTTGTGAGAGGATTAACGTAAAAGAATTTATCACCGTCCAGTGAAATGCCCGATATTGAGCCATTATATAATACCTTCTCAAGCACGTCTGCATACTTTGACTGACCATGTAATAAAAGTAATCTATAATTCCATAATGCCATACCAATAGCGGCGCAGGTTTCAGCATAAGCGGATTCATTCGGTAGATCATAAGGAACAGTGAATCCCTCGTTATGCGCAGAAGGCCCTATACCGCCAGTAATATACATTTTTTTCAGCGTTACGTCATTCCAGATGCGATCCATAGTTGCCATCAAAGCCTGATCGCCTGTGTATTTCGCTACGTCAGCAACGCCTGTGTATAAATACATTGCCCTGACAGCGTGACCGACTATCTCACTTTGCTCACGAACAGGAAGATGATCCTGATTGTATTCTGTGCCTTTTAGACCTTTTTTATCAATGAAAAACTTTGCAAGATTGAGATACCTTATCTCGTCTGTGACTTCGTAGAGTTTAACTAGGGCAAGCTCGATCTCCTCGTGACCTGCGACGCCAATTATACGGTCTTCACCAAATACGCTGTCAATGTAGTCAGCAAATTTGATAGCGACGTCCAGAAGATTACGTTTGCCAGTAGCACGATAATGAGCGACTGCCGCCTCAAATAGGTGTCCAGCACAATATAATTCGTGCATAACAGGCAGATTAGACCAGCGTTTATCGGGTTCGACAAGTGTATAATAGGTGTTTAGATAACCGTCCTTTTGCTGTGCGGATGCTAGTTTAGCGATCAGATCATCCAGATACTTATCCAGTTCAGGATCAGGATGAACCCGGAGAGTATAAGCGGCGCCTTCAATTACCTTGTAAACGTCAGAGTCATTGAAGTATATACCGTCAAATTTCCCTTCGATAGCGCCTGATGCAACATCAAAGTTCCGTATACGGTTCGTAATCTCGCATTGATGGAAGCATTGTGGTAAAGTCACAGTACGATTGATTTCAATTCTAGTCGCCCAGAACTTATCAGTTAATTTTACATCAGTGAAAGGTACTGCTTTAAGAATTGTCCGTTCTGTATCAACAGAACCAAATAAAGTTAAAATCGGATTAAATAGATATATCATTTTAAACCTCAGATATGTTATATTCATTCACTATACGAGTTTTGCACTTATAGAAATAGAAAGAAGTTAAACACGGAGACACAGAGGCACGGAGAAAAAGGATGAAGGCGGAAGGATAATGGATGAAAAAAGACGAAACGAGTATTATAATTTCATCCTTCATCACTCATCCTTCATACTTTCTCATTCCTCTCCGTGCCTCAGTGTCTCCGTGTTTTTTCATGAATTATGACTGTTCATCAACTAACTGAAAACGTTGTATTCACCAGAGAGATATTTTGAAGCAAATGTTCTTCGCTATTCATACCGACTGTTATTGCGTCAATGTAGGGCTGATCCAGTATGAACTCAAAACACTTGCGCACATCTGCGTTCAGTTTCCCCTGACCGATAGCTTTCATGGCTAAAACATCTTTGCCAGCGTTGTATATGTCTTTTAATACAGGCACAACCTCACTGGTTTTTGCGTCCATGTTTGTGTCGTTGTAATTTATCCTTGCAAGCACTACGTCAATCCAATCCGCAGATGCGACTGTCTTTAATGCGCCGAAGTCGTGACAGGACATACCTATCCCCTTTACAATGCCTTTGTCTCTAACTTCTTTCAGGACTTCTATTGCGCCAGCGTATCTTTCCAGCCAATCAGCCTCAGATATGCAGTGCATGAGTAGTATGTCAATGTAATCTGTGCGTAACTCCGTCAAATACCTTTTGACGTCATTGCGAATATCATCAGGGGATTTTGAGAACGACTTGGTGAGTATGACAACAGACGATCTGTCAATGCCTTCAAGAGCGTCTGCAATATGCGGATGACTTCCATAAACATCAGCAGAATCCCAAAATGTAATACCGTGCTTGTATCCTAATTTCATAAGGTTCACTAGATTTTGATGTCCTATCCTCGTCTGTTCAGAACTTCCGTTCCAGCCGTGAGTGCCAGTTCCAAACCCCAGACGTGACATCTTCAATCCAGTTCGTCTAAGAGTAATAGTCTGCATTATTATCGTCCCTCCGTTTTATTTATCCTGCTTTATCCAAGCCCATGTTTTCATTAGTTTGTCGGTGGAGAATCCAGCAGGCGAATAAGCAGGATCAAACCAGTCTGGATACCTTTCCCACGCATTTCCATTTTCCAGTCTAATTATATTTTCACCATTAGTATCCATAATATAGATTTGGTATGGACCGTCTCGATTGGATTGAAAGGCAATTCTTTGACCATCAGGTGACCATGCGGGATAATCGTCATGTGCTGGATCATTTGTGAGTTTGCGTACGTTATTGCCATCTGCATCTGTTACATAGACATCCAGCGCTGATCCATTACGACTAGCACTAAAAGCGATTTTTCTGCCATCAGGCGACCATGATGGATAATATCCCGACTCTATTGGTAGCTTGTGCCTGTTATTTCCGTTAATATCCATAACGTAAATTTGATCGGGAGTTTGATCATCTGCGCCTTCATCAGAGAGAAACACAATCTTCTGACCGTCAGGAGACACAGACGGGTATTGCTCCCATTCTGGACTATTTGTCAAGTTATATGGATTGCTACCATCTGCGTCCATTATATAGATTTCTCCGTTCCCATCTCTGGAAGTATCAAAAAATATTTTCTGACCATCAGGAGACCATGATGGATGACTATCGGATACAGAATTATTCGTCAGGTTAATCTGGTTCTTGCCATCTGAATCCATTACATAGATTTCCCAATTATTATTCCCTTCATGATTTGAAGCAAAAGCGATCTTCTGACCGTTCGGAGACCATGAAGGACATACATCATCTACATCATTCTCTGTTAGTCTGCGCCGATTCGTTCCATCAGCATCCATAACATAAATTTCTCTAGTTTCTTGGATACCATTGGTGTAGGCAATCTGAGCTTTTTGTGGAGATTGCGCATCAACATTGATCAAAGAGACAATGCCAATTAACAAGGCAAGTGAAGCCATGTAAAAGATGATATTAACCCTTAAAACCCATTTTTGATTCATATTTAACACATCCAGCCAAAGACTTGATTCATGATACAGGATATAAGATGAAAACAATATCCTGCATCCTGTACCATGTTTCTCCATTCCGTGTTTTTCCGTGTGAATCAGTGGCTAATAAAAAACTATCTTACTTTGCAGTAGATTTCATTATGATCTGCCCTGCCTGAGTTTTTATTTCATCAAGGTAACTATGGTTGCGTGTGTGTTCCGTGAAATTTGGTACAACGCTCTCATTTATCCGCACAAAAAGCTTTTTCGCTTGCTCATCTCCACTGTCAGCAAGGTCTTTCAGCATATATAGATACTCGTAATCCTCCATCGCTTTGCGTATGATCTCCCATCTTATGGAATCAACAGGATCATCAGACTTACTCGGCATAAGCGGAGGATAAATAAGGTAGCTGTCACCAGCCTGAAGTGACCCGCCAGTAGTATTATCGTAGGGATTATATATCTGTTCAGAGTAATATGGCGGATGCCAATCCCAATGGTTAAGACCCCAGTGCAAGAATCCGGGAACGCCATATTTGAAGGCTAACCACGTAAATATACGGACACGAATAAGCGGATAATCTATAAATCTGTTGGGCCAAGGTCCGCCCGGTCCACAGCAGTAGTAAAACCATATCTGTTCCCTCGGTATGCCACTACTTTGAACAAATGCCTCGTAAGCACTTTCAAGCGGGACAGGATGATCCACGAAAGGCGCATATTGACCATCACCCATAGCATCCATAAGTGGTATCTCTGGAACTAATTCTTTAACAAATTTAGCAAGGCTTGTGTATGGCTCGAATTGATCTCCATGCGGTTCATCGGAAAGATGAAGATAGAATTTTCCAAGCCATCCATTTTCTTGAAGGTGCTTTCTCAAAGCAGTCAGGAACTGCGACATGAACATTCTATAATCGCTGTCCATCGTTGATCCGAATCCTCGATATTCAGCGTGATCCTCTTTCCGGATCAATATACCCGTTGGATTTGTTGATCCGCCTGCAAGATGAGAACCTTCTATGATCTCAAAACCATGATCGAAGAATAATTTCACCCATCTGTCAAAGTTATGGAAATCGAATTCATATTTTCCTGAATCAGTTTCCGTCATGTCTATCAACTGTCCCTGAGTCCTGCCATCAATCAACTGCGGTATATTGCTCATACAGAAAAGCGGCGTCAACACTACGTTCTGACGATGATCCTCAAGATTACAAGCATAACGCTCAATCACCTGCCAGAATTTATCTGTCATAGGCTGAAGCTTGTGAAACTTCATGATCGGACCGGGAAGAAACCAGTTTGTCATTAAGAAGTGCGATCTCTTTGGCAAAGCGAATGAAAAAACCTGTAACTCGATTTTAACGTTATCATCACCGGCTTTGCAAAGGATTTTGATATTTCCTTTATACTCACCTGCTGGAACAGATTCATTGATGCGTATCCGTACCCACAAACTCGTCACGTCAGGGAATTGCACACGATCTACGCCTCGCCATAGTGATGTAAACAATGGGTCTGGATAGAATCCGGGAGCTTGCCCTTCCAGATCATCCTGTGTATTTCCTGCCGAATGCCAGTGAACTGGAACATACCCGGCGTATAGAACGTCAATATTTTCTTTCGATATAACCGCACCTGATTCGGATTTCAAGTCTGAAGTTTCGACTCGTAAGTCATTAAGTTCTCTGGAAGGACCATGAACTCCTATCTGGAAGCAAGCGACTTCGTTTTTTGCTCCACGTACCAATACCTCTTTTTCTGCATATTCCGGTATTCGGGAATTCGGGAATATGCGGGTCATACAATCCTGAGTCCAAACTCTAAGCATGGGAAATACCTCCTTTTCAAGATTATTTTTTGTCTTCTACTTGCTCAAACGCCTCACGTGGACATTTTTCGATACATACAAGACACTCAATGCACTTTTCAGGATCAATAATCGGCAAACCGACACCTTTCTGTGATATTGCCTTTTCTGGACATTGTTTGATCATTGGACATTTATGATCCTGCGGACATTTTTGGGGGTTTACAATTATCATTTTTAAATACCTTCTCAATTATCTTCTAACTTAAAAGTCAGATTCTTTCCATCGAGTATTATACGGATTTTCACTGATAAAATTTCTACATATATCATAACTGAAAAAGGGGTTCAAAACAAGTATACAATTTTAATATTTTCGTTATATCTTGGCAATGCTTGATTTTTGTGATACAATGTTAGCTGTTGACAATTAATTATCGAAAAAACGAGTACGGTTTACATTAATGTTACGACTTTTAAAATCAGAAAATTAACCACAGATAGAAGAAAAATGGAATTAAAAGAAATATTTGGCGCAAAAGGATTAATTGAGCAGAATCTCAAGAAGTACGAGTATAGACCTCAGCAACTTGATATGGCTGAAGCAGTTTCTATGGCTTTCAAGGATTCAAAGCATCTAATAGTGGAAGCGGGAACTGGTGTTGGAAAAAGTTTTGCTTATCTCATGCCAGCCATAGGCTATGCTGTCGAAAATTCTGAAAGAGTTGTTATATCAACAAATACTATAAGCCTTCAAGAACAGCTTATCAACAAAGACATACCTTTTCTTCAAGGAATATTACCTTATGATTTCAAGGTTGTGCTTGTGAAGGGTCGCTCTAATTACCTTTGCCTTCGCAGATTAGAAAACCTGATGACTTACGAGCGTGAGTTATTTGAGACAAAAGATGAAGTTGCCGACTTAAACAGAATTCGCCAATGGTCAGAAGTTACAAGAGATGGCAGTCTTTCTGATCTTAATCCTCAACCTAAACCCGGCGTATGGAGTAAGGTATGCTCTGAGAGAGATACGTGCATGGGTCAGGCGGTCTGTTCTCATAGTAAAAAATGCTTTTATCTGAGAGCAAGGAATATTATATACAACGCCAATATAATGATCGTAAACCACCACCTTCTGTTCAGCGATATGTCCATGCGGAAGATTAATCCGGGATTTTCTGTTTTGCCGGGATATAAATACCTCATAATAGATGAGGCTCATAATATTGAAAATGCCGCTACTGATCATATCGGAATATCATTGAGTAAGTTTTCTGCAAGGTATCTCATGGATTCGCTTTGCAACCGTGACAGAAAAGGCGGTCTTTTTATCCGTCTCGGAGAACTCTCTCAATTAGATGCGGTGGATTCTACTCGAAAAGAGATAGACCTTTTCTTTGATAAAGTCGAGAAATGGGCTAGTGATGAATCTTCGGGAACTAAGAGGATCCGTAAAAGTAACTTTGTTGAAAATTCACTTGAAACTCCGTTAAAAAAGCTGGAAATGATATTACAAGCAATGACACATTCAGCTAAATCTGACGAAGAAGAGAAGGAAATATCAGCTTATGTTGAGAGATGCAGGAAGATGAGCGATGAATTGGATATTATATTGAGTCGCTCACTAGATGACTTCGTTTATTGGGTTGAGATCAGCAAAGGTAGATTCGTCAATGTGACCATGAGTGCCGCTCCTGTCAACGTTTCAGAAGAATTGATACCAAATCTGTTTGATATGATGAATAGCGTGATCATGACTGGCGCAACAATCTCTACAAATCAAAACTTTGATTATTTTAAGAAGAGAATAGGTCTCAAAAATTGCCGTGAAGTAATTCTCGGATCGCCGTTTGATTATGCTAAACAAGTAAAGATTCACATTCCAATGGATATGCCCGATCCTCAAAATAACGTGGCTTTTGTATCTACCGTAACCGAAAAAATAAAGAAATACATACAGTTGACTAATGGAAAAGCTTTTGTGCTTTTTACTAGCTATAAGATGATGGATGAGGTACATAATGCTCTAAATCAATGGTTTGATGAACAAGGAATAAAAATTTTCGTTCAGGGTGATGGTATATCAAGACATAATATGCTAGAGGAGTTTAGAAAAGATATAAACTCAGTTCTGTTTGGTACATCAAGTTTCTGGGAGGGTGTTGATGTTCAGGGTGAATCTCTCAGCAATGTTATTGTAGTTAAACTTCCTTTTTCAGTGCCAACGCATCCCGTAGTCGAAGCACGTATAGAGGATATCCAAAATAAAGGCGGTAATCCGTTTATGGAGTATAATCTTCCTGAAGCTATAATAAAGCTGAAACAGGGATTTGGCAGATTGATCCGAACCAAGAATGACACGGGCATCGTTGTTATTTTGGACCCAAGAGTAAAGACTAAGTTTTATGGCAAATTGTTTCTGAATTCTCTACCTAAATGCGAGATCATATCTCAATAAAGTGACGAGTAACGGATATTAAAATCGAGTGTGTCCCATATATGAAACATAAAAAATTACCGCAGAGACGCAAAGAACGCAGAGGAAACGATGAGAAAATCAATTCTCAGCTCCGCCGAGTCGGGAAATCAATAAAACCTCTGCGAATTCTCTGTGATCTCTGTGCCTCTGCGGTGAATAATATTGTCATGATGTTTCATAAGTGGGACACACTCTTAAAATCAAAGGGCATTGTCAAAACTAAAATGAGTGCGCCAAGAAGCATACTAACTCTTACCAGTGACCTAAACACTCAGGCTTTGACGAGTGAAGGAAGTCTGGTCTGGATAAAGGCTAGCCCCAATCCAGCACCAA
>Ga0247841_10010002_pt1 | contig 13066 bp, 8 predicted proteins | sample LaCruzMarch2015__2_FD_192410 | JGI IMG/M metagenome (GOLD analysis project Ga0247841, IMG submission 192410) | Freshwater microbial communities from meromictic Lake La Cruz, Castile-La Mancha, Spain - LaCruzMarch2015_18m | ecosystem: Environmental > Aquatic > Freshwater > Lake | place: Spain... | reverse complement strand
CAGGCGGCGCCTGTTTCAACCCTCTGTCCGAATGTGCCCCCTGCGGTGGAGGCCATTGTTAGCCGGATGATGGAGAAGGATGTTTTGCGCCGTTATCCGAATTATAAATCCATTATCGCGGACATCAAGAGGTTTTTGTCGACCATCCCGCGTGAGCAATTAACACGACCATCCCGCCTTGTGAACCATGGGAGCAGGAAGACAGCGGGTACGAGAAAAATTAGGGTGACAGGCGCGGTATTGCCTCCTGCGGCGGTCTCGTCCCTCTATTCTGTCGTCCCTGCGGAGGAAAAACTACCCAAATCATCCCGTAAGGGACTTGTGATCGCCGGTGCTGTTTTAGCGGGCGTGGCGATCCTGGGGGGCGTGGGATACGGACTGATGAAGGGCTCCGAGAAGACGCAACAGCTGCTTTTTTCGCAGGCACAGAAAACGGAAGAGCACTATTTTAAAGCGTATACATGTATTCGGGATGCTTACTTGAAAATAGAAAAGATTGAGGGCGAGGCGCAGCAACTGCTTGGCGTCGTGCAGGCGCAAGAAGGAAGGATCGGCAAGGGAGGTTCAACGCTGGCTGAAAAGAGCAAGACCATCCAGGCGGACGGGGAGAAGGTGCGGGCGCTGTTTCATGATGTGGAAGTGTTTCGTAACCACGCGGAGCAGTCCAAGCCCGAGCCCTTGACAAAAGCGTTGGTTGACAAGGAGCAACTGGTGAAACTTCAGCAAGAAGTGAGTGCCCGGATGAAGGATGGGGAGACGATCAAGGTAAAGGTTGAAGCGGCGGAGAAGCTGTTTTCAGGGATGAAGAGTAAATGGGCGTCGATCGAAACGGAGATAAAAAAGAGCGTGGGGAATGTACAAAAGCCGCCGAGCGAGAATAAAGAACTGGCCAAAGGGTTCGGCAATCATGGAGCGTCCGTTGATTTGACAAAACAGGAGAGACTACGTGATTTTCTACTGAATGCCGGAGAGTCTGTTATTTTAGCGGTGTGGAAATCGAGTTCCACCGAAGATGGCGGTGGCTCGGTGAAAAATTTAAAAATCGTGCGTAAAGAAGGTGAAACAGCAGATTTTACGGGAGTGCCTTCGGATACGGCTTTAGGGACTTTTTTCTTGAAGGGACTTCAAAGGCAGGATCAGTCTCTTGTCATAAGCAGAACGATTGATGCACTACCGGGGCAGGAAAGTGGGTATTTTGTGCTGCCTTCTGTGCAAGGGATAACTTTTTTTTCGATGAGAGATAGTGATTTATTTCTGGCTTTGTCTGGGCAAACAAATTCGGACGCGCCATTGGGTTGGACCCCGGCAGTCCTATTTACAGCAAAAAAGAGCGGGCGTTATTCAATGTCCGGAACGATTGCTTTGGGGGCCGTAACCTCTCCGACGACCGTGAAGTGGATGGTGTGGACTGCCCGGCTCAAGTAAAATGGCTGATCTAAAAACTTGGAACAAATGTCCCGCCACGGAAAGGCTTTTGTTATGGCGGGTATGACATTTTTTCGAACGTAAAAAAGATATTAAGAAAGGCTATTTTTCATGGACTTTGCGCCTAAAATAGTCAATACTATAACCTTTTGAAAAAAGGCTTATCAGATTTTTATGTTATCAAGGCATCTCTGATGTCTTTTAATTCTATCTCTTTGACTTTGTTGATGTTATGAAAAACTTTTCAACGATTGAAGGCGGTGTGACTGCCGCCAAAGGTTTCAGGGCGTGTGGTGTCGAAGCAGGTATCAAGTACCAGCACCGGCGCGACTTGGCGATGGTCGTTGCGGATCAGCCTGCAACAGTAGCCGCCGTTTATACAACAAATAAGGTTGCTGCGGCACCCGTGCAGATCGATCGGGAACGTACCGTTTCTGGAAGGGCGCAGGCCGTGGTCGTCAATAGTGGTTGTGCCAATGCCTGCACAGGCGAAACAGGTTTGAAGAATGCCCGTGAGATGGCCCGGTTGGCTGGTGAGGCATTGGGCATTGATGAGACTTTGGTGTTGGTTTGTTCGACAGGCGTGATCGGTGTGAATCTGCCGATGGAACGTATCGCCTCGGGCGTGAAGCTGGCGGCTGGCGCCTTGAGTCCCACGGGTGGCAATGATGCAGCCCATGCGATTATGACGACCGACACCGTGTATAAGCAAACTGCGGTCACGCTAGAAATTGACGGCAAGCGCGTCTGTGTCGGCGGCATGTGTAAGGGCTCAGGAATGATCGAGCCAAATATGGCGACCATGCTGGGCTTCGTGACAACCGATGCCGCAGTTGACGCGAAAGCACTCGATCAAGCGCTTCGCGTGGCCGCCAACAAGAGTTTCAACCGGGTGGTGGTGGATGGCGACATGAGCACCAACGACACGGTCATGGTCTTTGCGAGCGGTGTGGCTGGGAATGCGACGCTGAACGAGAAGCATCCCCAGTGGCAAGATTTTGTTGATGCGCTTACGACCGTCTGCATTGAGCTCGGCAAGAAGATGGTGATGGATGGCGAAGGCGCGACCAAATTTGTGACCGTGCGCGTTAAAGGTGCGCTGACCGATAGCGATGCCCAGAAGGCGGCGCGGGCGATCTCAAAGTCTGCTTTGGTCAAGACCTCGTGGTTCGGTCTCGATCCCAATTGGGGCCGCGTGATTGCCGCAACCGGCTATTCCGGCGCACAGGTGGATGACCAGAAGGCACAGATCTATTACGGCGACATCTGTGCGTACGACCAAGGTCGTGTGGCGGATAAGGGCTTGCTCAAGGCGATGCAGGACGTGATGCGCAATCGCGCCTTTGATGTGACCGTCAATTTGAATTTAGGTTCTGGGGAGGATACAGTCTACACCTGTGACTTCTCGTATGATTATGTGAAGATTAATGCGGAGTATACCACCTAACATGAAAGAAGCAGTTGATAAAGCAGCGGTTTTGATCGAGGCATTGCCGTATATTGAAGACTTCAGAGGATCAGTTATTCTCGTGAAGGTCGGCGGTAGCGTGATGGAGGTGCCTGAAAACTTGGATTGCCTGCTCTCGGACATTGCCTTCCTGAATGTTGTCGGGATCAAGACGATTTTGGTACACGGGGGTGGCAAGGCGATCTCCAGAGGCATGGAGAAGGCTGGCATACCGCCCCTCTTTGTTATGGGGTTGCGGGTGACGACCGAAGAGACCGTCCGGGTGGTGGAACAGGTCATCAAAAACGAAGTGAATGCGAATGTAGTCAGGTTACTGCAAAAGCACAAGGCTCTGGCGAGACCGCTCCATGGCGACTGGATTTTCTCTGTCACGAAGAAGACGGGAAAGAATCCGGAGACCGGGGAGGTCGTGGATTGGGGTTATGTCGGTGATCCTGTCTCAGTCGAGACGCGACCCGTGCAAGAGATGTTGGATGCGGGTATTGTTCCGGTGATTACCCCGCTCGGAACTGGCGTTGAGGACGGCAAGACATACAATGTCAATGCCGATACTGCTGCGGCCGCGCTGGCCAAGGCGATGAAGGTGAGGAAGCTGGCGTTTATCTCGGATGTGCCGGGATTGCTCATGGATGTCAATGATCCAGGGAGTTTGCTGGCGACGCTGAAGATCGGTAGCGTGCAGAAGCTTAAAGGCGAAGGTATCGTCGGTGGCGGCATGTTGCCCAAATTAGACAGTTGCGTGGAGGCGATCCGCGCCGGAGTGGGCAAGGTCCATCTGATTGATGGCCGCATGCCGCATTCGTTGCTGTTGGAAATTTTCACAAAACAAGGTGTAGGAACGGAGATTATAGCAGATGAGTAAGAGTACGGATATTGCCGCATTGTTTGATCAGTATGTGATGCATACCTATTCGCCAACCGCGACGCTGGTTGACGGTAGCGGATGCAAGGTTCACAACCCTGAGAAGAATACCTTCTTGGACTTCACGTCGGGTATCGCTGTCCACAATGTGGGACATTGCCATCCCAAGGTGGTCAAGGCGATTCAAACTCAGGTCGCGACCCTCGGGCACACCTCTAATTTGTTTTATACGACAGGCCAGGCACTTCTTGCCCAGCGCCTTTCCAAGCTTTCCTTGAATGGCAAATGTTTCTTCTGCAATTCGGGTGGGGAAGCGAATGAAGCCATGATCAAGTTGGCGCGTGCCTGGGGGCATGAGAAGGGCAAGTACGAGATCATCTCGATGCAGAACTCCTTCCATGGTCGTACACTGGCGACGTTGACAGCAACGGGCCAGGCTAAAGTGCAGAAGGGCTTCGATCCCTTGCCGATTGGTTTCGCGTATGCGGAGTTTAACAATCTTGATTCTGTCAAGGCTGCTATCAACGAACACACCGTTGCAGTATTGATCGAAGCGGTGCAGGGCGAAGGCGGCGTGATTCCTGCCACGGAAGAATTTGTCGTTGGTCTGCGTAAGCTTTGCGACGAGAAGGGGTTGCTCTTGCTGTGCGATGAAGTGCAGTGCGGCATGGGACGTACGGGCAAGTGGTTTGGCTGGCAGAACTATCCTGTCAAGCCGGATGCTTTCACGCTGGCTAAGGCCTTGGCAGATGGTATTCCGATGGGAGCCTTGGTGGCGACACCGGCCTTGTCGGATGTATTCAAACCAGGCATGCATGCGGCAACCTTCGGTGGTAATCCAGTCTCTTGTGCTGCAGCCTTGGCGGTCTTGGATGTGATCGAGGAAGAAGGATTGCTTGAGCACACCAGCAAGATGAGCGAGCTGTTTGTTGAAGGACTTACTGTTTTCGTTGAAAAGTACGAGCAGGTGCTGGAGGTCCGCGCAAAAGGACTGATGGTTGGCTTGGTTGTCGAAGGAAGCGCCAAGGAGATTGTGGATGCTTGCCGTGACAATGGTCTGCTGTGCTGTGTCGCTGGAGAACACGTGGTCCGTTTCCTCCCACCCTTGAACGTCAAGGAGACCAATATCGAAGAGGCTCTCGAGATGTTGGGTGATGCGCTGGATTCAGTTTATGGCGGTGAAGAAGTCGCTGAATAGACGGCATGAAGATATTGGATATATCTGGGTTTGTTAATAGACACGCGAAGAAGTTTGTCTTGATAGGCGGTTGGATTTTGGCAGCTTCGTTGCTGTATGTACGGCCGCCGGTCGCCCAGAATGTCCAGGAGAATGAGAAAGCCCCTGATGATTGGGCTCGTCTTGTGCTGGAGGATCAGCGCTATCTTAAAGTCGTTGGTTACACGACGAAGGTGCGCATTCAGCATGCTAAAGAGCGCCTTGATCAATATGGAGGATCGTTGGATGGTCTTCGTCAGAAAACATCTGCCTATTCCTTCATGTTGAACAGTTACGAGGATCGTGACGATGTCTTTGAGCTGATGCTTTGTTGTCGCCAGATTTCCTCGTTGAAGGCAGAGCATGAGACGCTGAAGGCACAGGTTACGCGTTTACAAGATATTATCCTCCGGACCAATACGTTGAATCGTGTGATTCAGACATTGGAGGAGGAGAAGTCGCGTCATACCGCGCTCGGGCTCGTCTCCGCCATTGATCAGAACATTGCCGAACGTCGCTCAAACTTGGAGCAGATCGTCTCGCTTCAACAGCCCTTGCAGGCCTTCGTCGAGCGAATGGATCGCTTGGACGTTGTGGTGGATGAGCTTTATGAGCGGTCCAACATGAAAAGAGACGCTGCGATTCAGGGCATGTTCCTCGTCCGTACGGTTGATTTGCGAAGAGGTGTGACCTCGTTTGTGCGATACCTGCCTTTGTGGCAGGTTAAAATTTCAGGATGGTGGCGTACTCAGTTTCCTCAGACATTGGATTTCTGGCTACGGTTCCTCGTGCTTCTTTCGCTGATGACCTCTCTTTTCACCTTTCTGAAGGCTCGTTGGGTTAAGCCCTTCCTGCTTCGCTCTGCCTTAGTGGCAAATGAGCCCTCTGCGCTGAGTCTTTTCTCTTTCGGTTATGGATTGTTGACGCTGGCCATGGTCTTTTACCTGTGTGTCTTGTCAGGTTGGGTGTCAGAGGGGGCGGCAAACGCCTTTACACAGGTTTATCAGGTGCTTTTCTCGACAGGTGTACTCTTGCTGGCCATGTTGATGAGAAATGCAACCTCCCTAGAGACGCGGGGAGTCATTCGTTTCGTGATGCCAGTGCTCGTTCAGCATCTGCTCTGCGCCACACTCTACATCACCCTTGTTCCCCGTGTTCCTCTGTTGGTGATCCTTCCCGTCATCAATCTAGTGGTTGCTTTGTGGTTGATTCATTGTCTGATGTCGGAAAGGCATGACACGTTCACGTTTTTGATTGGAGCCCTCACCATCCTGCAATCCTTGGTCTCCACGTGGATGGTCTTTTCGGGGTTTGTCTACTTCGCCTTTACAATCACCCTTGGCTGGCAGGTCTTAGTCGCGCAAGTGATGTTAGCGATTGTTGTCTCTCTGAATATCTATCATTTGATTTCGCGAGATGCGGCGCGTCCGTTCCGGATGATTCTCTTGAAACGGCTAGTTCTTCCATTAGTCTGGGTGGTACTGTTGGCATCCCTCTTTGCTTGGTTGACTCAGACCTATCACCTCCAAGATTATTTTGAAAAACTTTTTCGCATGCCCTTGCCCTTTGGAGAAGTGGCCGTCATCACCATGAATCGGATGTTGTTGATTGCCCTCTTAGCACTGTTCTTGCAGTTTGGAGTTAAGTTCGTGTCTGAACAGGTGCGACATCGTCTGCGTGACAAGGACGAATCAGATGTGGCACTCTATACCTCGACGCTGACGATTGGGCGATATCTATCCTGGGGCCTTTTCGTGATTGTGGCCTGCGTCATCTGCCAGATCAATGCGAAGAGTATGGTCGTGATGCTCGGCGGATTTGGTTTGGGATTGGGGTTGGCATTGAAAGGGGTTGCTGAAAATTTCTTCTCTGGAATTACGCTTCTTGTGGGCCAAGAGATTCGTCCGGGTGACTTGGTGGAGCTTGGTGGAGGGCAGTTCGCGACCGTGCAGAAAATCAATTTCAGTCGGACGATCGTTGAAACAACCGATGGGGCTATTATTACGTATCCGAATGCGGTTGTGACCTCGAAGGAATTTAGAAATTGGACACGGAATGATAAGTATCGCCGTTATGATATCGCGATGGATGTCGCATACGGGACAGACCTAGAGCTTGTCAAACGGTTGCTGTTGCAGGCGACTGTGGAGCAGGAGAATATTGCGCGTGATTCTCTTCGTAAGCCAATGGTTTATATACAAGGTTTCCAAGAGAGTGCAATTCGCTTCATCGTTCGGATTTGGATTGAAATGCCTGTGTACACTGAGGTTTCAACGCAACTTCAAATTCGAATGTATACTCTTTTGAATCAGAATAAAATTTCGATTCCATTCCCGCAACTCGATGTTTATCTCAAGAATTCTTCTGTATTTTTAAGGGAATGATGTGAGCGGAAAATAAAAAAAGCGCGTGTGAGTGACGCACTGTTTTTTGCGAGAAAAAAATATTTTTTTATTTTTTTAAAAAAGCTCTTGCATCTTCTCATAAAAAATATTACATTACTAATCAAACAACGGATTGATATACATTATGTAGTGTGTCAAGAGAGTTGTTGATTCATTATCAACGAAAGGATAAAGTCATGGCTACAGCAAAGAAAGCAGCTCCTAAGAAAGCAGTCGCGAAGAAAGCTCCTGCAAAGAAGGCTCCTGCTAAGAAGGCTCCTGCTAAGAAGGCTCCTGCTAAGAAAGCAGCAAAGAAGTAGATCGCCTTTTTTAGTCGTAATGACAATAAAAAACACTTCCGCTCGCGGAAGTGTTTTTTTGTTGTCTCCCCCCCGGGGATAAACGAAGGGGGAATTATTTTAGGAGCTTCTACAGGGTGTCAAGGCCTGGTACCGCGGACACCCTGCCGCGCCGTAGCTTAGCGTAGGCGGGTCCTGACCGCCAGAGCAAGCCGTTAGTCCATGGATATAGGGAACTATAAAAGAGGGTAGCGAGAGAGGTGGTGCTTGAGAAGGTTTGTGCAAGTAAGATAGGTTGGCGGACAAGAGTGTCCGCGGTCCCAGGTTTAAGTCCACCGTTGTCTTCGCGTCTGGCAGGGCTGGCCTGCCAGCCGTCCTGTCCACCGTAGCCGTATCCGCGAAGGTGGAAGCCTCTTTTTGCTCCGCAAAAAGAGCGAAGGCTGGTGGGCGCTACAGGATTCGAACCTGTGACCCCTACCGTGTGAAGGTAATGCTCTAACCAACTGAGCTAAGCGCCCGCACTGACGTGCAGAAAATCGGCATAGTTATATCACGGGCATCCGTTCCATGTCAAGGGTTCAAAAGGACTTTTTCAGTTTTTTGAAGTTTTACGAAAAACAAGGCTGTAATATCCCTCTTCTTATGCTTAAATAGATTCAATCTTTATGAATGTGACACTCAAATCATCGACTACTTTCTATGGGCAACTGTTTGGGATGCTCTTGGTTGACAGTTTTGTCATGGCCTTCGCCTATCTGTTTGCTTTTTTGCTTCGATATGATTTTGGAAAACCCTTAGTCGGTTGGAAACAGGTGGCGTTTGTCTTCATCCTTGTTTGGGCCATTCAGTTGATGTCGCTCATCCTCTTTCGTTGTTATAAGGTGCTGTGGCGCTATATTAGTGTACACGATATCCCTCGTTTCCTGGGTGCTGTCGCTGTTTCGTCGGTCACCTTTTTGTTGCTTCGCTATTTCATGCCAGATCCCTACAGTTGCCGTCCACCCTACAGCATCACGATTTTGAACGCGTTTCTGCTGACGGGTGGTTTGCTGAGTGTTCGTCTTCTGTGGCGCTTGGCGGTTGAAGGAGCCGCTGGTGGTACTTTCGTTCCTGGGAAGCGTCGGCGCGTTTTGATGGTTGGCGCGGGATCGGCTGGCAACTTGATGGCGCGCGAACTTCGAAGTAAGAATCTGAAGGAGATGGTGGTGGTCGGATTTTTGGATGACGATCCTGCAAAGCAACATGCACGGATACAAGGATATCCTGTCTTAGGGACAATTGAGCAACTGCCAGACGTCGCGTTAGCGATGAAGGTGGATGAGGTCATTGTGTCGATGGCGCGTGTCTCTCGAAGTGTCATCCGAAGAATTGTCATGCTGTGTGAAGCGTCACATCTACCGGCTCGTATTGTCCCAGGCTATTTTGAGCTTATCAATGGGAGTGTAACGGCTTCGAAGATACGCAACATTGATGTGAATGACTTGTTGGGTCGTGAGGAGAAGGAAGTAGACAGTAACGCGGTCATCGCGTTGTTCCAGCAGAAGCGTGTCATGATCACAGGGGCAGGTGGGAGTATCGGCAGTGAATTGGTACGTCAAGTTTTGCAGACTGGGCCAGAGCACGTGGTCTTGGTTGAGCACTCGGAACGTGCGCTCTACGAGATAGATCGTGAGCTCCGGAAGTTGGGGTCCCCCGTGACAATCATCTCTGCTTTAGGCGATGTGACGGATCGTGCTCGTATGAGGGATCTCTTTTCTCAGTTCCGTCCACAACTGATTTTGCATGCAGCCGCCTATAAACATGTGCCGTTGGCTGAGCAGAACCCAGGAGAGGCCATCAAAACTAATGTGCTCGGAACCCGCCTGCTGGGTGAGTTGGCTTTGGAGGTGGGCGTAGAACGTTTTGTCTTAGTGTCGACAGACAAAGCCGTAAATCCGGTCTCTGTGATGGGGGCAACAAAGCGGTTGGCTGAAATGGCAATCCAAGACTTAAATCGTCAGAAGAAGACCTGCTTCTCTGCGGTGCGTTTTGGTAATGTACTGGATTCTTCGGGTTCGGTTGTTCCGCTTTTTCGTGAGCAGATCTTGCGCGGTGAACCCGTGACGGTAACACATCCAGAGATGCGTCGCTATTTCATGACGATTTCGGAGGCGGTATCTTTGGTGTTGCAGGCCGCGACACTTGCGCAAGGTGGGGAGATCTTTGTACTGGATATGGGTGAACCCGTACGGATCGTTGATCTGGCTGAGGAGATGATCGCCTTGGCTGGACTACGGCCCTATGAAGATGTTCCTATTCAGTTTGTTGGCATTCGTCCAGGAGAAAAGCTTTTTGAGGAGCTGGATGTCAGCGAGCATTCAGCATATCGCACAGGTCATGCGCGTATCTTTATCAGCAAGCTTGAAGAGATTAGTCATGAGAAGACGCAGAATATACTGGCGGCCTGTGAGAAGGTGCCGTCGTGTGGAGGAGAGACGGCTGAGGTGATCCGGAAGAAGCTCAAGGTCTTGGTAAGATCTTAACGTAAGAAAGGGCTATAAGCGTGAAAAGTGTTGAAAAATCAGAACAAGAACTTCGTCGTGTGGTAAAGATGTTTGATGTTGCAGGGTATCCTGTCGTTGTTCAGCCATTGGGATGCGGCAATGTGAATGATACCTACCTAGTGGTCTGCAGAACTGCTTTTGCTGAGGAACAGCTGGTCTTGCAGCGTATCAATCAACGCGTCTTTAAGAAACCAGAGAATATCATGTTGAACCTTCGTCGTTTGACAGCGCATGTGCACCCTAAGTTGGAATTCGAATCCAGTGAGAGTGATCGTATTTGGCAGATGCCGAAGATCATTCAGACGCGAGAAGGCAATGATTTTATCAAGGATGCATCAGGCAATATGTGGCGAATGATTACCAAGATCGCCTCGGCCACAGCCTTTGATAAGGTGCGTGACAGTGCACATGCGCATGAATGTGGAATTGTTCTTGGCCATTTTCATCGAACAGTCTCAGACATGGCCTCTGATGCGCTGATTGATCCACTCCCCGGGTTTCATGTCACAACGAGTTATCTCCAGAAGTACGATGAAGTTCGACTGGAGGGCGAAGCTCAGGCCCGCGTGAAGACTGCCCCCGATGGGGTGGCGCTTGTTGAGTTTATTGAGAAACGACGTCCGATCGTTCCTCTGTTCCAAGATGCACTCGCGCGTGGCGAGATCAGCATGCGCATCATGCATGGCGATCCAAAGATCAATAACATTATGATTGATGATTATACGGGGAAGGGAACTTCGATTATTGATTTGGATACTGTCAGTCCAGGACTTTTCCATTTTGATTTTGGCGATGCGATTCGCTCGATCTGTAATCCTGCAGGCGAAGAGGAATCCGATTTGGAGAAGGTCGTCTTCAGCTTGGAACTCTGCAAATCGTTTGCCTCGGGATACATGAAGCATGCCGCTGAATTCTTGACGGCAGCGGAGCGTAACTATCTCTATGATGCGATTCGTCTGATCACCTTCGAACTGGGTCTACGCTTCTTCCAAGATTATCTGGCAGGAAGTGTCTATTTCAAGACGCAGTATCCTGAACAGAATTTGAATCGTGCCCGCGTGCAGTTCCGGTTGTGTCAGGCGATTGAGGCTCATGAGGCCTCGCTTAGAAAATTTTTTACTGAGTAACAGGGTATGACCTACTTTGATACCCATGCCCATTTTTACGGCAATACTCCGCCAGCGGAGCATGCCATGGTCATGAAGCGTGCTGTGGAGGCTGGCGTTACGCAACTCCTGGCGGTTGGCGGAAGTTCAGATTTAAACAGTGGTGCCATTGCCGTAGCAAGGGCATTCCCCTCTCAGGCACGTTTAGCGTTGGGCTTCGACAGGGATCAAGCCAAAGACTCGGACCCGGAAACCCTTGTCCAAACCCTTCGCTTATTGGCGAAGGGGTTAAATGTTGTTGCTGTGGGGGAGATGGGTCTTGATTTTCATTATCATCCCGAGACCGCTGACGCGCAAGCTGCGCTCTTTGCCGCGCAATTGAGGTTGGCAGATGAGTGGAAAAAGCCGGTGATCATCCATACGCGTGAAGCAGAAGAGGCCACTCTGCGAATTCTGGATGAGACGCCTTGGAATGGGAAGGTATTGAGAGGAGTGGTTCATTGCTTTACAGGAGACAAGCACTTCGCCGCTCAGTTGTTGGACCGGCAGTTGGCAATCAGTTTTAGCGGTATTGTCACCTTCAAGAGTGCGGAGATGCTGAGGGAGAGTGCAGCCTTTGTCCCCGATGAGCGGTTACTGATTGAGACAGATTCGCCCTTTCTTGCTCCTGTCCCGCACAGGGGACAAGCCAATGAGCCCGCCTTTGTCCGACATGTTGCAGCTTGCTTAGCGACTGTCCGAAAGACGGATGAGTCCGCGATCGCGAGTCTGACCTTTCGGAACGCGGAATCGCTGTTTGCTTCAGCCCCTCCTTTTTGATAAGCTAATAAAAATGTGAAGGAGGACGGGGGTTCCGTTTATAACGAATGATTGGCATTTCAAAACTCTACTTAAACAAGGTCGAAGTCTCTGATCCGTTACGCTATGGTCGGCACTCGTCGAAACTGCCAAGCCACTTGCTTCAGTTTTCAAAGGATAAGAAGCCGGTGGTTGTCTGGAATGTGACCTCCAAGTGTAATTTGACCTGTACGCACTGTTATGCTTCCGTCGGCCAGAATTGCGGTACGGACCTTTCTACGCCAGATGCTTTGCGTGTAATTGATGATCTTGCTGCTTTTGGATCTCCCGTGCTCCTTTTTTCAGGAGGGGAGCCCTTTGTTCGGCCGGATATTCTGACCCTTGCGCGCCATGCGGCTGCTAAGGGGTTACGCGTGGTCTTTTCGACGAATGGAACGTTGATAGACGAAAAGCTCGCAGCCCAGATTAAGGAGATCGGTGTCTCCTATGTGGGGATCAGCTTGGATGGTATGGAGGAGGTTCACGACCGTTTCCGTAACTGTAAGGGGGCCTTTCAGCGCTCTCTAGCTGGCATCCGAAACTGTCAAGCAGCAGGTATTAAGGTCGGCCTACGTGTCACCATGACGCAGGACAATATCAAGGATATTCCGGCGATTTTTGATTTGATGGAAGCTGAGCGGATCCCTCGTCTTTGCCTGTATCATTTGGTCTATTGCGGACGTGGGGCGGAGCTTGCCTCACATGATTTGCCGGCTGACGTGCGTCGGGCAACTGTGGATCTTATTATCAATCGGACAAAGAACATGCATGAGCGTGGGTTCCCTGTAGAGGTTCTTACCGTGGATAATCATTGTGATGGACCCTATCTCTATTTGCGGATGGTCCGAGAGAAGAATCCGTTGGCCGAAGATGTCATGACATTGCTCAAGATGAATGGCGGGAACAGTACAGGACTGGGAATTGCC
>Ga0247841_10010001_pt1 | contig 13068 bp, 9 predicted proteins | sample LaCruzMarch2015__2_FD_192410 | JGI IMG/M metagenome (GOLD analysis project Ga0247841, IMG submission 192410) | Freshwater microbial communities from meromictic Lake La Cruz, Castile-La Mancha, Spain - LaCruzMarch2015_18m | ecosystem: Environmental > Aquatic > Freshwater > Lake | place: Spain... | reverse complement strand
AAAAACCAGCGGGAAAAATAAATATTTCAGACCGAAGAGCCAAGCTACCTTTCGTAAGCCCAAGCGACAAGAGGCCCCTGTCTATTCAAAGCCGGAAATTGCCCCGTCATTGAAAAGTGTGCTGTCACAAATCGGCAAACCTGCTCCTGCTCCTTTTGTGCCTGATGATTTTCAGCTTCAGGCGCTTGCGGCAATTAAACAAACAGATTGTCTGGTCATTGCCCCCACCGGCTCCGGCAAAACCTGGATTGCGCGGGAAGCGATTTTATCGGTAATCGAAAAAGGCGGGCGCGCCTGGTATGCCTCGCCGCTCAAAGCTCTTTCTAATTCTAAATGGGTAGAGTTCGGACTGCATTTCGATCCGGAGAATGTCGGCATCATCACGGGTGATACAAAAGAAAATACCGAAGCCCCGATTATTGTCGGCACAACGGAAATACTGCGTAACCAACTCTATGATGCCATGCATCATGGCTTTGATATTAATTGTGATCTGATTATTCTCGATGAGGCGCATTTTTTAGGCGATATGGACCGCGGGGTAGTCTGGGAAGAAGTCATGATTTACCTGCCAGTACGAGTTAATCTGTTGCTTTTGTCAGCTACAATCGGCAATGGTGAAGAGATTGCAAGGTGGCTCGAAACGATTCGAAAAAAACCATGTATTTTGGTCAGGGAAGAAAAACGTCCCGTGCCGCTACATCCGATTTTCTTACATCCTTCCGGCTGTCTGCTTCCTTTTTTAGACGGCAAAAAGATGGCGACGCCTGTGGCCGATTTTATAAGAAAGGATAAAGAACGACGTTTCCGGGGCAGGCAGATGCCCGATTTCGGCGGCATTATCCGCGTCTTGCAGAGATTCAATCTGCTGCCGGCCATCTTCTTTTTGAAATCACGCGCGGAATGCGATGCGGCCCTGATGGCACGATCATCGCTTTCGCCTCTGACCAATTCCGTGGAGTTTGATGAATCACTTTATGATTTATTGGATCGTTTTCCATCTTTGAACAGCCATCGGCAGTTAAAAGCATTAAGGTCAGGAGGTCTTGCCGCTCATCACGGCGGGCAGTTGCCTGCATGGAAGCTGCTGGTTGAAGAAATGATGAATGCGGGACATCTGCGGGTGATCTTTGCCACATCAACTATTGCCGCAGGCGTAAATTTTCCGGCAAGGACAATAGCGCTCTTTAATTCCGATTTATTCAACGGGCATGACTTTAATCCGCTGACGTCAACGGAATTCCGGCAAATGACAGGAAGAGCGGGACGCCGGGGGCAGGACAATATCGGTTTCATGCTGGCTATCAGCGGCAGGTTCATGGATTTAAGGCATATCGGCCACTTGTTGTTTCGCGCGCCGGAAGATATTTTAAGCCAGTTGAAAAATGATTTTGGTATGGTTCTTAATTTGCTCCTGTCTCAGAGCCCTACTGATGTTCGGGCGATATTTGAACGCTCTTTTGCCGCCTATCAGCAAAGCAAAGGCAGACCCGGCGCTTCAACCTCGGCAGCCAGTTCTCTATGGACAGATTTTCAACGTCATTTGAAAATATTGCAAAAGGAAGGATTTGTTGATCAAGCAGGCAGGCTCACCCCGGATGGCTATTGGGCGGCAAAATTGCGCCTCGACCATCCACTGCTTGTGGCGCAGTGCCTGCGTGAGAATGCCTTTCCTGAAGATAATGAAAAATTTCTTGCCGCGGTTGTTGCTGCTTTTGCCTATGATCGTGATGATGAAATGAAACTGGCAGTGAAGGACTTCCCGCCGAAGCTGACACAGGCGCTGAAGAAGGTTTTGCTAGCCGTGAGGCCGCTCGCGAATCGATTGGAGGCGGCCGGATTTACCACGGCAAAACTTCAGTCATCCGCGGGTGTTGCCATGTATTACTGGGCGCAGGGCAGAAGCTGGGAGTCAATCATCAAGTTCACCGGCATTGCCGAAGGAGATATGGCATCGTTGGTTTTACGCACAGCGGATAATTTAAGGCAAATTGCGGCGCTCAAGGATACGCATCCCGAAATCGCCGCCTGTGCTTATAAGGCGAGGGAAGCGATACTGAGGGAACCGGTACTTTTTTTGTGATGTGTTGTTCGTGAAGCGTGAAGCGTGGCTTAGAGGTGTCATTGCGAGACGCCTCTCAGGCGTCGTGGCAATCTCTCCTTGTGACAAAGTGAAAAAGATATGACTAAGCAATACTATGTTTATATTATGACCAATAAAATTAATTCAACTCTTTATACGGGCGTCACTAGCGATTTACAACGAAGAGTCTTTGAACATAAAAATAAATTGCTGGATGGCTTTACGAAGAAATACAATATAGATAAATTAGTATTCTATGAAGCATACGATGACATAAATAATGCCATCGCCAGAGAAAAACAAATAAAAGGCGGCTCAAGGGCAAAGAAGATCGAATTGATAGAAGACATGAATGACAAGTGGGATGACCTATACGATAAGATGTGAGATTGCCACGCCGACTGAGAGTCGGCTCGCAAAGACAAACGGTTAGGACATTATGGAAAAATTTTCAATGATAACGGATTTTATTCCGAGCGGTGATCAGCCGCAGGCGATCATGGAATTAACTCAAGGCCTGACTGCGGGTAAATATCATCAGGTGCTTTTGGGTGTTACGGGATCGGGCAAAACTTTTACGATTGCTAATGTTATCGAACGCGTCCAGCGCCCTGCACTCATCATCGCCCACAACAAAACTCTGGCCGCGCAATTGTATGAAGAATTCAAAGGCCTGTTTCCCGATAACGCTGTGGAATACTTTGTCAGCTATTATGACTATTACCAGCCGGAAGCGTATCTGCCGACTACCGATACCTATATTGAAAAAGATTCGGCAATCAATGAGGAAATTGACAAGTTGCGTCACGCAGCCACTCATTCACTTTTGACCCGCCGCGATGTCATCATTGTGGCGAGTGTCTCCTGTATTTATGGTTTGGGATCGCCGGATGCCTACCTCGGGATGATCGTGCAGCTGGAAGTGGGCAAAGATTTTCCGCGGGAAGAACTATTGCACCGGCTGGTTGAAATTCAGTATGAACGCAATGATATTGATTTTCATCGCGGCACATTTCGCGTGCGCGGCGACGTGGTGGAAATTTTTCCTCCCTACGAAGATGAACAGGCACTGCGTGTGGAATTTTTCGGCGATACCATTGAATCCATGATTCTGATTGATCCATTGCGAGGAAAGAAAATAAGTACTGTTAATAAGACAGCCGTTTATCCCGGCAGACACTATGTTACCACCCGCGAAAATTTGACAAGAGCAACAGCAGATATCCGAGCGGAACTGGCTTTGACGCTGGCCGAATATAATGCGCAAAACAAGCTGTTGGAGGCACAGCGCCTTGAGCAGCGCACCAACTTTGATCTGGAGATGATGGAAGAGATGGGCTACTGTCAGGGCATTGAAAATTATTCCCGACATCTCACCTATCGCAAGCCTGGTGAGCCGCCACCCACGCTGATGGAATACCTGCCACAAGACGCTCTTATTATTATTGATGAGAGTCATGCCACACTCCCGCAAATCACCGGCATGTATCGCGGTGATCGGTCGCGCAAGGAAACGCTGGTGAAATACGGTTTCCGCCTGCCATCCGCCATGGATAACCGGCCACTGCGCTTTGAAGAGTATGAAGCTCTGCCCCATCAGAGAATCTATATTTCGGCAACCCCGGCTGTCTATGAAACGGAAAAGGCGCAAGGTGTGCGGGTGGAACAGATTATCCGTCCGACGGGACTCATGGATCCGGAAATTGAAATCAAACCGGCACTGCATCAGGTTGATGATCTGCTCGAAGAAATCCGCCTGCGGGTTAAAAAAGACGAACGGGTGCTGGTGACAACCCTGACCAAACGCATGGCGGAAAACTTAACCGATTATTATACCGGATTGAACATACGTGTGCGTTATCTGCATTCCGACATTCATACTTTGGAGCGCGTGGCGATCATCCGCGATTTGCGCCTGGGTGAATTTGATGTGCTGGTCGGCGTGAATCTTTTACGTGAGGGTTTAGATATCCCTGAAGTGTCGCTTGTGGCAATTCTCGATGCGGACAAAGAGGGTTTCCTGCGGTCGGAGCGCTCGCTCATTCAGACCAGTGGCCGTGCCGCGCGTAATATTAACGGCAAGGTCATCATGTATGCGGATAAAATCACCAAGTCCATTCAGGCCTGTCTTGACGAGACCAAACGCCGCCGCATCATTCAGCGCAAGTATAATGAAGATAACAATATCACACCCGAATCCATTAAAAAGTCGATCAGTAATGTTCTGGGTTCAATTTATGAAGCCGATTATATAACCGTGCCGGTGGATGCCAAAGGCAGAGTTATACCAGCCAGGGAAGAGGATTTACCGGCGTTAATTAAAAAACTTACGGCGGATATGAAACAGGCAGCCAAGGATCTGGAATTTGAAAAAGCCGCCACCCTGCGCGATGAGATAAAGGAATTAAATCATATTCTTTTGCAGATGAGTTAGAGCCATTATATAACTTGTCGTAAAAAACTCAAAGTTCTTGACTTTCAAAATTATTTAGATAATTATTAATTTAACATTAAATCTAAACAAAGGAGGTTTTTATGAAAAAGGTTGTTTTAGTTGCAACAGCGGTATTGTTTCTTCTTGCTGGTACGGCTATGGCCGACAGCATCGAGGGCAAGGTTGGTGTAACTGTCCGGGGTGGGGCAACAAGTTATATTTTCAAAAGTGAACTTACAGATAGAGGAATGGAGTTTAACGGTTATGATAAGTATGTCAAAGCGGATATTGGATGGACTGCCGGTGGCGGAATTATGTATGGAATCACTGAAAATTTAGCGGTCACCTTTGATGTTAATTATCTACAAAACAAACTCAAGGTTGCCAACGCCTCAAGCGAAATAGGATTTTGCACAGGGAAAACTGTAGATTTTGCACTTGGTGCCCAGTGGCGGTTCATTCCTAAAAGCAGTTTCGTCCCTTATATAGGCGCAGGCCTTGATGTGCTTTGGAATAACGTGGATATAAGTCAAGACTTTCGAGATGCTCTCTTTACCCCCAATGCTAATCTTGATGTTGCTACCACTTATGGCGGCCATTTAAGTTTAGGAGCTGATTACTTCATTACGCCCAATATAGCTCTTAATGCGGAAATCAGGGGCTTATACAGCACACTGGGTGATGTAAGGTTTAAAGACGCAAGCTCACTCTATAATGATAACGTAGTTGCTCGATATAATCCCTCCAACGTTTCGGGCTTTTTGGGAATTAGATTTTTCTTTGGCGGGGCAAAAGAGGCATCTCAACCAATAGCCAAGGAAATTGCACCGGAACCAGTTCCACCTCCGCCACCTCCTCCACCACCGGTACAGGAAATGAAGGCGGCACCAGAAGCAGCAGCGACGGTTGAGCAGAAAATAATTGAGAAAGGCAGAGCCACCCTGAATGTGGAGTTTGATACTGGGAAATCTATCGTAAAACCCCTTTATTACAGAGAAATTGAGGGCATTGCCGATGTCATGAAAAAATACCCGGAATTGAATATTGTTGTTGAGGGACATACAGACAATGTGAGGGGGGAGAAATACAATCTTAAGCTTTCACAAAAACGTGCGGAAGCGATAAAAAAGGTTATGGTAAAGAAATTCAAAATCGAATCCGCCCGAATCACACCAAAAGGATTCGGATTTTCTAAACCTATTGGAGACAATTCAACTAAAGAAGGAAGGCAGAGTAACCGGAGAGTTGAAGCCGCTGTGGAATATACAATCAATAAGTAAGTCCTGGCAAGAAGGGGTTATGCCTATATAAAGCATAGCCTCTTCTTTTTTTTAAACAATATTAAACACATTTCCTTAACAGACAAGACCAAAATTTCAATAGTTGAACCAGAAACAAATAATGTCTTATCAACCCCGAAAATGGAGGATGCTCTATGAAGGAAAAACAGGCCGTTCAGGATACTCAGGAGTTTCAGGTTTCAAAGGGATACGCGTACTATGTATTTCTTCTTCTTTTTCTGCTCTACCTTTTTAATTACGTTGATCGCATGGTGATCGCTTCTCTTTTCCCGTATCTCAAAGTGGAATGGAACCTCACGGATACCGATTGCGGCTGGTTTGCCTCCGTCGTGACGCTGATGATGACGATATTCGTATTTCCCGTGTCGTTCCTGATTGACAGGTGGAGCCGTAAAAAGGCTATCGCGACCATGGCCGTGCTTTGGAGTGTCGCCACCGCTGCGTGCGCTCTGACTAAAAACTTTACCCAACTTTTCAGTATGCGGGCAATTGTGGGAGCCGGAGAGGCCGCTTATACTTCCGGAGGCCACGCGATGATCGCCGCCTATTTTCCCGAAGAGAAACGCGCCACCATGAACGGACTTTTCACCGCAGCCATCCCCATGGGCACGGCAATCGGAGTCGTCCTTGGCGGTATCATCGCTGTGAACTGGGGATGGAGGTACGCTTTCGGTCTGCTGGCCATCCCGGGCTTGATTGTGGCCATCCTCTTTTTCTGGGTGAAAGATTACAAGACCGTCCAGATCACAAAAAAAGACGGCACCGGGGAAATCAAAATGGGATGGAAAGATATCGCCCTGGAATTTCTGCGCACACCGACGGTGCTCTTTACTTATGTGGGATACGTGGGGAACACGTTTGTCACCACGGCGCTCATGACCTGGCTGCCCTCGTATTTCAACAGGGTTGACGGGATCCCCATGGACCAGGCAGGTGTAAAAACAGCCGTCGTGTTTCTGCTGGCAATATTCGGCGCCCCTCTCGGCGGGATGGTGACCGACAGGCTCCGGAAGAAATGGTTCCATGCGAGGATGAGCGTGCCGGCAGTCACTTCCCTTTTGACGGGACTATTTCTCTTTATCGGATTCTTCTTCCTTGAAGGAAAGGCGCAGTACCTTTTCCTGATATTCTTCGGCTTTACGGCTCCCATGTTCGCCGCCGGTGGTTCAGCCGTCACGCAAGACGTGGTTCACCCGGGTCTTCGGGCGATCTCGTATAGTCTGGCGCAGTTTTTCATGATGCTCTTAGGCTACAGCCTGAGTCCGATTTTTGTCGGCGCCATATCCGATCGGTATGATCTGCTCACGGCGTTCAAATTCCTGCCGCTCTTTTCTCTCCTCGGTGCCGCAGGGTTTTTTATCGGCGCGTTCTATTATGGAAGGGACTACAACAAGGTGCAGAAGGTGAAATTAGAAACATCAAAATAAATACATTTGACCAATCCCCCGGTTATGCCGGGGGATTGGTGTTTTTAGAATATCCAATATTCAAAAATTCATTATCTCCCGGCGGCGAATATTGCAGGGACTGCTCCCCGCACAGTCCTATACTTAATTGAGGAGAGAATTGTATGAAAGTTTTCGCTTTAAACGCCAGTGCCCGCAAAGATGGCAATACGGCCATGCTGCTGGGCACGGTTTTGGATGAACTAAAAGCCGAGGGTATGGAAACAGACCTGATTCAGCTGGGTGGAAAGATGATCAGTGGCTGCCGGGCCTGCTATAAGTGTTTCGAGAATGCCGATAAACACTGTGCGGTCAAATCGGACATGCTCAATGATATTCTGGATAAGATGGTTGAAGCCGATGGTATTCTGCTGGGATCACCTACTTATTTTTCCGATGTCACGGCCAATATGCGGGCGGTAATCGAGCGCTGCGGATTTGTCGCCCGGGCGAACGACTATATGCTGAAGCGTAAAGTAGGGGCAAGTGTTGTCGCTGTGCGCCGTGCCGGTGCCATTCCCGCTTTCTCCGGCATGAATTTGTTTCTGCACTATATGCAGATGGTCATGCCCGGTTCCAGCTACTGGAGTGTAGGCATAGGCAGGGATATCGGGGAAGTCCTCAATGATGAAGAAGGGCTGCAAACCATGAAAACTCTGGGCCAAAACATGGCCTGGCTACTAAAAAAAGTTGCCGATCCCCGATAGAGGGCGTGACAGAAAATATTTAATTCGATACCTTAAATGCAACCGTTTTAAAACGGTAATCACGGGTAGTAATCCCAAAGCAAACTGTGGGGGCATTATACCCTCCGCTTTGCGGGATAATTCGACCTGCAAGTTTCAGTGCACTTCGTTTCTGAAACTTGGGTCTCATTAACTTACCAATTCCGATATGTCGCAGATGACCTTTGGTTACTTCGCTTTCGGAATTGGAGTTTCACAATAAATTTTTCATAGGAGGATACACATGAGCTACAGCAACATTATTGTTTCCACAAAGGATTTTGTAACCACCATCACTCTCAACCGTCCACCCACAAACTCGGTCAATCTCGGCCTCCGTGAAGAGTTATATCAGGCTGTAACCGAGCTGGAAAAAAGCAAGGAAACCAGAGCCGTTATCATCACCGGTGCCGGTGAAAAAGGATTTTCCGCAGGGATGGATCTTTCGGATGTGGCCAATATTAATAATGGGCCTAACGGCAACAAGATTATGAATGCCATCTCCCGATCCAAAAAACCGTATATCGCAGCTATAAATGGTTATGCTCTGGGCGGCGGCTGCGAAACAGCACTGGCTTGCCATTTCCGCTTAATGACCGATAATCCCAAAGCAATGATCGGCCTTACTGAAGTTAATCTGGGCATTATTCCCGGCTGGGGCGGCGTTCAGCGTCTGCCGAGAGTTTTGGGAACATCCAAGGCTCTGGAGATAATTCTTTTCAGCAAAAGGTTATCCGGACCGGAAGCCCTGGCGATCGGTCTTGTGGACAAAGTTTTCCCCGCAGCTGATTTGATGAAAGAGGCGCAGGCATTTGCTGCGGCGCTGGCTAAACGTCCTCCCCTGGCAGTGGCGGCAGTTCTGGAAGGCATGAGCGTTGGAATGGATAAAGGCATTGATGAAGGCCTGCGTGTTGATGCTGAATGGCTAACCAAGCTAACCAGTAGTAAAGATGCCACGGAAGGCATAACAGCCTTCCTGGAAAAACGCGAACCAACATTCACCGGCGAATAAAAAAGAAATTAGCTTTTAAAGCGGCACAGTGACTGGCAACTCAAAATTATGCCGAGTTGCCGGTCACTGCGCCTTTATCATTTCATCCTGCTAAACAAAACGCTACCCAACAGAAACATAACTGCCGCGAAAAGCGTGATGACGGTCAGATCGACATAGAAGGGGAAAATGTGAACATTGAGAAGCGCGCCTCTGACACCGTCCACAGCGTAGGTTAGCGGATTTAGTTTTACCAGACTTTGCAGCCAGACGGGAAGCTTTTCGTCAACGGGAAAGAGCGCGCCGGAGAGGAAGAAAAGCGGGAAAACAAGAAAAGACGAGATGACCTGGAATCCTTCCAGGCTCTCGAGCATTGATCCCAAAGCAAGACCCATCGATACCAAAGCGATGGATGTGATCAGCAATAGCAGTAACGCCAGTGGAATGCCCCAGGGGTTGACCTGCGGAAACAAAAACGAAAAGCAAAAGAGTATCAGAACCTGAAGGATGACGTCTGTGCATCCGCCCAGAACTTTACCCAAAAATATGCTCAAACGTGATACCGGCGCCACAAGCACGGCCTTAAGCACATCGAGCTTGCGGTCCCAGACAATATAGAGACCGAAGAATACCGATCCGAAAAGCACCGACATGGTCAATACGCCCGGGTAGATATAGTCACGGTAATTGACATCACTGATACTGATACTGGCGCCTATCCCGCTGCCGAAAAGAAAAAGCCACATCAGCGGTTGAACAATACTGGAGACAATTCTGCTTTTTTCCCTCTGGAATACTTTGAACTCCCGCCACCAGACAGCGTAAATACCCATCAACTCTTTTTGGAGACGTCGCTTGTCCATTGTATCAATTACCTTTCTGACGGTACCTGGCTACGGAATCAACCCAACTGCCCGCGTCTTCAGCAGTTTCTTCACGCATATCACGTCCGGTCAGTTTGATAAAAACATCACTTAGTGTGGGCACTCTCACTTCCACGCATTCAACATCCCTGATCAGCGAGAGCAGCTCTGCCAAATGCAGATGAGCCTCTTTCATTGTTATTTCCAAAGCGCCATCGGTGAACTTTACTTCGCTCACATAAGGCAGAGCTTTGATCTTTTCTGCAGGCGGATATTTCGCCCGAATTAAAACTATATCTCCACCCATTGATTCCTTGAGATTTTCCGGAGAATCCAGGGAGATTATCCGACCGTGATCGATAATACCCACCCGATCACAGACCTGCTCGGCTTCTTCCATATAATGAGTAGTGAGTACTACGGTTGTTTGTTCCATCTTGGCCATTTTTTTGATGTATTCCCAGGTACGCGCTCTTGTCTGTGGATCAAGCCCCAGTGTCGGTTCATCCAGAAAAAGCACCGCCGGTTTATGCAAAAGGCCACGCGCGAGTTCCAGCCTTCTGCGCATTCCACCGGAATAAGTGCGCGTTATATCATTGCCGCGGTTTTGCAGATCGACAAGTTCCAGCATTTCATTGATTCTGTTTTGCCGTACATCGGCAGAAATGCCATAGAGACGAGCGTGAAGTTCGAGATTTTCGCGTCCGGTAAGAACGGTGTCTAAAGTGGGGTCCTGGAAGACAATGCCGACATTGCGCCTCACCCGGGCAGGTTCTTTGATAACGTTACAACCGGCAATTGATGCACTGCCGGAAGTAATATTGATGATCGTGCAGAGCATCCCAATGGTTGTGGTTTTGCCCGCGCCATTTGGCCCCAGCAGTCCGAATATTTCGCCCTTTTCGATATTAAGATCAATGCCCCGCACAGCCTGTATTTTGCCATACGTTTTGGTCAGAGCTTTAGTTTCGATAATCGCCATATCTTAAGAAGAATTCCTTTATGTATTGACGGATTATATGGAGCAATTTACATATTCGTCAAGAAAAAAAAGGCTATTGATTATAAGAATTTTCTTATAGCTTTTGGGGGAAAAAACTGCTAAAAATTTGCCATATAGTATTGTAAGTAATAATTTAACAACATCACCACTAAATTAAAGGAGGAAAGGGACAATGGCTGGAGAATTATTTTATGCGTCAAAACCGTGGTTAAAGTCTTATGAGAAAGGTGTACCCGAGAAGATTAACTATGAAGAGATTTGTATGCCCGATATTATGGAGCGTACGGTGGCGAAATTTCCCACCAAAAATGCTTTGATCTTCATGGGATACAAGGTTAATTTTACTCAATTAAAGGATATGGTGGACAGATTTGCGACCTGCCTGGCGGATTTCGGCGTGAAGAAGGGTGATTCTGTTTCCCTTCTGCTACCCAACGTTATTCCCTGCGTCGTTGCCTATTATGCCATCTTGAAAATCGGCGCCATCAACGTCATGAATAATCCCCTTTATTCCGACCGGGAACTGGAACATCAATTTAATGATTCCGGTTCCAAAGTATTAGTTACCCTTGATCTGCTCGGCAACCGAATGATCGATTTGCGTCCCAAAACAAAAATCAAACAAATAGTAATCACATCCATCGGCGATTATCTGCCGTTTCCGAAAAGCCTATTGTTCCCGCTCGTCGCCAAAAAGAAAAAGTTGGCCGCTGATGTAAAAGAAGCGTCGGACGTTTATCGCTGGAAGGATTGCATTGCCAAATATCAGCCCAATCCGCCCAAGGTAAAAATTTCTTTTACCGATGTAGCAATGTATCAGTACACCGGCGGCACTACCGGCGTTTCCAAGGGAGTCGAATTGACTCATGGCAATTTAAGCAAACAAGTACAGCAAATTGGCGCCTGGTTTCCGGCTTTTGAAACTGGCTCGGAAGTAATGTTAGGCGCGCTTCCCTATTTCCATGTTTTCGGTATGTCCTGTTGCATGAATTTTTCTGTGTATCAGGGCTTTTCGCAAGTGCTTGTTCCCAAACCGCAGCCGGAACCGCTTTTGGAAGCAATCAAACATTTTAAGCCTACCTTTACGCCTCTGGTGCCCACTATGTACATTGGCATCCTGAGCCATCCTGATTTGAAAAAAACGGATATGAGCTGCATCAAAGGCGCTTTTTCCGGCAGCGCACCCCTGCCGGTAGAAGTTATCAGCGAGTTTGAAAAAATTACCGGCGCCACTATTGTCGAAGGTTTCGGTATGACGGAAACCTGTCCGGTCACCCATATTAATCCTTTTGCCGACGGCGCCCGCAAAGTCGGTTCTGTAGGTCTTCCCATTTCGGATACTCAATGCCGGATAGTGCATTTGGAAAACGGCACTGAGGATATGCCTATTGGTGAACGCGGAGAATTAATTATCAAAGGGCCGCAGATTATGCGCGGTTATAAAGGCAAACCCGAAGAAACAGCCAATACCCTTAAGGATGGTTGGATATATACCGGTGATATCGCCACGATGGATGAAGATGGTTATTTCTTTATCGTTGACCGCAAGAAGGATATGATCATTTCCGGCGGCTATAATGTTTATCCGCGGGATATTGATGAAGTATTCTACATGCACCCCAAAGTTCAAGAAGCCTGCGCCATCGGTGTTCCCGATTCCAAGCGCGGGGAGACTGCCAAGATTTTTATTGTCTTAAAAGAAGGTCAAACGGGAACCCCCGAAGAATTCATAGAGTTTGCTAAGACCAAGCTTGCTGTTTACAAAGTACCCACGGAAATTGAATTCCGTACAGAATTGCCCAAGACCAACGTCGGCAAGATTCTGCGCAAAGAATTGCGGGCGGAAGAACTGGCTAAAAGAAAGAAATAGCCGAAAGTCACTATTTTGTCAGCCTCGCAGGCGGGAATCCAGCAATTTAAAAACGTGTTATGGATTCCCGCCTACATAACCTCATCACCTAGAAGAGCCTTTTACCTGTGATCACATGAAAAAAAGTTTGCCTCAAAAAGAGCACAAGACTGCTGACGTGGAAGATAACAATGCCGAGCTTCTGAGGAAACTCGATATATACCGGAACCTTGTAGAAGCGACCACAGATTCGATTTATATGGTTGATCACCTGTGCCGTTATATATATGTCAACACAAGACATTGCCTGCGTCTGGGTTTGCCCCAGGACGACCTTGTAGGCAGTTACTATAAAGATTTTCACACACCTGAAG
>Ga0247841_10009999_pt1 | contig 13070 bp, 11 predicted proteins | sample LaCruzMarch2015__2_FD_192410 | JGI IMG/M metagenome (GOLD analysis project Ga0247841, IMG submission 192410) | Freshwater microbial communities from meromictic Lake La Cruz, Castile-La Mancha, Spain - LaCruzMarch2015_18m | ecosystem: Environmental > Aquatic > Freshwater > Lake | place: Spain... | reverse complement strand
TTTGCAAGAGGGACGACAAGAAGGACGACAAGAAGGACGACAAGAAGGTCTGAAAGAAGGTCTGCAAGAAGGGCGACAAGAAGAATGTATTTCTTTAGTGACGCGCTTATTGAGGCGAAAATTTGGCATCCACCCAGAACTTGACTTAGCACTGGCGCAATTACCAACTGTACCCGTTGAAAAATTGGAAGATTTGGTCGAGGTTATTTTTGATTGGACAAAAATAAGCGATTTGACTGAGTGGCTTAATGGTGACAATTTTTCAGGCAACAACACCTGAATAGTCACTGCATAGTTAAGGAAATCTCTAAAACAGTAATCAACAGCGCTTTACTTATGCCATGTGTTCGTTTGTAGATTACTGTTTCTAGGTATGCCGAAAAAGGATTTAGTCTCGATTGTTGACGCTAAAATTTCTTTCACCATACAATGCCTCATAAGCACTTTTTTACCGGCATCTATTTTTGAGGCAAATTATGCAAAGCTGAATTCATATAACAATCGAATGACCTAATGATTTTGTCCAATTTCAGGTAACGCCCGATATCAGGCAAGAAGTGCCGGCCTTTTATGTACTTTGGCTCTACCAACAAGTGCGAGTCAACCTAGTTAAAGCAGTCTAGTTGGCAGCGGTTGACCTGTAGACTTTATGAGTATTTACAAAGCAAAGCAGATGCCTGTTATCAATATGATATGAGATAAACGGCTTGAAGTGCTGTTCGGTCAGTTGCTTGTCCCTGTTGTCGTCTATGAAGAGATAGTCATGCCAAACACACCACACACTCTGCACGTTTACCTAACGATCTACGGGACAAGTTTCGTGCAGTGGAATACTGCATTTATTTATCTGGATACCATTCTTGAATTCGCTGGCGAAACGATAAGGAGAGACTAAGTGTATGAACATCGCCTTTCGCACCGATGCTAGCAGCCAAATCGGCACTGGCCATTTTATGCGTTGCCTGACCTTAGCTGTTGGCTTAAAACAACATGGCATACAGATCCGCTTTGTCAGTCGCAACCTGCCCGATCATTTGCACAACATGCTGGCAACAAAAGGCATGGAGCTCGTATTGTTAAAAAACAATGTAAATGACTCACAGATAGATAATTTGGCACATTCGGCGTGGCTGGGCATCAGTCAAGCACAGGATGCACAAGATACGATTCAGGCGCTATCGGGTCAATCATGGGATTGGCTAATCGTTGACCACTATGCGCTGGATACTCGTTGGGAAACTGCAATGCGCGAAACGGCCAAGCAGATCATGGTCATTGACGATATTGCTGATCGTCAACATGAATGTGATGTGTTGCTGGATCAGAATTTCTATTCAGACATGCAAACGCGTTACAGCGGCAAAGTCCCTGCGCATTGCCAGTTATTGTTAGGCCCTCGCTACGTCTTATTGCGGGAAGAATTTAGAACGTTACGTGAGCAGATCAAGCCGCACACTGGAGAAGTAAAAAGGCTATTGGTATTTTTTGGCGGTGTGGATGCAGATAATTACACAGGCCATGCCATTAAGGCTTTGGCCGATATGACTATTAAAGGAGTGGATGTGGACGTAGTGATCGGCGCACAACACCCATGCCGCGCTGAAATTGAAACGAATTGCGCTGCTCTAGGATTTGTTTGCCATGTACAAACTGACAAGATGGCAGAATTGATGGCGACGGCTGACTTGGCAATTGGCGCTGGTGGTTCAGCGACATGGGAGCGTTGTTGTTTAGGATTACCGTCTTTAATTGGAGCAATCGCACACAATCAAATCAGAGCAGCAAATGATTTATCAGATGTAGGTGCTATTAAATATCTTGGTATGATGCAAAACATTAACTTGGAAATATTAAAACAAGAAATCAATAAAATTTATTGTGGTGATAATATGAAGAAAATATCATCAATAGCATTTAAGTTAGTTGATGGTAATGGAGTAAGTCGATTAGTTAAAATATTGGAGAAAAATAATGGAAGATAAAATTCTAGAACATTGGAATCAACGTGCAAATTTAGAAGATCGAGCTGGAAGTGATGATGTTATTCTGAAAGAACTAGAAATAAATGCGATTGCTAAACACATTCTTGATGGAATGGTAGTTGCTGAATTTGGTTGTGGAAATGGTGCTACGGCGATTAAGTTAGCGACTAAGTTTGACATTGAATTGTATTGTTTCGACTTTTCACCCTCTATGATTGAGTCAGCACGCAAGCATGTAAAAGATGCTAAACTTGAAGATAGAATTCATTTTGATGTCTGTGATGTAAGAAATGAACTTGTGCTCCAGAAAAAGTTTGATTTAGTTTACAGTGAACGTATGATCATCAATTTGCCCGATTGGCAGGCACAGGCACGAGCAATTCGGTATTTACTTAGCCATTTAAAGCCAGAGGGTAAGTATTTAATGTGTGAAAGTAGCAAGGTCGGGCTTGACAACCTAAATAAACTGCGGAAATCAGCAGGGTTAGAGTCTATACTACCACCTTGGCATAATGTTTACATTGAAGATGAGTTAGTTGATTCTTTAGTAATTCAGGATGTAAGACTACTTTATGTCGAGTCATTTAGCGCAACATATTATTTTCTAAGTCGAGTTGTCAATGCTTGGTTAGCAGCAAAAGAGGGCGTACAGCCTTCTTACCAAGCGCCTGTAAATCAACTTGCTTTTCAGTTGCCACCTTTTGGCGATTGTGCTCAGAGTAAGTTATGGGTCTTTGAAAAACAATATACTGAACAATCAGTTTAAAATATTAAGCAATCACACTGGGCGTTTAATTCAAAGGTAATTGATTTAATGACAAATGTAAGAGTTGTAATTGCAACACCCCACACACGACACGATGTGCTTGAGAAAAATATACGTGAACTCATGGGAATAGAGGTACTTCGTGTGCGCAGTCCTGCCGAGATGGATTCTTCTATTCTTGCCGACTTTAATCCGCGATTTATATTTTTTCCCCATTGGTCATGGAAGATTCCTGCGAACATCTTTGAAGAATTTGAGTGTCTGATTTTTCACATGACTGATTTGCCGTTTGGCCGTGGGGGCAGTCCGCTTCAGAATCTTATAGTACGCGGCATTCGTGAAACGAAATTGACGGCGTTACGTTGTGTTGCGGATTTCGATGCGGGTCCAATTTACATGAAGTGTCCGTTGTCTCTATTTGGTTCAGCTGAAGAAATTCTGTTACGTGCAAGTAAGATCACTGAAGAAATGATCAAGAGCATTGTGCTCGAGCAACCGACACCACAGCCACAAATTGGCGAGCCAACAAGCTTTAGTCGGCGCACTCCACGAGATGGAGATTTGGCAGAACTGGATGAATTGGAAAAGGTGTTTGATTATATCAGAATGCTGGATGCTGACGGCTATCCCTCCGCTTTCCTCGAAACAGAGAATTTCAGATTGGATTTTAGTCGTGCCAGTTTAAAGTCAGATTCAATCATTGCTGATGTAAAAATTTCCAGGAGGAAACCTTGAACACTGCTCTTGTAATTGCTGCACATCCAGATGATGAGGTGTTAGGATGCGGTGCCACGATTGCTCGCCTCATCGCGGAAGGATGGCAAGTGCATGTTCTTGTCGTCGCCGAAGGCGCAACTGGCCGGAGTGTTAAGCGCGACTCTTTAATGCATCAGGAAGAATTATCCGATTTGGCTAAATGTGCTGAAGCGGCTAACAACATTCTCGGTTCAACTTCACTTAAATTGTCTTCACTGCCGGACAATCGCATGGATGGATTAGAATTGCTGGATATTGTGAAACTAATAGAGGCAGAGATTGACTACCACAAGCCTTCCTTAGTGCTATCGCATCATGCAGGTGATGTGAATATTGATCATAGAGTCCTCCACGATGCGGTCATAGCGGCTTGCCGCCCGCAACCTGGTCATTCAGTGAAAAATCTATTGTTCTTTGAAGTGCCTTCCAGTACAGAATGGCGTCCAGCAGCCTCTGGCATGGTTTTTACCCCGAATTATTTTTACGATGTGGCAGACTATCTAGCGAAAAAACTGGAGGCATTACGTGCATATAAATCTGAAATGAGGGATTTTCCACATCCTAGGTCTATAGAAGCTGTCGAGCATCTTGCTCGATTGAGGGGCGCGACAGTGGGTTGTGCAGCAGCAGAAGCTTTTATGTTAGGACGCGCCATCATCTAATTGACAATCTGAGAGAGAAAACGTGTATATAGAGAATCGCTTAATAGGTCACAATGCAGCGCCCTTTATCATTGCCGAAATGTCTGGCAACCATAACCAATCGCTAGAACGCGCATTGGACATTGTCGAGGCCGCCGCCAAGACTGGTGCGCATGCGTTAAAGATTCAGACCTACACACCCGACACCATGACGCTAGATTTGGACGAGCGAGAATTTTATATTAGTGATCCAAATAGTCTTTGGGCGGGGTCATCGCTCTACAAACTTTATGGTGAAGCCTACACTCCTTGGGAATGGCATAAACCTATTTTTGAACGAGCAAGATCTCTGGGCATTATTCCCTTTAGTACACCTTTTGATGATACTGCGGTAGATTTACTTGAAAGCCTAGAGGTTGCTTGCTATAAAATTGCTTCGTTTGAAAATACTGATTTACCGTTGATACGCCGTGTTGCAGCTACCGGCAAACCAATGATTATTTCCACCGGCATGGCCAGCATTGCTGAACTGGATGATACTGTTTGTGCTGCTAGGGAAGCGGGCTGTAAAGATCTTATTTTACTGAAATGTACCAGTACCTATCCTGCCACCGCAGATAACACCAATATTCTAACCATCCCACACTTGCATGAACTGTTTAATTGCGAGGTGGGCTTATCTGATCATACGATGGGCATTGGCGTATCTGTTGCCAGCGTTGCTTTAGGTGCTACAGTGATTGAAAAGCACTTTACCCTTAATCGTTCTGATGGCGGTGTGGATAGCACCTTTTCCATGGAACCTGCTGAAATGGCGCAACTTGTCTTAGAAACTGAGCGTGCTTGGCAGGCCTTAGGTAAGGTGAGTTATGGTGCGACGGAAGCGGAAAAAAAATCGATGGTCTTCAGGCGCTCATTGTATGTTGTGAAGGATTTAAACGCAGGTGAGGTGTTAAATAAAGACAATGTGCGTGCAATTAGACCTGGTTTAGGCTTGCCACCAAAGTATCTTGAGGTGGTGTTAGGTAAAACTGTCAAACAAGATGTGCGACGAGGAACAGCCTTGTGTTGGGATTTAATTGGATAGTAACAGATGAAAATAATTGCAACTATTGAAGCACGCATGACCTCTAGTCGTTTGCCAGGCAAAGTCTTATTGCCCGCAGCAGGCAAGCCCATGCTAGAGCATTTGGTTAATCGGCTGCGTGCCGTTCCCTCGTTGCATGGAATAGTGTTGGCTACAACAATTAATTCCACCGATGATGAATTAGAGATTTTTGCTAAGCGTATTGGCATTGATTATTACCGAGGTAGTGAAGAGGATGTGATGGCACGCGTTATTGGCGCTGCTGAAAGTATTGGTGCTGATGTTATCGTTGAAATTACCGGTGATTGCCCAATTATTGATCCCCAAATTGTTGAACAAACCATTCGTGTTTTTATGGCTAATCAGGCAGATTATGTAAGTAACGCACAGGTCAGAAGTTACCCAGACGGAATGGATGTGCAGGTGTTTCGCTTAACTACCTTACAACGCTCAGCAGCGATGACAAACAATGCACTTGATCATGAACACGTCACCTTGCATATTCGTAAGCACCCAGAGTTTTTTTCTCCTATACACTTACTTGCACCGCCTGAAATTGAGTGGCCTCACCTAGGACTCACGCTTGATGAACCCAGAGATTATGATTTATTGAAAAAATTGATTGAGCATTTCGAGCCAAATAATTCTTTATTTAGCTGCTTAGAGGTCGTTAACTTACTTCGACAACGCCCAGAGTGGTTAGCTATTAATCAAGCCGTGCTGCGCAAGGGTGATTTATGATTGCCGTGGTGAGTCATGATGCAGGTGGGGCTGAAATCTTAAGCAGTTGGTTACGTCGATGTGCCGAACCTTATTGTGTCGTGCTTGATGGCCCTGCACAGGTAATTTTTCAACGTAAGTTGGGTGAGTGTTGTGTGCTTGCCTTAGACGAAGCCATTAAACAAAGCGATTGGGTGCTGTGCAGCACCAGTTGGCAATCTAATTTGGAGCGACTAGCGATCAGCCAAGCTAAGGCGGCCGGTAAGAAAGTTGTTGCCTTTTTAGATCATTGGGTGAATTACGAGCAACGCTTTCAAGAGCAAGGCGTGGCGGTGTATCCTGATGAGATTTGGGTTGGTGACGTTGAGGCTGAGCGCCTCGCCAAAGCACTTTTTCCAGAACTGCTGATTGTGTTACAGGTCAATCCTTATTTTGAAGATGTGCAGCAAGAGTTAACATGCCTTCAAACATCAACACATAATACTACTCAGCATGCAGTTCTTTATGTGTGTGAACCGATTCGTGAACACGCCTTGCTTCGTTATGGCAATGAGCGTTACTGGGGCTACACTGAAGAAGATGCCTTGCTTTTTTTCTTAAATAACATCACGTTGCTTGGTAGTGCCGTTGAACGTATTAAAATTCGCCCACACCCTTCTGAGAGTAGAAGTAAATATGACTGGTCTAAACAGAGCACTTCTTTACCGATTGATATTGGCGGTAATAAAACTTTGTTTGAAGAAATAGCTGAGGCGGATATTGTGGTAGGGTGTGAATCGATGGCAATGGTCGTGGGCTTGTTGGCAAACAAACGTGTACTTAGTTCTATTCCTCCCGGTGGCAGAGCGTGCTGTTTACCTCAGCAGCAAATAGAGCAACTATCTGCACTGTGGGTTCGTGCGCAGCGACAGCCTCATGCCTAAAACCTGCCTTCTTATTGGTTTAGGTCAAATCGGTATGGGTTATGACTTAGCGCTTGATCCGCGCCAAGCTATTTATAGTCATGCGCGAGCACTTTCCTTGCATCCCGCCTTCAAACTCATAGGCGCAGTTGATCCGTCAGCAACACAACGGGCACTGTTTGAACATCATTATAAGCAACCTGCTTATGCTGAATTAGCCAAGGCACCCGCAGCAGATGTGGTGATTATTGCTTCGCCAACAACAGCACACTGTCATGTGTTAACGGCTGTACTTGCACAGTTTAGGCCTAAAGTAATTGTCTGTGAAAAACCTTTAGCTTATAGTTTGGCAGAGGCGCGTTATATGGTTGATGCGTGTGAAGTTGCTGGCGTTACGCTTTTAGTTAATTACATGCGTAGAGCCGATCCTGGGGTAATAGCCATCAAAAAACGTTTTGAATTATCCACAATAGCCTCGCCAATTAAAGGCTGTGTTTGGTATTCCAAAGGTTTTTTACATAACGGGTCGCATTTTTTTAACCTGTTAGAATTTTGGCTTGGCGCCTGTGTACGCATCAACGTATTGGATGCTGGTCGTGTGTTGCACGCTCAGGATGCAGAGCCTGATGTGCAGGTCGAATTTGAGCGTGGAAAAGTGGTTTTTTTAGCAGCATGGGAAGAGGCTTTCTCATATTACACGATAGAACTACTCAGCCCCTCAGGTCGATTAAGTTATGAACATGGAGGCGAGTTAATTACTTGGCAAACAATTCAAACTAATCCAACCTTTCCAGGCGCAAGAAAACTTCATTCTGATAAGGAGCTGATTGCCAACGGAATGAGTCATTATCAATGGCATGTTGCTGATCAACTTGTCAACGTTCTTAACGACCAACCGCATGATTTATGCACGGGGCTACAAGCACTGACAACTTTGGCAGCAATGCAGCAAATAAGTTAACAGAGATAACTATGACGATAGAAAAATTAGCACTTCATGGTGGGCAAAAAACCATCGTTCAGCCTTTTAAGCACTATAATCCAATTGGTGAAGAAGAGGTCGAGGCGGTAACTGCGGTGGTTAAATCGGGTGTCCTTTCAAAGTTTCTGGGGTGTTGGGATCCAGATTTTTACGGTGGCCCCAAGGTGCAGGAGTTTGAGCGTGCTTGTGAACATTATTTTAATGTTAAACATGTCGTTACGGTAAATTCATGGACTTCAGGTTTGATTGCAGCAGTCGGTGCCATTGGCATTGAGCCAGGCGATGAGGTTATCGTCACGCCATGGACTATGTGCGCCAGTGCAACCGCAATTTTGCATTGGAATGCGATTCCTGTGTTTGCAGATATTGAATCCGAGACCTTTAACCTAGACATTAACTCTGTTGAAGCGAATATCACTGCGCATACCAAAGCGATTATGGCGGTAGATATTTTTGGTCATTCTTGTGATATCGATGCCTTAATGGCACTGGCTCAGCGTTATCAATTAAAAGTCATCACCGACACAGCACAAGCACCCGGTGCGTTTAATAAAGGGCGGGCAGTAGGAACCTTAGCTGATATTGGTGGTTTTAGTCTTAATTATCATAAGCATATCCATACTGGCGAAGGCGGGATTGTGGTGACGAATGATGATGAACTGTTTGAGCGTTTACAGCTGATTCGTAATCATGCCGAAGCGGTGGTTGCGGCTAAGGGCGTTAGTAATATAGCGAACATGGTTGGTCATAATTTCCGCTTGGGTGAAATAGAGTCAGCCATTGGAATTGAGCAATTAAAAAAACTCAAAGGCTTTGTGGCAAGTAGACAAGGTGCGGCTGAGCGTTTAACTAAAGGGTTGCAAGGATTAGCAGGACTGCGTACGCCAGTGGTTAAACCTGATTGCACTCATGCGTATTATGTGTACCCGATAATTTTAGATGTTGATTTGCTTGGTGTTGAGCGACAACAGATTCATACTGCCCTAGAAGCTGAAGGGGTGACTGGATTGGCTTCAGGGTATGCTAATATTCATTTATTACCCATGTATCAAAAAAAGATTGCCTATGGAACTAAGGGGTTTCCGTGGACATCCGATATTTGTCAGCGTGATGTAACGTATACCAAGGGTATTTGTCCAGTGGCTGAAGAGCTTCATGATCGCAGCTTTCTGGGGTTTGAAATGTGTCTTCATGAGTTAGACGCTAAAGATGTAGATTTAATTATTGCTGCGTTTCAGAAGGTTTGGCGGCAACTAGAGTCCCTGTAAGTCAGCGCTTCGTTTTGGCGCGTTGAGGAAGCTCTTCATCATTACATGTGTGCTAGTTGAGCTGAATAAGTACCTAATACCTAGATTAGCTAGGGCTAATAGGTTTTAAACATTTCCTTTTTTCTGCAAGAGATAAAAAATATGACTAATAAATTTCCTTATACCCTAATCCAGTGTTTCGCCGCGATTGCTCAACATCATGGTTTGCAGATTAATTCAGAAAAAATAATCAATCATTATGCGTTAACGGATGCCGAACCAGCATCCACATTATTAATGCACATAGCCGTTAACAATGGTTTGCAGGCTACGTTAAAAAAATTGTCTTGGGAATCTCTTCTTGACTTACAGGCGATATTTCCTGCCATAGTGCGACTTAATAACAGCAATGGAATTATTATCGTGGGAGCTTCTACTGAGGGAGATGGTAAAGTTGCAATTCTTGATCCCTTAGTTAATTTTCCTGTCGCACAGATGCTCACTCGTGATCAGTTGTGTAGCCAATGGGACGGCGAGGTGCTCGTTTTCAAATTAGTTAATCCAGAAGATAGCGTGATGATTCATAGGGAAGCCATTGACAGTCAGTATGAGTTAACAGAGATTCTGAAAAGTCATCACCTTACTTTGGATGATTTGCCGCCAATAAATTGCCCAATAAGTGTTCAGGATTTGTTTGCTACCTTAAATTCTGTTTCGTTTGATCATCCTTTGCGAGAAAACATAACTGCATTGCTTGGCGTAGTTGTTCATAACGTTAATTTATATGCAGAAGATAAGTGGGGAGTCTGCAACATTAAATCATGGCCGAATAAATCGCTGAATGGTGATGGCCGGCAATTATCTAATGAGTTATTTCTTGCGGATTCGATGGCATTTATCGATAAAAAAACCCCCATTGTTTCAATGGGCTCCTGTTTCGCTGTCGAAATTGCACGATGGTTACAAACACATGGTTATAACTATGTCGTTACCGAAAATAATCCTAATGTCGAAGGTTTGCATTCATCATCGTGTCGCTGGGGCGTTATTTTTAATACGCCAGGTTTCTATCAAACGATTTCTCGGGCTTTCAATAATGATATGCCTAAAATTTTGCAGAAAACGGGAGAAAAATATCGTGATATTTTTCGTGAAGAAATTATTTACCCAGAAAATGAGCTAGATACCTTCGATCAGGACTATGAGCAGCATGTAGTGAGTGCTCGCAAGGCACTATTGGATTGCAAAGTACTTATTTTAACAGTTGGGCTTAATGAAGTTTTTTTGCATTTGCCGACACAGCGTTACTTGCATAGAAATCCTTGGAATTTAAACCCTTTTTTATGGGAAGAGAAGGTGTTAACCGTAGCAGAAAATGTTTATTTTCTTCGTCAAGGCATAGAGTTACTTAGAAGTAAAAATAAAGACGTAGTGATTTTAATTTCAGTTAGTCCCGTGCCTTTATTACGAAGCTTTCAGTCTGGACATGTTGCCGTTAACACGTTTCATTCTAAAGCGGTGTTGAGGTGTGCCGTTGAGGAGGTATGTAATACATTGGCTAACGTTCACTATATGCCTTCATTCGAAACAGTTATGTATCATGGTTCAGTTGATCCATGGGAAGATGATGAACGTCATGTTAATGAGGCAGTAATTTCAAAAATCATGAATTTATTTGAATTCCAGTTTTGTAAAGATCCTCGTGTGGAAATTAATAAAACAAGGTATTTGGAAAGCAAAGTGGCACGCGAGTTTTTTCATAATTTACCTACTGAACTAAAAAATAATGCTGAAATGGCATTACGATTTGAATCACATGCCAATAGATTGCTTGATTTTATTGAAAAGTCCATCGAACCATTAGATAAAGCATATTTGATAATGAGAAACCATTATGCGGTTTATGGGGATGTTATTGATCAGGCTATCTCCGCACAAATAGCAAATAAATTTCCATTAGCTGATTTAAAATTAATGCGTTACGACACCATTTTTCCTTATCAAGCTATCCATGTTGACACAGCAATCAATGATATTCAGGGGGATGGTTATCATTTTTGCCCCTTTAAATTAAACGCACAACAGATCGCGGAAATCCTTAATTATTATCAAGAAAATAATGAGATAGCGTATGCGTTGAAGTTTCCAGTAGAGCTTATCGATAATGATTTTACGCGGAGATTATTTATGGATAGATATTTTGTTGAAGTTGCTGCTCGCTTTTTAGATACACCGCCAATTTTTGAGTCTGTGACAGGCTTTGACACCAGTGCAGGCGAGGTGAGTGCTGCCAAGTTGTCTGAGTATGCGATGAGCTTTCATTTCGATAAAGATAATATAGCTTGGTTAAACGTGTTTATTTATTTGGATGACATTACTGTTGATAATGGCCCGCATTGTTATGTACCTGGGTCTCAAAAAAATAGAGGCGGTCAACTACTTCGTGATGGTCGTTTTTCTGATGAAGAGATTGCCCAATATTACGGTTCAGACGCTGTTAAAGTGATTACAGGGAGCGCGGGAACTATGTTTTTTGCTAATACGCATTGTCTTCATAAAGGAACAATAGTAAAAAGTGGGCAGCGACGTGTTTTACAATTTCGTTATACTAATTCAATGTTCGGAGCACATTTATCGCAAGGGAAACTGATGTTCTTAGGTGATGAGCATTTAGAAGCGTTGGCGCCGCAGATTTATGAAAACCCAAGGATGTATCAGAATTTTATTTTTGAATCAAAAGTATAGCTTGTGAATGACTGAACCTATTTACGTATACATCGTATTCAACATTAATAGATAAAAAACCATGAATTTACAGCAAGCCAATGAGCAGGACACTGACTTTAAAGTCGGATTTTTAACAAGGATAGATGAGCCATTACTGGCGCTTACGCTTGAGGCGGCATTTGCTAATGGAATTACTAACAGTGTTGTTATCTGTGATTCAAAACTCATGTCAGAAAAAGATTTAAAAATATGGCGAGAAAGGACAGGCAATGCCTTTAAAGAAGTTGAATCAAGCGATGCTCTTTATAAGTTTGGCTCAACAATGCTGCCTTTCTACTTTGTTGATAGCCATAATAGCAGTCAAACGCTTGACCTGATTAGTGCGCTAGGTTTGCATTGTCTGTTTAACGCTGGAACGCCACGAAAACTTACCCATACTATTATAAATAGTGTTGAGCATGGTGTAGTTAATGTTCATCCTGGGATTTTACCTAACTATCGTGGTTGCTCTTGTGTTGAGTGGGCGATATTAAATGATGATAAGGTAGGCAATACGGCGCATTTTATGGATGAAGACTACGACACCGGTTCGATAATTACCTCAGAAGGGTATGATTTCCCCAAGAATGCACGTTATCAAACGATTAGGACAACAGTATATCGGGAGGGCTGTCATTTGGCAGGTAGAGTCTTAGCGTCAATAAAGAAACATAAGATACGCCCAATTGATGGGCAGTTACAAACGGCTGCATCAGGAACGTACTGGCCGCCTATTTCAGTTGATGAAATGGCGACTGTTTTGCAAAAATTGGATGCCTCAGAATACCGTTATCAGATTTTATAATATTTACCTTTTTGAACTGATTAATATGAAAGTCCTAATTATAGAAAGTACACCCGCTACACCTCATGCAGAAACTGGATTAGAAATTGCAATTAAAGAAAATCTGGCTGGGTCAGAGGTTATTTATTGTCCCATTTTTCATCTTTTTCCTTATCTTATATGGAAAAGTAATATCAATGGGCGTAATGCTTCAGGTAAAGAAGATTCAATTGACGAGTGGTTGGCGTATTTGACCACCACAGTTAGCCCCTTTGCAGAAGTGGATTTATTTTCGCTTGCAACTGTTCCAAATTATCTGAATGAATCGATTAGGCAAAATATTTTTGATTTTTCCTATGATGCCCAGCCACTGGGTAAATTGGTGAAGAGTAATGCTATAGAGTTATTTAAAACTATTGATTTGAACGCCATATTGG
>Ga0247841_10009998_pt1 | contig 13072 bp, 17 predicted proteins | sample LaCruzMarch2015__2_FD_192410 | JGI IMG/M metagenome (GOLD analysis project Ga0247841, IMG submission 192410) | Freshwater microbial communities from meromictic Lake La Cruz, Castile-La Mancha, Spain - LaCruzMarch2015_18m | ecosystem: Environmental > Aquatic > Freshwater > Lake | place: Spain... | reverse complement strand
ACCTCCTTCAAGCCAGAGATTCAAATCCCTGCTTCCTGTCATCACTTTTTCAACTGTTTCCATATAAAATCCAATTAAAGTCATATTATAAGGATTATTATAGTAAATTATTATTAATTAATATATTCTAAAGATAATATACCTTTTTTTATTAGTTTTACTTTATCTAGATTGAGCTTCAAATTCCCAAACTAATCCTATTGTACATTATCAATATATTTATCTCATTAAATCGTACATTACTAATATCTCTCCTTCCTAAACCTTTTAAACCCAAATAACAAATTAATATAAATAACATGAAAAACAAAAATGTAGGATTTCTTATATCAGGCATAGCTGTTTTAATGCTAATAATAATCCTAATTTTCAATTTCGGATTAACAAAAATAATAAATCTTTCCTGTTCCCATGGTTCTGAATGTGGAATGTACACTTCAGTAAGAATTCAAACCTATTTTAGTCTTACAATAACATTATTTGTCTTTATGATAGGAATCTTTCTCATATTTTCAAAAGAAAATGAAAAAGTAATAATTAAAAAAATACATCCTCTTGCATCAGCAAAACCTAAAAAATTTAATCCAAAATCAATGGAGAACCTAAATCAAGAAGAAAAGAACATAATGAATCTCTTATTGGAAAATAATAATTCAATGTTTCAGTCACAATTAATAGAAAAAACAAATCTTAATAAGGTAAAAATTACTAGACTTCTTGATAGCTTAGAATCTCAGGGATTAATAGAAAGAAAAAGAAGAGGCATGACAAATATTGTTATGTTAAAATAATAAGTATGATAAATAAAGTAAAAATTAATAACAAATAAACTCTTGCTAACACTACTCTCCTTGTCATATAAACATTAATGATATAAAATGCAAAAAACAATAAAAATTTACACTCTAGAATGGTGTCCACATTGCAATGAATTAAAATCATATCTAAAAAGCAAAAAATTAGAATTTGAAAACATTGATGTTGAAGACAATGAAGACGCAGCAGAAGAGATAGTTGAAAAAACAGGCCAGGAAGGATTTCCCATAATTGACATTGATGGAGAGATTCTAATAGGTTTTGATAAAAATAAAATAGAAACCCTATTAAACTCCTAAATAATAATTCAAAGAAGGTAAAATGAAAAAGAACACATTAATTTTCTCAACAATAGCAATAATACTAGTAATCCTTGTTCTTGGAATAATGTTTTTCAGTCCTGCATTTGGAAATGCAGATAAAAATCCAAATAAAGATTCTACTAAAGAAAATACTCCGCCTATGCCTCCAACTCCAATAAAAACCTATAACATTGAAATAAAAGACATGCAGTTTTCACCTTCAGAATTAACAATAAAAAAAGGAGATAAAGTAACCTGGACAAATAAGGATTCTGCTCCGCACACAGTAACAAGTGATTCAGGAAGTGAACTTGATTCAGCATCTCTCTCAACAGACGAAACTTATTCAAATATTTTCAATGCAGCAGAAACCTATGCCTATCATTGCAAAATTCACCCAAGTATGAAAGGAAAGATAATTGTGAAATAATCATGAAACTCCTTCTGTAACCAGTTTCAGACTAATGCTTAAAAGCTGTTTCAAACAGATATTTTTAACTAAATATAACTTAGGAGGTAAAAATGAATTGGGCTTTAATAGTACTGGTAATCGCTGGATTGCTTTTAGTAACCGTAGTAGCTGTAAATGCATATGTTTCAAACCAGCCAGTTGTAAAAACAACATCTGGTTGTGGAAGTTGCAATGGGCAGTGCACTGCTGAAAGTGGATGTGGAAAAGCAGGCTGTTCTGCAGCAGCAACAGGAACTTGCAATTGCGGTAAGTAAAATAATTTATTGATTTTTTTATTTTTATTTCTGGAAAATCGTAAGATTTTACAGCGCCAAAAATCATTTATGATTTTTGAGCGTTTTATTTTATAAGAATCACTCTCCACATCCAAACCATCCTTTTCCAGATTTTTTTAGTTTTTCTCCTGAATTTCTAATAGAATACTCCAAACCTGGATTTTTTAATTTTAATTCTTCAACATAATTTCTAGCTTCTTCAAGCAGTTTAGAAATATTATCTGGCTCATTTGTATGAAGAAATTCAATTAATCCACTATTTTCATAAATAAAAACCTGAAATCCAAAGATACCTCCGAATTTCTAAACTATAAAGAGAATTAATTCTTTTGCCAGAGATAATTATATTCAGTCATTTTCCAGCCTTCTTGAACTCATCAGCGTATTTTTCCAAATCTTTTTGGACTTTTGCAATTGCATCAGAAAGAGCTTTTTTAGCAGTCTTACCATCTGTTACAATTTTTAAAATAAGAGGTCTTGAATAATGCTCTTTCTTCCAAGCAGCCATTTTAACAGAATCATCTTCATTTAAATAAACTCTGACAATTTCAGCAATAGTCTGGTTATCCAATTGAACATCTAGTTCATTTTTTTCATCACGTAAAATTTTTAATTCCATAGAAATCTAACAAAAAATAGGTTTTTAAAACTTTGTTTTAATGAAAAAACCTGTTTTTTGTTTATAGGCATTATTAATCTTCATCTTCAAAAGCCTCATCAAAAAGCTTGTCAACCTTATTCTCTTTTTCTGAATTCTCCTCTGAATTCAAAAGTTCACTCCCACCAAGAAGATTATCCAGTTCTTTTGATTCCCTTTCCTTAAAAGTTCTCAGTTCCTCTTTTCTTGCCTCAATAACCTTTTGTTTCTCTTCAATTTTTTTCTGCTCTTCTCTTTGCTCCTGTTTTGTTGCATCAATTCTTCTTCTGTGCAATTCTCTCAAATCTTTTAAATGAACCTTTGTCAAATCAGCCCTGCTTAGATCAAAATCCTCACTCTCTTGTTTTTCTATAAGTTGCCTAGTGTACTCATCTTCAGGTTCCTTTTCTTCATCTTCATCAATCTTAGGCTCAGGGATAAAATCTAATTCTCTTCCATACTCGTCCAATAAAACTGGATTTCTTTCTTTTACAAAAACAGGATTTTTTATCAGCCTTATATTAAAAAATCTCTCTATTTTTCTTATGGTATCTTCATAGTCAAATCCAAGCTCACCTTTTTCAAGCATTTCAATATCTCCCTCAAAAATACCAAGCATCTCAGACAACTGTCTCTGAGAAAATCCTTTTCTTCTTCTTACTTTCATAATTTCCCAATGAAAATGCTCAATCAATTCTGGCCTTTCCTTAACAGGAAGCTCTAATTCTGGATGCTCATCCAATCTTTTCAATTTTTCATTAATCCTCATAACCTCTCTCTGCTCAGGACTAGCAGAAACTCCAGAAAGCCTCTTCATACGTTCATAAACACTATAGGGTTTTTCAGATTCCTTGAGCTGAGAATCACCCATTTTCTTGATTAGAGGTATATTTTCAATGATAGAGCATCTCTCACAGAGCAAATCCATGCTTCCCTCATAAATAGCATCAAATAATCTAACTCTGTCACTTTTTACCCCGCATCTGGCACACTTTTCAATAAAAAACATTCTAAACCTCCATTTGCATGTAAAAATATACAAGAACTGCTTTTTATTCTTATTTATTCTAAGAAATATATATTCTCCTAATTGCTAAAGTATTTTTTCAAATCATCTATACTTTTAAGCTCGCTTATCTTTATTTTTCCGTCAATTAATATGACTGGCAAATCTTTCTGCAAAATATTGTACTTATCCAAAATTAAATCAACAGAAGTTATATTATTGTCTGCTGCAATTGGAATAAGAAGTACCTTATCCCCTTTATCATTTTTTAACTCCTCTAAAAGCCTTGAAAAAACTCTTTCTTCTTCTTTCAAATTCAAATCAACATTATTATATCTGTAAAAATAAACAACTTCTTGATAAGAAACATTGCATTGTTCTTTAATTTTATTTGAATTCAATAAAAGTATTGTCCTTAGTATGTCATACTTTTTATGTGAAATTTTCAAATCCTGAGTTAATATACTAGATTTCTCATATTCTTCCAGTTGTTTAGCTTCCTCATAAACCCTATCGGCAAAAGCTATGTTTTTCTCAACAGCCTTGCCGCAATTAAAATTACCCATAGAATAGATTTCACTCTGCAGTTTAACATCCAACAAATCTATTTCAGAATATTTATATAAATTATCAACCTTATTTGTTCTCCAATTCTCTAAAACAACTCCAAAAATTATTCCCATACTAAATATTACAATGGTAATTAATAGGGCCTGCCAAAAAGTGTGTTTCTGTGATTCAAACATTTTATCTCCATACTTGTTTTTTTAAAGCATAATGCCATATAGCATTAATCATTATAAACGGATAGATTATAAGATAAAGTATCAAATAAAAAGGGATATTTAAAATATTCTCTTTTCTCAAAATCTTCTCATTCATTATAGACAAAATCATAAGAATATAGATTAATCCTACAAAAAACAATATTACACCTAAATAATTTAGAAAACTAGGAGTTATATAAAAATCATTTAATGTAACAAGAGGAGTTCCTGCTGTTATGGAATATCTAGTGTAAAGATATTTGGAAAGAACCCTTGTAAAAGAAAGATAAAAAAATATTCCCAATCCAAATAATCCTAAAAATAAATTTATAACAAAAAATGGGATTATAAATAAACCAAGCATTCCTTTTCTACCAATATCTTTTTTATACTTAGAAATGCATTGCAATCCGCCAATATTCCATCTTCTTCTCTGGATAAACCATGGTTTAAGTTTGCTTGGAACATTGCTTGTAACATGTGTTGCAAGACACATTTTTCTGTTCCACCCTTCTGCAGTCAAATGCCAGGTTGCTTCTATATCCTGAGTTATATTATTCTCATCAAACCCGCCAATGCCAAGCAAAGCGCTTCTTCTATACAAAGCAAGAGGACCCGGAGTTACATAAATAGCATCAACATATTCTAATAATTTTCTACCAAAAGAAATAGCCTGATATTCAATTGCCTGTAATTTCTCCCAAAAATGTTCCTGATTTCTTGCTAAAACTGGACAGGTCACAGCTCCAACCTTAGGATCATCAAAATAACCTGCCATTTTATTAATAGAACCAACAGCAGGAAAAGAATCTCCATCAACAACAGCAACCAACTCTCCTGTTGCCTGTTTTAATCCAACATTTTGAGCTCTTGCAGCATTTCCAAGATTTTTAGGATTATTAATTAATTTTAACTTAGGATATTTTTTCAATAAGCTCTCAACAACTTCCCTAGTATTGTCAGTAGAACAATCATTAACAACAATAACCTCTTTCAAATAAGGATAACCTATGTTAAAAATATGTTTTATGCTCTCTTCTATACTCTTTCCTTCATTATAAGCAGGAACAACAAAACTAACCGAATATTTTTTATCGGTTTTAGGATAATCAAAAAACTTGTTTCTGTTTCTAAAATAAAGAATTAAAAAGAAAGTAAGCATGTAGATTGAAATGAACATGTATGTCAGATAAACATAGGGTAAAAATTCCATTATCTCTCCTCATCAGTTTTATTTTCAGTATATTCTTCATTAATTTCTTCCATTACTTCATTTACTTCATTTTCTCCACCCTCTTTTTTCTGCAAATGAAAATACTCAAAAAAATCCTGGCTTAGATTAAGTTCAAGGGTATGTCCAACTCTCTTAGATTGTAACAATCCTACCTGGATAAAATGTTTTATATGTTCATAGGCTTTGTTTCCCCTTATATTAATTATAACTGACTGTTTTACAGGCTGTTTATATGCAATAACTGCAAGCGTCTCCTGCTCTGCTTTTGTAAATTCAGCGCTTCCAGTTGCAAGTTTGTTAATCATAGAAACATATTCCTGCCTAACATCCATTTTCCACATTCCTTCTTTTACAATAATCTCAATGGCGCTCTCTTCATTATTATACTTTCCAATAAGTTTGTTAAGAAGTTCTTTTACCATAAGAGGATTAATATCCGTAAGCATAACAAGTTCCTGCAAATTAAGAAACCGTGCAGATATGAAAAGAGCTGCCTCTACCTTTTTCAAGTTCTCAATCTCAGAACTCTCATCAAATTCTCTAGCAGTTTCAGAGGTTACATGCTCCATTTTTCCCACCCTTTAATACAAATCAATAGAAAATCTATTTTAAAAGCTTAATGATAATGATTAATTACTTCTTTCCATACTTCTTCACCACAGAATTCACATTCATGACCTGGACTCCAGTTCTATTTATGCAGTCAAGAATCTCCTTAAAATCATCAACAGAAACATCCCAAATTTTAGATTCATTATAATCCACAAAATGAAAATTGATTATAACCCACTTTCTATTTTTGATTGCATCATCAATCAACAAACATATTTGAGGGGCATTATCTTCTAATTTAACCTGATTTGAAATTAAATGATGATTATCAGTCCATACAAGACTGTTATAACCTGCTTTCATTAGTCTGATTGAAGAATAATCCTTTTTTGCAATTTTATCAATATTTTCACTATAATCTCCAAAAGGTAGAGAAAGACTATTAACTTCAAATCCATTCTCCTTCAAAAGTTTTTTAGATTCTGATAATTCAAAAGCTATCTCTTTATCTGAAAGATTTGAAAGTCTTTTATGATTGAGAGTATGACTTCCTATTTCCCATCCATTACTCTGTAAAATTTTTGCTTCTGAAAAATTCATTAGTTTTCTTTCTTCAAAATCTCCACTCCAATTGGTAATCAAATAAACAGTTCCAGTATAATTATAATCTTTCATAATAGGATAGGCAATATTATAAAAATTTTCATATCCATCATCAAAAGTTAGAGAAACTATTCCCCTAGGTACATTAAAAAAAGAAACATAAACAAAAGAAATTATTAAAATAATTAAAAGCCCTATTTTAGCCAAAGTAATTTTTTTATGTTCAGTAAATTTTCTCTTTTTCATATTATGGATAAGTATATTTCAAATTCAAAATAAGTTTACTGTATCTTAAATCTCAACAACGCACCAATTCCACCCAAATTCCAGAACTGTGCTCCTTCATCAAGATCCATTGAAATAAGCTCAATTTTTGCAGAAGATTCCTCAGCAAGTTTTTCATAATGCCTTATATCTTCTTTATTTAACTTCTTTGAAATCAATAACATTTCAACAGCACCATAGGAAAGAGCTTTTTCAACCTCTTCTTTACCATAGGCAGTCTTGTCTCTTGTTTTTCCAAGCGAATTAAAGAATTTTTCAAGTATTTTTTGCTCATGAACAATCTCCTGTCCTGCAAGTATGTCCTGTGAAGCTTCAACCAATAATTCAAGTCCATGTTCATCAGCATAGCCAATATCTTTTACAGCAAGAACCTTATCCATCAAAGCAGTTGTTAAATTTCCTTCTTTTAAAAAATCCTCTTTTGTTGGTCCAGGCCCTCCAACTAAAATTCCCTTTAATCCCTTTAATCCAAAAAATTCAGTCTTAACAATATCTGCAATCTTTCTATAAAAATCCTTTGCAAGCCCTTCTGTAATTCTATGATAACGTTGACTGCTCTGACCACCAGCCCTTACTTTTCCAGGAACAAAACTATCCACATGTTTTAATAATTTTATTTTCTTTCCAACAAGCATTCCAATTGAAGCTTCTTTTCTCTCAATAACCAATAAACCATACAATTCTTTAATTTCCAGCATCTCATCCAGAGGATCTAAAACAAATGTCTGGTCACATCTATACAATCTCATTCCAAGTTCTTCAGGAGGTTCAAATATCTCAACAATAAAATTATCCTGCCCCTCAACCTGTGAAACATTTCCAGAAAACAAACAAACTCCGTTTTTAGGAGCTCTTCTTGTCTGCTTACAATACCTAATCAAACTATCAAGAGCAGCCTCAACATTTTTTCTAGTTGATGTTGATTTAATATTAGCAGCAGTTGATTTCTCAGATTCTAACTGCCTTGTAATAATATTAAGGTCCAGACCTGCTGGAGCATAGACAGTTATGAGCTCTGTATGTCTAGCCCTGTAACTTTTCATCCTTTCTAGGAAATCTTCCAATTTAAACCGCTGTTGTTCATCAATTGCCATTTTTATTTTAAATCATTAACTTTTTAGTATTTAATTAATATATAAATTAAAAGAAAGTGTTTTATAATGTTTTGCTTGCTCAGCTATATTAATCTTAATTCAAATAAACCATTAATCTTTATTAGCATATTAATAATAAAATAAATGGTTATATAACCTTTACTATAAATCAAAAAGGCAATCCTTTTTGCATATTAACATCAATAATTCCTACATAATCTTGCAGAGCAAGATTTTCAATCTGCTCTCTAGTTAAAAGAGCAGAAACATTTCTAAGAACCTCATCAGAAACATAATTCCTATCCTTAATCAATCCATAACCCTCCAAACATTCACAAATTGGAGAGAGTATTCTTCTGGTTTCTTCTCCAATAGCAAGTAATCTTTCAGAACTCATATCTTCATACCTATTAACACGAACAAGTTCATCTAATTTTCTAGAAAATCCTCTAACAGAAACCCTAAATGGTCCATCTCTTGTTCTTAATTCTACTTGAAGCTCGCGAGTTATTTTATCAGCCATAAAATACCTATGAATTAGAGATTATAAAATTATCTAAAGATAACAATACAAATTATTATAAATCAAAAATTTATATTAGAAAAATGATTAAACTAAATCCAGTAGAAATGTTAGAAATTTATTTAACTCAAAGAGGGTTAAAACCAGCTTGTTTATTAGGAAGATGTCTAACAAGAAAAGGCATGATTATAAATGAAAGAGCATCGCTTCCAGAAGAGTTTAGAGAATTATTAGAATCAACAGAAAAACCCTTTGAAGAAAGAGTAAGAATAGTTCATGGAGAAGTATTGCTTAATTTTTATCTTGGAAAAAATAAAAGATGTTTAGATAGATTAACCAATGCAAAAACAGATTATGAATTCGGGGTATCTTTGGGATATCCTTTAGAAAGTATAGATTCATACCTGACTTATGTCAATGGAGAATTAAAATCTGGAAGTTATATGCATGATCAAATAACAAAAGCAGTTAGAGCCAATCTAACAATCCCAAGGTGGATAATTTATATTTCTCACATACCAAAACATTTAGATTTAGTTAATGGAAGAGTATCAGAATCATCAAGAATGCAAGGGGAATTTTATGAAAAATATATAAGAATAAATAATCCTGAACTAGCCAAGAGTTTACAAGATGAAATGGAAAACTACTTAGAAAAAATAAGGCAGCCTATATGAATTCCACTCCAAACTTTCCTTCCCTTATCTCTTTAGCACAACAAACATCTTTCAAGTCTTCCAATAAATTAGCAATTTTCGTTTTCTCTTCTTTAGAAAGAATTAACTTTATCTCAGCCTTCATAGATTTTTGAGCTTTTGATTTTTCAAATCTAACTTTTGTTAATATATCAACAAAAGAATTAAATTCATCACTTTTACCAAATTTATCTCCCACAGGCCAATCACTTACATGTATACTTTTTTCTTTTTCTGTCTTTCTAAAATATTCCTGATAAATTTCCTCTGTAATAAATGGCATTATAGGCGAGATTAATTTTAACAAAGTTAAAAGTGAATGATATAAAACATACTGCGCACTTTCTTTATTCCTATTTTTGTTTTCGTCTCTAAATTCTTCTTTCTTTTTAGAATTTGGAGAGTCAGAAAATCCTTGATTTTCTGAATAAACTCTCTTTTTTACAATCTCTAGATAATTATCACAAAACATCTGCCAAAAAAACCTTTCAGTTTCAAGTTTTGCCCTAGAGTACTCATAATTCTCAAATGCTTCTGTACAGCTTTTCACAAGCTCATTTAACTTCATCAAAAACAATTCATCAATCTTCTCAATTTTTGCAGGTTTTTTATTTTTATAATCGGATAAATTCATAAAAACAAATTTGCTTGCATTAAATAATTTAGTTTCAAATTTTTTTCCAGTAACTAAATCTTTTTCCTGATAATCAGAATCTTCACCTAATTTTGCTCCTGCTGCTGCAAATCTAAGAGCATCAGCAGAATATTTTTCCATTACTTCCTGAGGCGCAATTACATTTCCCTTGGATTTTGACATTTTCTCTCCACCAAGTGTCACAAAACCAGAAATTATTGTATTTTCCCAAGGAATAGAATTTTCATGATAAAGAGATTTAACAACCGTATAAAACAGCCAAGTCCTTATTATATCATGTGCCTGAGGGCGAAGAGAGAATGGCAATTTTATTTTTCCATTAACAAGAGAACTTGCTATCTGCGGTGAAATAGAGGAAGTCATCCAAGTATCAAGAACTTTTTCCTCGCCTTTAGCTTCATTTTTACATTTAGGACATTTCTTTTTATGCTCAGTTGGATCAATAGGTAATTCTTTTTCATCAGCAATAATTATTTCCTTGCATTTTTTGCATTCCCAGACAGGAATAGGAACCCCAAAATGTCTATCTCTAGAAATATTCCAGTCCCATTCCAAACCATTAATCCAATTATCATATCTTTTATGCATAAATTCAGGATGCCATTTTATTTTATTTCCCTGTTCAATAAATTTTTGTTTTTTATCAAGAATTTTAATAAACCACTGTTCAGTTGGAAGAAATTCAATTTCAGTTCCGCATTTATCATGAACATTTACAGCATGAACTATTTTCTTCTCATCTGCGATTAGATGATTACTTGCTAACTCCTCAAGAATTTTCTTTCTAGCTTCTTTTATTTTAATGCCCTTATAATTTCCAATATTAAGTGTTCCATCATAATTAAAAACAATTTTAGGATTTAATTTGTGTTTATTTATTGCCTCTGCATCATACTTATCACCATAGGAACATATCATTAAAACCCCTGTCCCTTTATCAAGCTGAGCAGATTCATCTGCAATAATAGGAACTTCAAAATCAAATAATGGAACTTTTGCTTTTTTTCCAACAATATTCTTATATCTTTTATCAGAAGGGTTAACAAATACAGCAACACAAGCTCCGAGCAGTTCAGGACGTGTTGTTGCAATCAACAAATCTTTGTCTTCGCATTTAAATTTAAGTGTTGAAAACAAACTAGGAATTTCTTTATCTTCGAGTTCAGCTTGCGCAACAGAAGTCTGACACTCACAGCACCAAAGTGTTGGAAATCCTTTTTTGTAAATTAATCCTTTTTTATACAACTCAACAAAAGATTTCTGACTCAGTTTTCTTGAATTATTGTCAATAGTTGAATAATAACAATCATAATCACAACTTATTCCAAGATTTTTCCAGTCAGCAATAAAATCAGGAGTTATTTCTTTTAAAGTCTTAACACACAATTGAATGAATTCTTCTCTCTTCATGCTCTTGCTCTTGACTTTATTCAATTTTTCAACAAGCCTCTCAGTAGGCAAACCATTGTCATCTGTTCCAAATGGATAAAATACATTTCCGTCTTTCATCCTATGAAATCTAGCAATAAAATCCTGTTGAGAATAAGAATAAGAATGTCCAATATGCATATTTCCAGATAAAGTTGGAGGTGGAGTATCTATACTGTAAATTTTTCCTTTTTTATTTGGGTCAAATTTGTATACTTTTTCCTTTTCCCAGAACTTTTTCAGTTTTTCCTCAACTTCTTTAGGATTATAATTTTCCATATTACAAAAATCCTAAGAAAAAGGCTATTTTAAAAGTTTCTAATCTTATATCTTATTGTTAATAATACAAAGGTCCAAGCTTTAAATTTAACCCAATAAACTATTCTTCATATACCTTAACAATTTAGTTTAAAAAATCGCAAATTACTGAAAAATATATCATTCCAAACTAATGATAAACAATCCCTCTAGAAGGTTCAATCTCCATGCCCGGTTTTAGCATTAGTTCCTGAGGAACAATTCTTTCTATACTCTGATTAGAAATCTGTCTCACAGGTGGCTGTCTTGGAGGCCTATCACCTACATAGTTAATAGCACCTAAAGCAGTAAGCATCAAAGCAGCCCCACAAAATATCCCTCTGTAAAAACAAGTATTCTCACTCATGAAATAACCAATAAAACCCACTTAATAAATATTATTAGAGCGAATAATAACCTTTAAAAATACCCATATATTCTAATAAACATGGCAAATCAAGGAATAAACCTTCCATCAACAGGTGGAGGCTTAATAAGATATAATGAAGAATACAAGAGCAAATTAATGCTTAAGCCAGCTCATGTAATATTATTCTTAATCCTAATAACTGTTTTTGTTCTTACTCTTAAAATTTTCTTTCCGATTAAATAAATATAATTGTTATATTAATAATATTAAATAATCAATATAAAATAAAATGCTACCAGGACTAGACCCAAAAAAAATGCAGGCAGTAATGAAGCAAATGGGAATGTCCCAGGAAGAAATAGATGCAAAAAGAGTTATTATTGAGTGTGAAGATAAAAACATAATCATTGAAAATCCTTCTGTAATGAAAATCAAGATGCAGGGCCAAACTAATTTTCAAATATCTGGAGATATTTCAGAACAATCAGCAGAAGAAAGTGAAGATACAACACAAGAAGACATAGAAACAATAATTGAAAAAACAGGCTGTAGTAAAGAAGAAGCAAAACAAGCACTGGAAGAGGCAAATGGTGATTTGGCAGAAGCTATTTTGAATCTAAGTTAAGAATTATTATTCTTATTGCAAACGCAACCTAACTCAACTTCACAAGCTCATTATATTGTACATTACTAATATATCTCAATATCTTTAAAAAGCATAATTATTAATAATTGTAAATCCCTATAATAATATAAAATGCAACCTGATTTCAAAGATTTTCTAAAAGAATCTGCAAGGCATCTGAATATAGCCGACCATATGACCCATGTTACATTCCCCATTGTAAATGAAAAAAGACTTATTCTAAAAATATTTGAAGAAATTTACAAATCAATTATGAACTCAATTAATTTTGCTGTTTTAAACCGATTTACAAATAATGAAATAGAAAGTAATTTATTTTATTTTATTGACAGTATTTCAAAAAAAATAAACCTAGATGAAAATAACATAAAAAAAATAAAGGAAATAATGGAAATAGAAAATAAATATAAAAAGA
>Ga0247841_10009997_pt1 | contig 13072 bp, 5 predicted proteins | sample LaCruzMarch2015__2_FD_192410 | JGI IMG/M metagenome (GOLD analysis project Ga0247841, IMG submission 192410) | Freshwater microbial communities from meromictic Lake La Cruz, Castile-La Mancha, Spain - LaCruzMarch2015_18m | ecosystem: Environmental > Aquatic > Freshwater > Lake | place: Spain... | reverse complement strand
ATGAGCGGAATGGCAAAGAGTGTGGCCAGAACATCTGGCCGGATATCGAGCTTAATCAATTTATCCAGAACCGCCTCGTCCTTGATTCCGGAAACTTGAGCCAGATTGGCCTTCGTCTCTTGCATGGCTTCCAGCTTCTTCCTCGCTGCGATCAAAAGTTCGTCCTTTTTCAGGAAAAACTGATCTTCCATAATCCGCCCCAATGAAATGTCTATCATAATGTTCTCCTGTGTGTCTAATGTTTAAGGTGTTGTGTTTTTGTTCGGTAAAAAGGGAAAGAGCTTTGCCAACTCCTCTGATGAGGGAAGATATCCGTACTCGCTGAGCTCAAACGCCTCGGCAAAGTGCACCTTATTCCCATGATGCTCGCCATATCGCGCTGTGAGCTGGGCGCGGAAGCGATTCGCATCGAGCGCCTTCCGGTCGTTGAGCCAATACGTTCCGATAAACGCTTTGCGGCCTTCGAGGGAGGCCGGCACCTCTTCGGTGATGCGGCGGTCGAAGCGCAACCATTCGAAGAACTGGGATTCGTGCGAGCAGAGCGCTTCAAGGGAGCGATCCATCTCCGCATCGATCTCCACAACAATGTCCGGCCGTAATTCTGCAGGGGTCTTGAATGCATCGGACATAGAGAAGAGCACGGGCTTGTTCTGAGGGATGGGCGTCTCCGGACACCAGAGCGGCACCCCCAGCAGATACGAAGCATCTTGCACCAGCACGCCGACGGCGCGATGGTCAGCATGGTAGTCGCACGTCCGATGGGTAAAGATCACGTGGGGGTCAAACTCCCGGATGAGGCGGGTCATCTTTTTGCGCATCTCGATCGAAGGGGCCAGCTCGCCATCGCTCTGATCGGGGATGACCTGATAACTGCTGACGCCCAGGATCTCCTTGACCCGCTGGGTCTCGGCCAAGCGACGCGCTTTCAACGCCTCCGGCTGCATCGACATGTGGCCCTTGTCGCCGTTCAAAAAGGAAACCATATTGACCACGGCTCCTGCGGCCTGGTACTTGAGGATTGTCCCCCCGGCACAGATTTCGCAATCATCAGGATGCGCGCCGATCACCATGACGCGTAAACATTGAAAGGGAGTAATGGGTTGTGTGTTCATCTTTGGGTACTTAAGGAAGAATAGAATAGAATGGTTCTTGAAAATTGACAAGACCATTTTATCTGGATTGAGGACGCAAGGCACATGTGTGACTCGTGCACAGGTGAGCGATATAAGATCAAACACGTGTGGCCTGTTCTTTGCAAACGGCAGTCCGATACGTTCTGCCGTACAGTACGGCGGGATCTATGAGACCGCCGAACGCCTGACAAGGCGTTGCGCTACAGAACCCCATTTTTAAGTCTTTTAGTCTCTCCGTCTCTGCGTCCTTGAGCGACTCCAAAACCCGTCCTACAACGCCTTCTTCAGAATCTCAAGTAATGTCGCCTCATTCACCGGCGGGTTGCACGATAGCACGCCGTCGGCATTGAAGCTCACCTTCTTGACATCGCTGATAATCGCCGGAAGGTCGGCTTCTCCTATTCCGACTTGCGACAAGCGTGTCGATACACCCGAGCGCTCCATGAAGGAGCGGAAGGACGCAATGCCTTCAGTGATAATCGCTTCTTTCGTCTTGCCGTGCGGGTCGACCTGCATGACGTGACGCGCAAAGCGCAGATAACGTTCGGGCTTCAGTGTCTTGAAGTGCTCCATCCAGTTGGGCATCACGAGCGCCAGCGAGGTGCCGTGATTGACCTTGTGCCGTGTCGTGAGCACATGCCCCACTTGGTGCATCGGGGTCCAGGCGCCTGCCGCGATTGCCTTGGCCGCATCCATGGCGCTGCCGCCGCCAACACCGATGACGAGATCCGCGGCCCCGGCTTTGGCTTTTTCAACGCCGCGAGCGACCATTGTGATTTCGGGATTAGGCTCGACTTCATAGAAGGGCATGGCCTCGACCCCAGACGCTGACAGCTTTGCACAGATGCACGCGAGCACGTCCGCAAAGACAGCGTGATCCGCATACGAGACGACAAGCGCCTTCTTGCCAAGCTTTGCAGCCTCTTCTCCTACGCGGGCAATAACACCTGTTCCGAAAATGACCTTCACTGGATTTTGATATTCAAATGGATTCATGTTGACTCCTTGTTCTATAACTTCAAAAAAATTGCCTCATTGCCTTATTGCCTTATTAATCTTTGTCGCGAACTTTGTCGCGAGCTTTGTCGATTCTGTCATTCTCATAAGTTACTCCTTCGTTTATTCCCGGGACCCCGGGCGGCGCGCTTGCCTAGTAACTAGGCCAAATTGTCACGCACAAAGACACCAAGCCACAAAGAAATTCAAGCTTTAAGCTTTTTTTCTTATCTTTGTGACATTGTGGCTTTGTGCGATAAAAGTTACTTCTTCGCATATTCCCGCTTCGCAGGCAACAGGCGCAAGCCCTTCAGCAGGAATGGCATTCCGATCATGACCACAGCCAAGGCCAGCAGTCCGCCGAAATCACCTCCGGGCGCAAAGATGGCAGCCAGTGAACTCATCTGCCCCGCCGTGGCAGGGGTCGTGTGCGGCGCATAGTGCATCACCCCCGACCAGAGCAAGAACGGCTGGAGAATGCCGCACGCCATGATGCCGCAGGTCGGCGGGTCGATGTGCGAGTCCCCGTACGCTGTAAAGGTGAAGGCGAAGATTTCTGTCAGAAAACCGCAGAGCACGGCAAAGGCGAGTCCCCAGGCTGCATTGCCCGTGGCGGCCACGGCGAAATAGGCGCAGATGGCGAAGTGGTGCCCTGCGATGACGCCTTGCCCCAGAATCATGAAGAGATAGAGCACCGTCATGACGCCGAACATCATCAGGTGTGTTGCTGGATTTGCATACGTCAGAAGCGCGGAGGGCAAGCCGATGGCTAGTGCCAGTAACATGAGCTGACCCGAGTCGTGCTGCCACGGAACCCAGCAGCAGGAATCGCTGCCGACCCAGCGTCTGACCCCTGCAGGCACCTGGCCGAAGAGTCCGCTCTTGCCGCAGGTCAGACGTCCGATCATTGCCGCGACCGCCACTCCGCAGGCGACGCTGTTGCAGGAAGCCATGGCCTGACCGCCGACCGTATAGGAGGGCAGGAGCCAGAAGAGCCATGTCATGAATGCACCGCACATACCTCCCAAGCCACCGATGACGAGCACATCCGGACGATTCAACGGCGCCAGCGGTTTGCAGATGTCGCGGCCGTTATGGAAGCCCGCCTGATGTTTGGCGTAGGCCGCTGCCCAGCCGCCGCCGACAAACGAAGTCTGAGCGCCCAACAGGGGTCCCCAGGTTAGCCACGCATCAGTCCATCCTGCCATCTCCTTATGTCCGGCCAGCATGAAGCCGCTGGAAATCAGCGCGGCTAAGCCGCAGAATACAAACGAGCACAGCCCCCCGACTGCTGCGCCGAATACGCCCCCGCAAAAGGCCAAGGCTAGCCATAATATAATCTCCTGAATGTCCATCGTCCACATACTGTCCTCCTCCTTATTTGTTATTACATCAAATTGATGAGCGTCCCGGAATTGGGATAATAAAGCGTGACCGTCCCGGCGGTCCGATCATAGCGAATGGTCCAGTTCTCTGGCAGATTCGTCAGAAACTCGCCTGTCAGCGTACCTGAACAGGTGAGTAGCGTGTAGCGCCTCCAGGCGCTGAGAAGTCCGGAATTGGCGAGTTGCAAGGAGAGATCCGACAGGGAGAGGTCGCCTGTGACAACCAGTCGGTCGCTTGAGCCGTTGGGAGCAACATCCACCAGCAGTGTCGCGCCGTTTACGATGGGCGAACCTGGCAATGTGAGCATGCCGATCGCATTCGTGTTGCCAGGAGCAAGCGTCTGCGTCACCGTCAGCGTGCCATTGGAGAGCGTGCCGCTGCCGCTCACGGAAGCCACGGCCTGCTCCATACCGCCGAGATCCAAAGCCGCCCCCGTCGCAACCTTCACCGCGCTGTTCGCGGGAAGAATTGCACCTGTGGGCTCGGGCGCGCCCAGCCACTTGCTGCGCAGGTAGGACTCCACATTGACACGCGCCGAATCGCTCAGCGCGGTGTTGTACGCCAGCACCTCGCCGATCTGGATGTTGCCGCGATAGTTGTTGCCGGCTGATATGTTGCCAAGCGTCAGCGACGCATAGCCTGTCCCCTCTGAAGAAGTAAAGGCCGGCAGGCCGGTGTTGGCATCAGAAACCCCATTGATGTAGACATACGAACCGTTCGCCACGCCATTCTTCAGCACCGCCGTATAGATCAGCACCGCATTCGTGTTCATGCCCTTCACTGGCGACCGGTCTCCCGAGGTTGCGATCAGATACCCGTCATACAGTCCTCCGGCTGTGAAGTTCAGGAGCTGCAGACGGTCCCATGAGCCGTTGTCGTGTCCCCAGAGCCCGCCGTTAGCGGTCTTGGCCATCTGCCTGTATACTATGATGAGCGTCAAGTTCGGAATGTTCGTCGCATTGATGTCCAACAAGCTGGTGAGATCATCGTTCACGCCGTCGAATTGCAGCACGCTGTGTTCGTTGAACTCCGCAACGGTATTAAAATAGGTGGGCCGGTTGGTCAGTATGGTTTGTATCGCGGACCTGTTATTGCCGCTCAGGTCACCCCAGTATCCGACGGGCTGGCCCGATACGGTGATCGCGCCTGTCCCGTTTGCATTCGTGGCCAGGGTCGAAATGTTTGATGCATCCAGCCACAGTGTTGGGGTTGGGATGGTAAGCGATTGCTTAGCGAGTTTCACGGTGCCTGTCTCAATCGCCATGACACCGCTGTAGGTGTTGCTACCGCTGAGGATCAAGGTAGACGCACCTGTTTTTGTGAACCCTGCTGTGCCTGAGATCTGTGAGTCGATCTGTGCGGTCGCGTCAACCTGGACAATCGGTGTGTTCGTCAGCAGAAGCGGACCGCCGGTCAGCATGTATGCCCCTGTCACGCCCGCATTGAAGCTCAGTCCGCCGACTGTGATGCCGCCCGCATCGAGCGTCACCGTCCCCGCCGTTCCTCCTGCACCAAAGGTTGCTGTATCGCCGAGCACATTGCACCAGACCGCATGTGTGTCGTTGGAGTCTGTCCAGTTTGCGGTTGAGGTATTCCATGTGCCCGCGCCGTCACGCGCTACGCCTGTCAGATTGGTGCTCCAGGTAAACGTGAGAGGTGTGGGTGTCATGCCGAGCAACGAAAACGTGTCGAACACAGTACTGACATGTGAAGAGGCCAGCCCCTGGCTGTTTGACGCAAAAACTCGGAACATCATGGGTCGTCCAGGTGGCAGGTTTGTGAGAGTCAAGGAGAACGCGCCGATGTCCTGCGTCCCGATAGTCGCCACATGCTCCCAGAGGTTGGTGCTCTCCCCCGCATCCCATGTGCCCCATGCAATATAAACAGCAGCCGTCTCGTTGCTGACCGTATAAACAAGCTTGCCGCTGAGGACCACAGACGTGAGATTCGAACCCTGCGGTGCGTTGCTGGCGACGGCCAGCAGGGCCTGCGTGTCATAGACCTTGGCACCTGCAGTGACCGCGGCGCGATTCATCGCCTCGCGGAAAAGACGCTTCTGATATTTATTCTCACGCCAGAGGTCAATCGCGTTCATCAGGACGCAATTGGTCATATCCTCACGCGGAATCGTCACCAGTCCAGCCTGTCCGGCCTGGATCAGCGCCAGCGCATTTGTGTAGTTCGTGCCGGTCACGTTGCTCAGGCAGGGACTCTGTTCCGGCCGGTCGAACCAGATGAGTTCACCCACTCTTTTGACACTGTCGGCGGTCGAAACATCCTTGCTGGTGTAGGTGGCAATCTGCCCCAACTGGGTGGAGCTCAGCGGAGAACGTCCGCCCGCGTTGTTGGGATAATTGGCTGCATAACTTGGATAGTAGACTGCATTGAGATCAACCCAGGTGACGATGCGGTTGAACTCCGATGCCGTGAGCGTGACGCGGTTGGTGTGGGAGCCGAGGATCGTCTGGACCAATGTGCTGGCGTACGAACCCCAGCTCTTAGCTTGCTGAATAGCCGCAGGTCCAGCACCGATCGCGCCTGTGTATTTTTTGCGCCACAATTCAGCATAGGAAGCGTTGAAGCAAATACCCTTGTCGCCTGCGAGAACGACTTTCGCTGCACCCGTGCCGCCTGTATCGTGACAGCTCATACACTTCGCATTGAACACAGGCTGCACCTCGGCGAGGTAGTTGAACATTTTTGCTGGCTCGCCCTGCCAGCCGTTCAGCGCATCCGGGGCGCGCATGAAGGCTTCCGGCATTCTCGCACCAGTCGGATGCGGAGCGAGCTTGCGGTCATCATGGCAGCCGATGCATCCTTGCGCCTCACCCGGCTGGATGACTGTGCCGGAACGCATGGAGTGAATCATCATTCCCTGCGCATCAAGCAATTGGAAAAAGACAAATGTCCTTGGTGGTACCAGAAAATGCGCTGAACCGTCGGCCTCCACCGGCACCGTGCCGAGGATGCGTTTAGTCTCAAAGCTGTCCCAGTTCACGCCAGGCGCTTCGATGCCCTGCGCATTCCAGACTTGGCTGCTGTAATACCGCTTTTCAGGTGACTCCACCACGCGCAGGTATTTGACCGTACCGCGGGCCACGCCTGTCATGTGGGTGCCTTTGTAAACATCCATCACGTAGAAACGCCCCGGGGTGTCGTCATACTTACGGGGCGAGGTCACGATGCCGGGGCGACGTCTCGCTGCCAGCGGCATGGGATCGAAGCAGCCCACGTCACCACTGCCCTCGTCGTGTAAGAGCGTGGCGCTGCCGTCTGTCGCATCCAGAAGATAGAGCGCCATGTGTTCGCCAACACCGGTGTTTCGCGAGCAAAGGAAATATCGGCCCCCGACGCCGGTCGTGGGATCGGTCAGCGGGAACGGGTCCTCCTGCTTGGGACTGGTGGTGGCGAAGATGTCATAGTCACCGTTGACAACTGAGTTGACCTTGACCAAGCTCGCGAGCCCGTCGGGCCAGGTGCGGACCACAGCAGGCGCGCCGTCGCGAGCCAGGCGGCGGTCGATGATCGCGATGGCGCCCCATGGTTTGTCGTGGCAGGCGACAAACGTGCACACGGCCATGTGGGTGCCTGGAATCTCTTGTGCGTCCAGCACGCCGCCCGGACTGCTGGTGTTATTGCCGAAGTAGATGGCATGCTCCGTACCTTCCGGATCGCTGGTCCAAAGCCCTTGCGCGTCACCGAAGTCGCGGTCCACATATTCCCAGCGGTCATACAGGATGCGGCCATCAGACATCAGGCTTGGATGCCCTTCAAACAATGTGCTTTTGGCGATCTGAGTGATGTTGGCACCGTCTGCATCCATGCGGTAGAGGTTGTGCGAAAGATGTTTGTTACACATCACATATTTCGGCTCACGGCCCGAGACAAAGACGATACGGTCATCCGGCATATAGATAGGGTCGAAATCATCCACGTCTGGCAAGGCCGTGAGTTGCTTCAATCCCGACCCGTCCGTGTTGATCTCATAAATGTGATAACAGTCCGCCAGACTCTTGCGCCAGGCGAATACGATGCGCGTGCCGCTAAAGTGTACGTCCGGATCGCGTACAACGCCTGTCGCTCCTGCATCGAGAATCGTCCGCACGAGGCCAGTTGCTGGATCGAAAACCTTGAGCGCGGAGTTACCGCCCTCGTAATATCCAGTGTTCGTCTCGTTGAGAGCCGATGGGAACATGGTGTGCGTGTTGTGGTGGTCCGTCTGATACTGATTGCGAACCACGAAGAGGATCGGCTGGTTGGTCACCGCTGCAGGCAAAACGGCATACGCCTGGGATACCCAAAGGCTCATGGCGCCTAGGCTTAGTATCCATGAGTAAGTCATGTTATGGGGTGTCGTATTTTTCATAAGGACATTAAATACTCCACCAAGTCATCAATTTGTGAGGGGGTCAAGCCGCTGACGCGGCTCGCATGAACCGTGACGACCACGTCACGTACAGTAGAAGACCGTCCGTCATGCAGATAGGGGGCGGTGCGCCAGAGTTCACGCAATGTCGGCGTATCGAATGTCACCCCGACCTCGTGATCGGTTGCGGTTCCGATGTCGTGCCGTTGCCCGTCAGTGAAATAGTCGCCGCTGTGACACCCTGTGCAGCTCTGCGCTTGGAACAGCAAGGCCCCGCGCGCCGCCGCTTCGCTTAACGCGCCAGCTACGAGGCGGGGACTCGCCTCGGGACGGAGCGCGGTCAGATAGGTGTCGATCGCTGCTGCGCAGGACTCGGGCTGGCTGACGAACTGGATATATTTCAATCCGGATCGCACGGCAACCTGGGCGCTGATGCGGATGCCGGTTGACATGGCGGGCGGCGTCTGAATCGAAAAGACGTGACTCTTGGTATTTTTAGGACTGCCGAAGCCATCGTTGATCAGATCCCAGTTGAATCCGTCAGCACGCGCGTCAGGATGGCAACTCGCGCAACTCTGCCAGTTTTGCAGACAAAGCCGGGCGTCATTGTAATTCTGTTCGCCCAGGCGCACTGTATCAGACGTACGCACTCCGCCCGCAGGGATCTCGACCGCACCATATTCAAATCCCGGCGAGATGTTCACGGTTCCGATTGTGTCACTGAAATATTCCGTTGCATAGAGCGTGGTGCCGATTAAGGCGAGTCCGCGCGGACCATTGCCCTTGAGCTGCAGCCGACGACGCATCCCCACCAGATAGGTCAAATCCTGAGGCGTGTCAGAATCACCTGTCTGAAGTTTGGTCAGTAACGCGGCTTGATCGATGATGCTGACCTCGTGTGTGCCGGCGTGACTCACGCACAGGTATTGATTGTTCGTCGAGCAGATCACGCCCCACGGATTCGCCGCGCCGAGATCAAGATCATCCAGCAAGACAGTATTGACGAGCGTCCCGGTCGCGGCGTCAATGACACTGAGCGCTGCGGTGTTCATCCAGCCGCGCAACACCTGCGTGGTCGGCGCATAGAAACGCGAAAGCACATGCGTCACATAAACCTTTGCTCCGGTGGCAGACACACAGATGCCGCGGAGCGCTTGCGAGCCTGGTGGCAGCAGGATGCGACTGGATAACGTCCGTGTTGTCGTATTGATGATACTCACTGCGGCTGCAATGGCGGCATTGGTTGCCGGCCCGACAGGCAGGTGTTCAGCGACAAAAAGTTTCGTGCCGTCAGGTGTCAGCGCAGCAGCATGCGGCTGACGTCCGATCGCGACCCGGGCAAGGGTCACGCCATCGGAGAGGCGGATGATTGACACGTCATCGGAAAAGCGATTGCAGACATAGAGCGTGCTATTGTCCGGACTCACGACAGGCGACATCGGTGTATGTCCGGCATCGAAGGTTTCCAGGACAGCGCCACTCGCAGCATCGAGGACAACCACGTGCCCCGCTGCTCCGCCTATGGTCACATATAAGCGCGTGCCATCAGTGTTGAGCGCTAACCCATTCGGTGCGGCGGGCACAGCAAACGCCTGAATCAGACGGTTCACCGTTGTATCGATCACGCCGATGCTCATATCCGTGTATCGGGCTACGTAGAGTCGTCCGCGCGCTGCATCGGCCGCAACTGTGCAGGGCGACAGGCTGTTTGTCCGGTCATCGTCCAGAATCAGACCGATTGCGCTGGCTTTGTCCACGAGTGCCCCTGTGACAGAACTCAAAGCAACAGAGAAGAACTCATCGGGCTCTGTTGCTGTGTCGCCTGTTGCGAATACGGTGATGAAGGCTTCCGTCTGCCCAGCCTGAAGGGTAAGATCCCCAGCAGCAGACTGAAAATCTTGCGCATTCGCAGTTGCTGGAGTTGTGGCATAATGGAACGTGACTGGATCAGGCGGGGAATAGGAGAGCGATACCCGGAAGACGAGCGCAGTTGTCCCTGAGTTTCCTTCTAGGCACTGTGCGTCCGCAAGGGCGAGGCGCGGATAGCGCGGGGTGAAGGTTTGTGCGGCAGACCAACTCTCGCCATACGTGTTCACTGCGCGGCATCTGTAAACGTAAGATGTCTCGGGTGTTAGTCCGGTGATGGCTTGGCTTAATGCGCTGGGGGGCCGGACGCCGAGGCTGGTCTTCTGTGCCCAGGAGGTGAAGTTTGTGCCACTGTCGCTCGTGCCCCAGCAGACCCAGACCGTGGCAGGCGCGTTTCCAGTGGAAATCAGCGAGCCGGTTAAACAGGCGCTTGTTGACAACACATTTGTGGCGCCGACGCCTTCGCCCATCTTGGGTATCCATGTTTCCGTGGCACTTCCAAACGTGCAGAAGGTTGCGCTGGCCATGGTGTCACGTTCCGCGCGGACCCAGTCTGCCGAGCGCGCAACGGATGAAATCCGCACTTCATCGATGGCTCCGTTGAAAAACTCGGCGAGGGAACTGGTGTCGCGTCCACCGATACGGACGTTACGCGACGTGCTCAGCAGGTTTGCGGTCTTGGCGACCGATCCTACGGATTGGCCGTTGATATACAAGGTGACCTGGCTGCCGTTGTAAACCGCTGCCGTGTGCTGCCACTGGCCCACGGTAAGCGTCCCGTATGATGCAGTAGTCGTATCGAGCCGACAGTGCAGAGTTGGGTTCTGAGCATACAGAACCCAACTGTAATAAGGCGCTATATGCGTGGCAGCAACCGACTTACTGATGATCGCGTTGCCCGAGAGGGCTGTCGGTTTAATCCAGGCCGAGAGGGTGAGCTGGTTGTTCGTTACATTGAGAGACGCATTGTTTCCGCAGTCGATGAATGCGCTACCGCCAAAAAAGCGGCCGCCTGAAACGAACCCGTTTGTTGCGATAGACCCTGTGTTGACACCGTTGTTGGCGTTGGTGGTCACATCATTCAGGGTATCCGACAGATGCCACACGCCCCGGAAGCCGGCATCCCAGACCGTGGCTGAACCAGGGGCTCCGGCTTCGGAGTTTTGCCAGAACGCGCGGATGACTTGATTAGAAACCAGCGAAGGGATACGAACCCAGACGCGTGAAACGCCGCTGGTGTTCCACGTCTCGATCTCATGGCTTAAGACCACGGTGTTGTCTGCATCTGTAAACCGCAGGTCTGTCCCCTGCGAAGCAAAATCGATGTATCGAAAGCCTGTTATTGACGCGGGATCGAGTGTGACCAGGACTGGAAAATCGGCTAATGTAGACGTGCCACAATAACCTCTGAGGCGGATATCTATTGAAGAGCGCCAGCGCAGGGTGTCCACGGCTTCAGCATGCGCCAAGCCTGCGGCCCCGATACCGGCAACAGCCAGCCACAGGGTCGACAGCAGCGAACGCGACCTTCTCCTCGAAAACTTCCTCATGTTTCCCCTATTTCAACTTAAGCGTTAAGCTTTGGGAGTTGAGCGTTAAGCGTTCCAAACTTTTAACTCTCAACGTTTAACTTTTAACTCTCAATTTAAGAAGTCATTCTATCCAGTTTCGAGTTTCCAGTTTCGCTTTTCCCCTTTACATAAACCGAACCATCGTGCCTGGCGGGATATAGACGAGTGTCGCTGTTCCCGCAGTCCGGTCATACTTAATTTTCCAGTTCTTGGGCAGGCTTGCTGTGAGCTCGCCTGTCAGCGCCCCGGAACACGTGACAATCGTGTAGCTCTTATGCCAGTTGAGCTGCGCCGTGTCGGCGATTTGCAGGTTGAGCCCTGTGAGAGACAGGTTGCTGGCCACGGCCAGTTTGTCGCATGAGCCGTCCTGAGCCACGTCGGCCAGCAGCGTCGATCCTTGCAGCACGGGCGACGTCGTGAACGAAAGGTTGCCGATCGCGTTTGTGCCGCCAGGTGCAAGCGTGCCGGATACGGTCAGTGTGCCGTTGGAAACGGTTCCGCCGCCGCTCACCGAGGTCACCGCGGTCCATCCGCCATTGAGATTCAGCACGGCTCCTGTAGCGACCTGTATGGGACCGTTCGTCGTGGTTGCTGCCGGAATCGGGTCGGAGGCGCCCAGCCACTTGTTCCGCAGATAGGTTTCGATGTTGCGGCGGGCCGTGTCGGAGAGCGCCGTGTCATACACCAGCACCTCGCCGATCTGGATGTGGCCGCGATAATTGTTGCCGGCTGAAATGTTGCCGAACGTCAGGGACGCAGATCCTGTCCCCTCGTAAGAGGTGAAGGCCGGTAGCCCTGTGTTTGCATCTGATATGCCATTGATGTATACATAGGAGCCGTTGGCCACGTTGTTCTTTAAGACTGCAGAGTAGATTAGCGCTGCATTGGTATTTAAGCCTTTAACGGTGACGGATGTGTTTGATGTAGCGATGTTGTTGGCTCCGATACCTCCGAAGTTCAACAGTTGAAGACGATCCCAGCCATTGTCGTCGTGGCCCCACAAGCCACCGCTGAGCTTGATGCTGACCTGCCGGTAGACGATCATGATCGTCATATTTGATATGCTTGTGGCATTGATATCCAGGAGGCTGGTGAGATCGTCGTCTGTGCCGTCGAACAGGATCGCTGGCTTTCCGTTGAATTCCGCTACGTTGTTGGTGTAGGTTGGACGGCGTCCGTTTGTTGATTGTGTCGCTGGCTTTCCGTTGCTGCTCAAATCGCCCCAGCAGCCGATAGGCTGGCCGGAGGCCGTGACCGCGCCTGTCCCGTTGGCATTCGTGGCTAAAGACGCGATAACCGACGCATCCAGGCGAAGCCTGTAAGCGGGGCCGTCGATCCTGTCGAGCGTCAGCGTCCCCTGTGCCACAGAGGTCTCTCCCGTGCAGGCATTGGCTCCACACAGCACGATCGTTCCCGTGCCGCTCTTTGTCAGCGTTCCGCCGCTGAGGTTGGCCGAGACGAACCCCGAATCCGTCAGTGCGAGAGAATCAGCTTTCAGCGAGCCGTTGATGATCGACCCCGAACTCAGCGTCACGGTACTGTTGGTCACCGTGAAGCCACCCAAGTCATAGGTGCCACCCGCGACGACGACCGCGCCGTTGTTGGTGATTGCATTGGCCACGCCTAGGCGCAGTGTGCCATTGCTGATGACGGTTGTGCCGTTGTAGGTGTTCGTGCCTTTCAGTGTGAGCACGCCCGCCCCGAGTTTGCTGAGTCCGCCGTCCGCGAGCGCCCCGAGCGCAGTGTCATGCAGC
>Ga0247841_10009996_pt1 | contig 13073 bp, 7 predicted proteins | sample LaCruzMarch2015__2_FD_192410 | JGI IMG/M metagenome (GOLD analysis project Ga0247841, IMG submission 192410) | Freshwater microbial communities from meromictic Lake La Cruz, Castile-La Mancha, Spain - LaCruzMarch2015_18m | ecosystem: Environmental > Aquatic > Freshwater > Lake | place: Spain... | reverse complement strand
CAAGGAGCTGATCCTGCAAGGCGCGGACTATGACCTTCGCATGTTGAAAAAAACTTTCGAATTCCGTCCGAAGGCGCCCGTTTTTGACACCATGCTGGCGGCCCAGGTGTTGGGATATGAAAGGATCGGTCTCGCGGCATTGGCCGAAAAGATCTGCGGGGTCATGCTTTCAAAATCGGGCCAAAAATCCGATTGGGCGAGGCGTCCCTTGTCTGCCAAACAGCTTGACTATGCCTCGGATGATACGAAATATCTTGAAGCGATCGCTGACGCTATGACCCGGGAGCTTCAGGAAACGGGCCGGCTGGATTGGCACCGGGAATGTTGCGAGCGTGTGGTTGAGACCTCCTGGCTTGACGGAAGAAATGATGCAAAAGAGGCCTGGCGCATCAAGGGATCTTCGAAGCTGGTTCCCAAGGAGCTTGTTTTCGTAAGGGAAATCTGGAAGTGGCGGGATGAAGAAGCACGACGGAGAGACCGGCCGCCTTTTATGATCCTCTTGAACGAAGACCTGCTTGAACTAGCCCGGTGGCGTGCTGTAGACCGGCAAGCGCCGCTTCATGCCGGGCCAAAATTCATGAAGAGGATCACCGGAGAAAATCTCGTGCGTCTGGAAAGCGCGATCCGGTCTGCGGAAAATCTTTCTTCGTCAGAATGGCCAGCCGTTCCGGAAAGGATCCGGTCGCGGGAGAGACAGCCATCTCCGGAGAAAGTAGAGGCCCTGCTTGCCGCGTGCAAAACGATCGCGGGGGAACTCAAGATCGAACCTTGTTTTCTGGCTTCCCGTGCTACCTTAACGGCTGTGGCACGACATGAACCCCGTTCCATTGAGAAGATCATGGAGACAAGCGGCATGATGCGCTGGCAAGCTGCTTTGATGATGCCCGCGATCCTGAACGCGCTGGGCGATCAGTAGGTACGGGATGACGTGATGGGGGTGCTTAATCAGCCATGGGATACATTTGGCGCAAACAAAAACTTGGGAAAAACCGGTAATTTGGTATAATACGCGCCTCCTTTTAAGGCGGTTCTGGGCTGGAAATACAAGGCAGTTTTGTCTTTTTATAATCACCCGGCTTCAAGAATTCAAAAAAATTTTGAAAAGTTTTTAAACCCTTTAAAATAGGACGGACGAAATGCCCTCAACTTTCAAATTCCTTCAATCCTTCGTTGCAACCCCAACTCTGAAACGCTCCTGTCTCAAGAACTTTTTCATCGCTAGGACTTTTTTGATTCTTTCAGTGATCTTAACGGTCACGACCGGTGCTTGGGCGGCTTCTGCGTTCAATTTACTGGACGCACGCGAGCGGGGAACTACGATCACCGGTGTAGCCAAGGGCACGCTTACGCCGACCTTTGATGAAGCGATCAAAAAGGATGTCTTGGAATTCGATTACTCGATCCCAAAAGGCGCCACGGTCACTGCATGGGCCAAGAATTTTCCGGCAGAACTTACGTCTTCGGCAGTCAATATGGCTAAGATCAGCATTAAGACCTTGGCTGTGACTCAGATGAACGAAGTTTCCGTGACGGTGGAAGTGCGCGGAGCTCAAGGGGTCCAGCTTATTCCTCTTCGCCTTAAGGGCGGTTGGAGCTCTCTAGAGGAAAAGATCGATTGGGCCAAGGTCGGTGCGTTGAACGAGGTCGCTTTTGTGGTTAGTTCCAAGGATGCTGCTCCGACCGTGAAGGGGACTTTGTCATTTTCTTTAGAGTTTGTCCGGCAGGCGGAAGTGGCCAAGCCCGTAACGCCTGTAGCCCCGGTCGTTGTTGCGAAAACCGCGCCGGGTACTATGACAAAAACCGTTGCTCCTGGAGCCGTAAAAACCGGCGCGACATTTGCTCCCCGGACTGTTGCAATACCTGCGGCGGTTTCAGTAACCCAAGCTCCTGCGGCTGTGAAGCCGGCGCCAGTCGTGACTCCCGCCAAAGTTCCCGAAACGCCCGTCCGGTCCTCGTTCGGTCTTCTGGATGCCGGAGATAAGGGAGTTTTGAATTATGGAACTGCCAAGGGGGTTATCACTTTTTCCTTTGATGAAGAATCAAAAAAAGATGTTTATGACCTGGGGTATACATTATCCGAGGGATCTTCGATCACTGTTTGGACCAAAAAATTTCCAGCAGATCTGACCGGTGCGCAAGTGAACACCCTTGAATTCGGTCTCAGGGCGCTTGAGGCGTCCCGGATCAATCAGATCTCGATCAGGGCCGAGGTCGTCGGAGCGGCAAATACGCAGACGATCCCGCTCTGTTTGAAACCGGGCTGGAATGCTATTCAGAAATCTATTCACTGGAAGGAGATCGGTGAGCTGAAGGAAGTGAACTTTATTATCAGCCCCAAGGGTCATGTCGGTTCCATCCAAGGCACCTTGTATCTGGGATTTGATTTTTGCAAAACAACGTTTTTAAAGAAATACCTTGTTGCTATAAAATTCGGATCAGTCCTTCTCCTCGCGTTCCTCCTGGCGCTTTTAGCCGCCCTTGCGAACAAATTCTTTGGCCAAGGGCGTGATGCAGTTCGAGCGGCCGATAAAGGTCCGGATATTATTTCGCCGAACGAAGCATCGGTTTTTATGAGGCTTAAAAAGGACCTGCTTTACGGGACCATTATGGTATTGATCCTTGGGACGGCGACGTGGATCTATTCACTAGGGGCTTCGGGGACTCCCTGCATGTGTCCTGTCACGGTCGCTCTCGTGGCCGGAGTGTTGGGGGTCTTGATCGCGGAATGTTTAAAACATCAGTTTACCGGAAAACATCTGGCTGCGGCCGAAGTTTTCCAGAATGTTCTGGTGACAGGGTTTCTCGCGGCATCTTCAAGCCATCTGGAACTCTTGCAGGCTCCGACGATGTGGAGCCATCTTGTCATGATCAATAAACTTACGGCCACGGTCGCTTTTCTGATCTATCAGATCTTCAACGCCCATGAGTTCGCTTCTTCCGGGAAAAATGTGAAACCTGTTCCTGCGGCCATGATCATCGGGACGCCGTATGCGGTAGGCTGGTTGCTTTTGCTGGAAAATGTGACGCTCTTGCAGAACATGACTTACAGCGTCACGTTGGGGCTTTTGGCTGCGTGGCCCGCACTTCTCGAGGGAATAGGCAGGCTTCTGGTGGTATTCGTCTTCAATGAACTTCTTGCTGCCGGGATCGGCTACGTGACAAAAGGGAAACTTCTCCGGACGATCAAAGCCCACTTGTACCTTCTGCTGGTTTCCTTAGGGGTCGTGGTAGCACCTTCCATTGCGAATTTGGGGTCACTTGCAGTCGTGGCCGGATTGCCGGAGATATTGAGGGCTCTTGTTTCTATCCTGACCACCGTGCTCTCTTTCGGTGGATTGTGGGGAGAAATTTATCTTATCACCGGGATTTTACTGGATGGCGGCAAACGCATCGCGCCTTCAGCGGACAACATTTTCAAGAATGTCACGACCGGTATGAAAAAGGGCATGGCCTACAGCGGTATTTTGATGGCGATCCTCTACGCGCTTTCCATGATCTTTGCGGATTCTGCCGCGCAAAAGTTCATGGCTTCGTTTCCTTATATGATCGGGACTCTTGCCGGTGCTTTGGTATTTCCGTTCGTGAAGACCATTATCGAGACTTTCGATGGCAGTCTGCCGTTCTTTGAACGGGTGCGCTACAGCTATCGCACCAAAACGCTTTACGCGCGGGGAGCCGTGGCCGGATTCGGGCTTGCTTATATGATCGCTCAAGGCTACATCGGAAAATCGATGTCGGAAAGGGTCGTGTTTGGTCTCCTGATCGGTTTCTTGGCCTCGGGAGGCATGAGTTTTCTGAGGGATTCAGTCTATGCCTTGAGGGGTTGCGGGAAAGTCCAATCCTGGCGGCTTTATTTCATCGATTCTCTTCTCGGCATTTTCCTCGGAAGCGCTGTCGCTTTTTATCTGGATGCCCAGCAGGTCGCGGTCATTCTCTACAAATTTAAACTTTATGTGACGGCGCATTTTTCTGCGGCGCAATATGCGGCGTATCCGGCATTTAACGCTGCCGGAGAAATGTCTCATACGACCTATCCTTATTTGAATTCTCTGGGACATTATGTCCAGCCGGTTCTGATCAGTAAGTGGGGGCAGATGGATCTTGGGTATACCCCGGGCGGCGTGAAACTCCTTTTCACCGAGTCGCTGGATGGCGTGATCAAGTGGTCGGTGGCCACATGGCTTTTTGCCGTGAACAAAGTGTTCATGCAGGCGTTCTTTGATAAAGATAAGACGCCGATCAAGTTCTTCTTCTCGAAAGCGGGCCTGGCCCAGCTAAGCGAGCTGATGATCTACGTACTTCGGTGGGGTCTCTGGATGTCGCCGATCATTTATACGTTCCTCCGCATGATGCCGAACCCGACCTGGTACAACCAGGACGGCGCGATCCGCACGCTCTTTGCCATTTACAACAACATCACGATGTCTGCGCCCGCGTTCGTGGCATGGAGTATGAAGATGTTCGTCTGGATCCTGGCTTTCGATGCATTCCGGATCCTGATCTGGATGGATCACATGGGCCTGCGCGTCGCAACGCTTGTGAACTTGAGCTTCCTCGGTATGGACAAGCTGGATGAGAAAGTCTCGAAATTTATCGGCAAGGCGGCGGCACAGCGGTATATCCCGGAAGGTGTGAAGAGGTTCGCGACATGGGCTCCGCTCTTGATCCCTTTCTATATTCCGCGCGGGGAACAATGGGATGAAGTCTGGAGTTCGGCGGAGAAGATCCAGAATGCCGCAAGGGGGAAAGGGTTGATTCCGTTCTTGCATTCTCTCTCGATGCTACAGATGCTCGTTCTCATCGTTTCGGGCATTCTGGTTTGCACGGGAGTTTCATTCGTGGTTCGTTTATTGCGCCGCCGGTCCCGCGCGCGTTCGATCCAGAATTACGAAGTGGCGAATCGCGAATACAAAGTGGTGGCCAAGGCCAACGGGGAAATCTACAGCGAGCTCCTTAGCAAAGAATGTGATATTAGCCGCCGCTCTTATGACAAGATCGATCCTTGCGGCCGGGTCCTTTTTCTTGTGGATGCAGTGGCAGATTCGAACGGCAAGTCCCAGGCCTGGCCGGTTACAGGAAATTTTCCGACGGAACAGTTTGAGGCGTCCCGGATCGAGCGTTGTGAAGATGTCTTGAAGGTCATAAACACGAGCCACGGAGTGAAGACCACGATCGAGATCAGTCTTCCGGATATGGACACTCCGGCGGAACTTTGGAAGATCACGATCGAGAACCAGACCGAAAGGTCGAGGCAGCTCAAGGTTGTTCCGTATCTCGAATGGGTCCTGAACGGCGGCCTGCATGACCGCTTTCACACGCAGTATGCGCGGCTCTATCCCGAAATGGAATATGTGAGCGGGGCGAATGCGATTATCAGCTGGCAAAAGGCCACCAAATGCATGGGATTTCTTGCCTCCGATATCGCGCCGGAAGGTTTTCACTCCGGCCGTGTGGATTTCATCGGTCGCGGTCAAAGCATTTGGGCCCCACGAAGTCTTGAGGCGCTGGACTTTTTACCGGCCAGGGATACGGCGGCTTATCCGACGTTCGATCCGATCGGGAGCCTTATGATTAACGCCCTCGTGGCACCCAAGTCGACCGCGGCGGTGAGCCTCATGATCGGTTATTCCAAAAATAAAAAGGTCGCACTTGAAATGATCGCGAAGTATCTCAAACCAAACCCGGCACAGAGTGCCGCGCTTCCGGAAAAGAAACATCGTACGCTTTTGATCGGTCATGGAGAGATCCCGCCGGGAACACCGCAGCCTTATTACGAATTCCTGGATAACGGGAACAAGTTGAAAGTTCTCACGCCTTACACGCCGCGTCCGTTCGATCATGCGATGTCGAATGCGCTCCATTCGACCATGGTGACGAACCGCGGGCTTCATACGTCTTGCAACGGCAACTCCCAGCAGAACCGTCTTACGCCGGACTGGCCGGACACGGTGACGAAAGAAACGCCGACGGAAGCGATCTATCTTTATGACCCGGACCGGGATGAGTGGTATTCGCCGACGTACCAACCTTTGAATGACAATAATGCCAAGCACGAATCCGAGTTCAGCGTGGACGGGACGGCGGTCTTCCGCATGAAGGATGGAAGTCTTTCATCGCAACTGACTGTTTATGTGCCGCCCGAGGACCCGCTGGGGGTGTATCTCTTGACCCTGAAAAATGACGAGGACAAGCCTCGTCGCATGAGGATCGCGCCTTATTTTCAAATGGTGCTGTCTTTTCAGCCGGAACGGTCGGGGCCGCTGGAGGTGCGTCATGACAAGGCCTCCGATGCGCTTTACTTTGCGAATTGTCGCAACATTTTCCGTTCCGGATGGGCATTTGCTTCCATGTCGATCCCGGCGGATTGTGTGGAGACAAAACGCGGCCGTTTCTTTGGAACTCATCGCGGCGTCAAGCGTCCCTTCATGGTGGAAAATGCTGCGTCCGATGCAACGCAGTTGACGGACGATGGACAGATCGCGGGTTTTGTGGGAACTGTCGAGATCCCGGCTCACGGCGAGTGCACGGTTGCGATCGTGTTGGGTCAAGCCGAAGACCACAAAAAAGCGGTTGCATTAGTTCAAAAATACAAAAATCTTGAGACTGTTCGTAAAGAACTGGATGGCACGCGCCAGTGGTGGCTCGCTTTGATGGGAACGGTCAAGGTCGAGACCAATCAGCCGGAGTTTGACCGGTACCAGAACTGGCTCAAGTATCAGGCTCTTGCCGAACGTATCTGGGCGCGGCGCGGATTCTACCAGACAAGCGGCGCGTTCGGTTTCCGGGATCAGCTTCAGGATACCGTGAACCTGATGTGGGTGGACCCGGCTCTTGCGCGTAAGCAGATCCTTTTGCATGCGTCCATGCAATTCGTGGAGGGAGATGTTACTCATTGGTTTTTCACGCTGACCGACGGGCGTGCGGCATTTTCGTGCCGCTCGCATGCTTCCGACAACCCGCTCTGGCTGGCTTGGGGTACGGCGGAATATGTCCGGGCGACGGGGGACTATACGATCCTGGATGAAATGGCAGCGTATCTTGTGTCCGAATTTCCTTTCGCGCCTTTGCCGAAGAACAAGACCGGATGGGGGCATTTGTATCATCGGACGACGCGCGGGGACACACTCTATAAACACTGCATGAAATCGATCGATCTTGTGATCAAAAAGCGTACGGGCAAGCACGGCCTGCCGCTCATGGGGGTCGGCGACTGGAACGACGGGTTGGATGAGATCGGGAGTGAGGGCCATGGTGAGAGTGTATGGCTCGGATTCTTCCTCTACTATATCCTCAAAGAGATGGTCGATATCATCGGCCGAAAAGAAGGCGACGCGAAAAAAGCCTTTTACGTTCAAAAAATGGAAGCGCTGAAAGTGGCGCTTGAAAAAACGTGGCGGGATGACCGGTATCTCCGAGCTTATCATGATGACGGGACCGAAATCGGGGTCAAGGGCAGCGGGGTGTGGGAGATTGATTCTTTGACCGCGGCTTGGGCGGTCATGTCGGGCATCAATTTCGAGCGTGGCGTAACGATCTTCAATACGGCCCTGCAAGTCCTTGAAAAGGAGAACGCGATCCTGCTCGGGTGGCCGGCTTTGCGCGAAGACACAAAGCCATACCTCGGACGTAGCAGCAAGTATCCGGAAGGTGTACGCGAGAATGGCATGTATTGTCACGGCGTACAGTGGCTCGTACGGGCCGCACGTCTCTTGGCTGAAGAATTTGAAAAACGCGGCGATCCGGCGAACGCGGAAAAATATCGCGCGACCGCATACCGGTTATGGCTCAAGGTTTCGCCGATCGCGCATATGCATGAGATCGAGATCTACGGCGGCCAGCCGAACAAGCAGTCGGCGGACATTTTGACGACTTTTGAACCCGGCCGGATGATCTGGCACGGATACACTGGAGCTGCGGGATGGATGTTGCGGCAGGCGATGGAAGGTGTGGTTGGAGCAACAGTGATACAAAACCAACTTGTGCTTCCGGATGATCTCGACAAACCCCGCGGCGCGCTTAAAGTGCTCAAAGTGTCCCGGGACGTATCCAAAAGTCCGATCAAAACAGCTTGCGCCTGTAGCTCAGGTGGATAGAGCACCTGCCTTCTAATCTTTTTTGGGCATTTTCCGCCAATTTCTCTGTATTTCTATTTCTTGCCGTAAGTTGCTGTGTTTAAATGAGTTGCAAGAAATTTTTCCCCTATCTATTCCCGTCAATTACCGTGAATTTTGGTGACCGATGGACACCATTTGGACACCTAAAAAAAATCTAAAAAAAGCGAGATTTTTTTCGCTTTAAATTTTTTTTTAAAAAATCTAAAAATTATAAATTTTTGTATTTTTTTAAAAAAATAATTTTGGATTCAAATCAGGCTTTCGGGCAGGTGCTCTTCTATTGAGAAAAAACACGGAACTAATATCTTTTAGGCAGGTGCTCTCCTATAGAGCATTTAGGGCAATTCGGTGTCCAAAAAGCGTCTAGGAATAGACGCTGAATTTTTTAGTGTCCATAAGGTGTCTAAAAGATGGACATCGGAATTGTGAGTGGATGGGAGTAGTTGGAAGAATAAAAAAATCGACCCCGGCGTGATTCGAACACGCGACCCCCTGCTTAGCATCCAGCATCAAGTTACCTTGACCGCCCGCGATCGGGTTTGCTGGCCGGACTTTCTCTTGGGCATCGCAGCCCTGTCGTGTAAAGTCTCTACACTCCCCGGACTTTCCGGGTAGCTCGGTGTTGCCCTTTTTACGAAAGGGGATTCACCGACTTAGCGACATCCACTTCACAGGTTCGTTTCCCCATGAAGGCTCCTACCGAAGGCAGGTGCTCTATCCACCTGAGCTACGGGGTCAATTTTTGAGTATCTTACATCAAATATTTACATCAAGATAATGAATAAATTTATATATGCGTTGTTTGTGCTGTTATGTGATTGCTGCCGTCTTGGGAAGGTTTCTACTGTAGGATATCCCCGAAACGTCCGATATGTATGAAAAGAGTGTAAGGCATATTTTGGAGGTGTGTTTATGAATTTAGGCCCGGATAGTCCATTTTGGGCGGTGTTTTTCTGGATAAATGTAATTATTTGTTCGATCTTGGCGATTGTAGTTGTCCGGATCGTTCGTAAATATGAAGCCAAGCGAACACAGTTGGAGAAAGATATTAATACGCCAGGCTTACAGAATCTTAGGTGGCTCTTTAAGCATAAGCTGAAGGAGCACGATATCGTCGTAGGTGAAGTGAAGCGCAGTGACCCTAAAAACGCATCTTTAAATTAAAGTGAAGGTATAGGATCCTGTCATGGGGATGAGAGAGTCATTAGAGGATTTTTTTTATAAAAAGATTGTGCGGAATCTGTTGCTGCTTAGTAACCTAGGTCGACGAAGCGCCACGGGAGAGGCTGCAACAGGCTACAATTTCGATTATATGTATGAAAACAAGGCGCATGGATTTTTAGGCATTGGATTGCTGATAGATAAGGTTCTTTTAAATCTGCCGTCTGTTCAGGCTACTAGGAACCGCCGGAGCAATCTTGTTAAAATATTGAGTAATGAGATTCAGAACAATAAATTAAGAGGTAAAACAACGAGGATTCTGGATTTAGCCTGCGGAGCGGGGAGGTATCTGACCGATATCGCAAAGGTTTATCCCAATGACAGGGTTGAGATCGTAGGGGTTGATCTGGATAACAAGTCATTGGAATTAGCAAAAAGCCTTAGTGAGAAAGAAGGCGTTACGAAGGACAGGATAAGATTTGTTAAGGGAAATGTTTTCAAACTAAGCATTCTTAAAAAACTTGGACAGCATATAGAATGGCGTCCTAATATTGTGATCGCGTCCGGCCTGACTGTTTACATTGATGACGATAAGGTGATCAATATGATCAAGCAGATTCAAGACGCGCTGGATAAAAACGGGCTTGTTTTAATCGATAGCCAGGAGAGCAACCCGAGCCGCAAGCTGATGGAAAAAGCTCTTAAAACCAAAGAAGGAGCTTGGGTTTTGTATTACCGTCCGGCCGAGCAATGGCGGCAATGGCTCAGCGAGTTTGGCTTTCAAAATATCGTTGTTAGCCGCGATCCATGGCAAATGTATAACATTTGTTCAGCGAGAAATGCATAAATGACGGAAGCTGCGAAAGTTTTAGTGATCGATGACGACGATTTAATCCTAAAAACCTTGGGTAATGTTCTTGGGAGGCAAGGGTATTTCTACCGGTTAGCTGGGGACGCTGAGGCTGCCCTAAAATACATTTCCGAAATCGAGTTTGATATGGTCCTGGCGGACATACGTATGCCGGTCATGAATGGGATTGATGCGGTAAAACAAATCCAGGAAGACCGGAAAAAGCAAAATAAAAAAGAGATCCCTATTATTTTTATCACCGGGTATGCAGAAGACGGCATGCATTTTAAGGCGGGTAAGCTCGGAGAGGTTATTCAAAAGCCTTTTAACCTGGACCATCTAATGATTACCATGAGGGAATACCTGTGAAACGACGCGTTGTGGTTACAGGGTTAGGCGTTGTTGCTCCGAACGGTGTCGGAAAGAAGAATTTTTCCGACGCTATTTTTTCCGGAAAATCTGGAATCAAAGACATTACTTCTATTGATACGACTAACCTTAAAGTTAAGATTGCCGGTGAAGTTACTAATTTTGACCCCTGCGATTATATTCCGATTCACATTTATCGAAAAAGCGATCGTTTTGTGCATTTGGGCTTATCAGCGACAAAACTCGCAATCGATGATGCGAACATATCGGCAGATAGCCATTTTTTAAAAAATGCTTTCGTTGTAATAGGATCGGGTCAGGGTGGTCTAATGTTTCATGAGCAAGAGATCATTAAATTTGTGGAAAGTCAGGGGACGAAGAGACTGTCAGCTAGCGCGGTTCCGAGAATAACAGCGAATGCAATCTCAGCGTATATAGCCATCCAATACAACATTTGCGGGCTCAATCAGGTGATTTCAACGGCGTGTTCGTCAGGGGCGCAAGCGATTGGAAATGCATTTCATCACATCCAGAGAGGAAGCTGCGATGTTGCGATAACAGGGGGTGTTGAATCGACAATCACTCCGGTTATGTTGGAATTGTATAATGCGATGATGGTGTTGGGCAGTTCGCCTGATGGGGATCCTCAAAAGGCATCACGGCCTTTTGATCTTAATAGGAATGGGTTTATCATGGGGGAAGGGGCCGCTACTCTTATTTTAGAGTCGCTGGAACATGCATTGCAACGCAAAGCTCCCATACATGCCGAAATCGTTGGTTTTGGGTCCAATTGTGGTGCTTATAACATGGTTGCCCCTAATCCTACAGGGGAAGATGCTGCTGAGGCCATCCTGGAAGCTATGAGGGAGGCGAATTTGAGTTCGTCAGACATTGACTACATTAATGCCCATGGAACTTCGACCAAGCTAAACGATATCTCAGAAACCAAAGCTATTAAGCTCGCATTGGGGGAGCTCTCAAAAAAAATTCCGATAAGCAGCATCAAATCAATGATAGGTCACTCCATAGGTGCCTCCGGCGCTATTGAAGCTGTCGCATCGTGCTTGGCGATTCAAGAGAATATGATTCCTCCAACCATTAATCTGCATACCCCTGATCCGGAATGCGACCTGGATTACGTTCCCAATCAAGCCCGTTGTCAAAAAGTAGATGTTGTCATGTCGAATTCCTTCGGATTTGGCTCAAATAACGCGGTATTAATTTTTAGGAGAATAAAACAATGACGATAGATGAGCAGAGCGTAAATAGAACTGATGTATTCGAACGAGTCAAAAAAGTGCTTATTAGTATGCTGAAAATATTTAGGGAGAAAAAGGCTGAAAGTCGTCCGATGCTGTCAATGGAGACTCATTTGATCGATGACCTAGGCGTCGATTCTCTGGAAACGTTAGACATCATGAATGCCCTGGAGGATGAATTTCAAGTGAGTCCCAATTTGAACGAGGTGAACTCCAAAAGGAAGCTCGGCCAAATTGTTGACTATGTTATTGAACTTCAAAATAAAAAAAGCATTAAACGCTCTTAGTGCCTCAAATTATGACAAATTCATTTCAGTTCATTAAAGCGGAGAAGCTCGAAGCTGAGAGCATATGGGTTTTAACTATTGATCATCCTCCCGCGAATATATTGACTTTTGCAATTTTGGACGAACTGGAAACATTATTTGGCCAGTTTCAAAAGGACATGAAAGCGAAAGTTGTGATTCTGACTGGCGCGGGGGAGCGAGCGTTTTCGGCTGGTGCTGAATTGAATGGAATTATGGGGATTAAATCCGCCGATGATGGGGAGAAAATAGTCCGGCGCGTTCAAACTCTTTTTAACAAGATAGAAAACTCAGAGAAACCGGTTATTGGTGCTATTAATAATTTATGCCTTGGTGGTGGAAACGAGCTGGCATTGGCGTGTCATATTCGCGTTGCCTCGGAGCGTGCTAAATTCGGCCAGCCAGAGATTAACCTGGGGATTATCCCCGGATGGGGTGGAACGCAGCGCCTGCCGCGATTAATCGGGATATCTCGTGCCCGTAAATTGATTCTAACCGGAGACATCATTTCGTCAAAAGAAGCGTTCGAATTTGGTTTAGTGGACGAAGTTGTTGCCCATGGGCATGCTCTGAATCAGGCTATCGATCTGGCAAAGAAGATTATCCGTAATGGCCAGATGGGGGTGCGGTTGTGCCAGCGAGCTATCCGGGAGGGGATGGAGAAGCCTTTGTCTGAAGGGTTGGAGATCGAGATTGATTGCTTTCGTGAAGTCTGCAAAACAGACGATATGAAGGAAGGCCTTAAAGCATATAAGGAAAAGAGACTTCCCGAATTTAAGGATCGGTGATCTTATTAACTCTCATGAAAAGATAAGCGGGATCATATTTTTTGGCGATAGCATTTTTTCGGGAACGGGTGCTACCGAGCGTGATTATGCCTGCGCCAAGCTTGTTAAGTCAGCGTTAAAGGTGCCGGTATCTCTTCGCGGGCGTAATTGGGATACCAGCGTAGGGGGATTGCAGCGTATTGAATCTGATGTTCTTCAACAAAAAAATCTTTCCCATGTAATTATTT
>Ga0247841_10009995_pt1 | contig 13073 bp, 12 predicted proteins | sample LaCruzMarch2015__2_FD_192410 | JGI IMG/M metagenome (GOLD analysis project Ga0247841, IMG submission 192410) | Freshwater microbial communities from meromictic Lake La Cruz, Castile-La Mancha, Spain - LaCruzMarch2015_18m | ecosystem: Environmental > Aquatic > Freshwater > Lake | place: Spain... | reverse complement strand
ATAATGCGTCTGGTCGACTTTCTTAAAATGAATCAGGTCACAGGCTTCTTTATCTCTCTCACAGAATCAGCCGCCGACCTTGAACATACCCAGATAAACATTTCATCGCTGATCGATACCTGGCTATTACTGCGTGATATTGAAATAGGAGGCGAGCGAAACAGGGGATTGTATATTCTTAAATCTCGCGGAATGGCACACTCAAATCAGATTCGCGAGTTCATTCTCACCAATCATGGTGTTGAGTTGCTTGATGTTTATGTTGGCCCCGATGGGGTCCTGACCGGTTCGGCAAGAATTGCAAAAGAAGCAAAAGAAGCTGCAGAACAATTATCGAGGCAGGAGGAAATAGAACGCAAACATCTTTCACTAGAGCGTAAACGGAAATCACTGACTGCCAGGATAACTGAATTAGAGGAAGAATTTGAAGCCGAAAAAGTAGAGATCATTAAATCTATCACTATTGAAGAAGACAGAAACAAAGCCTTTCTACAGCAGCAAAGTAACCTGGCTAAGAGCAGAAAAGCAGATACTTATTATAAGAACCCAAATGAAATAGTATAAACAAACCCCGGAGGATCTTAAATGAGAACAGATAAAGGGAAGGCAGAAATCACTAAAACACATGAAAACAACGAAATGCCCGATAGTGATAGTTGGGTATTGCGATTATATGTTGCAGGTCATACACCTAAAGCACTTATTGCTTTAAAAAATCTTAAAGAAATCTGCGAAGTACAGCTGAATGGCAGGTATAAAATAGAGATAATTGACCTGTTATTAAATCCCCAGTTAGGCCGCGATGACCAGATACTTGCAATACCAACATTAGTGAGGAAATTACCTGAACCGGTAAAGAAGATCATTGGAGATCTCTCTAATACAGAAAAAGTACTTATAGGATTGAATCTGCTGCCAAGATATAAATGAAAAATAACTTCTCATGAAAAAGATAACTAAAGAGATAGTATTCTCTACCGATAAATTTGAATCAGAGGTTGGGGATTCAAATAGGAAGAAATACGTTTTGACATTATATGTTGCCGGGATGACGCCTAAATCTGTTCGTGCAATCTCAAATGTAAAAAATATCTGTGAAGAAAATCTTAAGGGTCAATATGATCTTGAAGTTATTGACCTGTACCAGAACCCGCAATTGGCCAGGGGAGAACAAATTATTGCAGCACCGACGCTAATCAAGAAACTTCCTCTTCCCTTACGACGGATAATAGGCGATATGTCGGCCACCGACCGGTTACTCGTAGGACTTGATCTGCGCGAAAAAAAGTAAAATGATTAATCTTTTTTATTAATGGGTTATTCCAATGGAAAAGAACGAAATACGGCTTACTGATAATCAACTGCTTCATGAAAACGAAGAATTGCTTCAGCGTGTGTATGAACTTGAGGAAACTTTAAATGCAATACGTAATGGCAACATAGATGCAATTTTAGTATCAGGAAATGACGGAGATAAGCTTTATTCCCTTGCTTCCGTTGAAACCAGATACCGTATAATTATTGAAGAGATGTATGAAGGGGCCGTCACTCTCACAAAAGACGGATTGATAACATATTGCAATACCCGTTTTGCAGAACTTGTTTCTGAACCTGTTGAGAGAATAGTTGGATATTATTTTGCTGATTTCCTTCAGGACAGCGAAAAACAGGTATTCTCTGGATTGCTTCAGGCCGGATTGGACAGTAAAAGCTCCGGCGAATTAACATATATCAGGAAAGACGGACATTCTTTATATTTTCTTCTTTCAATAAGTAAATTACCTACAGAAACTTCAAGTGAGGTTTGTATTTTATTTTCTGACATAACGGAATTAAAGCGGCAGGAAAAGGAACTTGTTCATTATAATACCAGATTAGATCAATTAGTTCGGGAAAAGACTGAAGAACTTACTAAAACCAATCAAAGGTTAAATACTTCCCATAATTCTGCATTGAGGATAATGGATGATATGGTTAAAACAAGGGATGCTTTGGAAATATCGAACAAAAATCTGCTTAGGGAGATCTCAGAGCGCAAAAGTGTAAATGAAGCACTTGCTGAAAGCGAAAACAAATTCAAAAATCTTGTATGGGATATGCAAGTTGGAGTATTGCTTCAAGGCCCAAATTCTGAGGTACTCTTAAGCAATCCCAAATCGCTTGAATTACTTGGAATGAATGAAGATCAGTTACTGGGCAAGACTTCCTTAGACCCTTACTGGAATGTTATTCACGAGGATGGATCCCCTTTTCCGGGGAATATGCATCCTGTTCCTAAGGCCATTGAAACGCGTCTTCCGGTTAGAAGTGTTATAATGGGAGTTTATAATCCAATTATAGGAGATCGTTCATGGATAATGGTAGATGCCTTTCCGCAACTAAATAATGATGGAACAATAAAACAGATAGTTTGCACATTTATTGATATTACCAAGCGCAAACACGCGGAGGATGCATTGAAAAATATTACAGCACGTTTTGAGGCGCTTCTCCTTCAGTCTCCATCTAATGGTGTCATTTATCGACTCATTCGCGACGAGACCGGAAAGATCCTTGATTGGGAAATCACCGACATAAATGAACAGGCAGCAGCCAGCTTTGGCTTAGACAGGGCAGCAGCCATCGGTAAACGCGCCCTGGACCTTTTCGGTGAACAGGTGACGAACCCGTATTTTGAGATTGCACAAGAAGTAATAACTTCAGGGAAACCAAGGATCTTCGAAACATGGTTAGAGTCCAATAAGCGAGCCTATCTGACGTCAGTTTTTTTGGTTGACCCTGATCATTATGCCAGCATAAGTGTCGACATCACTGATCTTAAAAATGCAGAATCTCAGATTAAACAGTTGAATGATGAACTTGAGCTGAAAGTTCAGAAAAGAACGGAACAGCTGCTATCCTCCAACAGGGAGCTTGAGGCATTCAGCTATTCCGTATCTCACGACCTTAGGGCTCCATTGCGTGCAGTTCACGGGTATACCAATATTCTTATGGAAGAGTATGATAATAAACTTGATGATGAAGGAAAAAGGCTCTGTGGAATTATCGCTTCAAACGCAACAAAGATGGGTTGCCTTATCGATGATCTCCTAAGTTTTTCTAGAATTGGAAGAACAAGTATGAAAGCCGGAATGCTTGAAATGAAACCCATTGTTGATGCTGTTTTTGACGAGCTTTCTTTGAATGGTAAAATAAAACGAATAACTCATTACCCTGGGAAACTTCATAGTTCATTTGGCGATGCAAATTTAATAAAAATAGTGTGGAATAATCTGATATCGAATGCGATAAAATATTCTTCAAGAAAACAGAACCCTGAAATAGAGATAGGATCATGCAACGAAGGAAACATGATTACTTATTTTGTTAAGGATAACGGAGCGGGGTTTGATATGCAATATTCAAATAAACTGTTTGGGGTCTTTCAGCGCCTTCATAGTGATACTGAATTTGAAGGTAATGGAGTCGGACTTGCAATTGTTCAAAGAATTATTATAAAACATGGTGGCCGCATTTGGGCCGACGGAGAAGTGGGAAAGGGAGCAACTTTCTGGTTCAGTTTGCCGGCTGATGGCGAGTGATAGAAAAAAGTGACCTTGTGACTGAAAGACAAAACAAGTAATTAAAATAAAATACAATGAAAGATCTGAATGTAGTTGAAATTCTCCTGGTAGAAGATAATCCTAATGATGCTGAACTCATCATCAGGGCATTAAAAAAGAATAAACTTGCAAATAATGTACTTGTTGCTGAAGACGGGGTTGAGGCACTTGATTCTTTGTTTTGCAGGGGAAAATATGCAAACAAGGATATTAGAAGTACTCCGAAAGTGGTTCTTCTCGATCTTAAACTTCCTAAGATAAGCGGACTTGAAGTATTGAAAATAATCAAGGAGGATAACATGACTTCAAATATTCCGGTAGTTATTGTAACATCATCGGGTGAGGAACCGGATATTCAGAAAGCCTACGATCTTGGCGCAAACAGTTATGTGGTTAAACCTGTTGATTTCGACCAGTTTATCAATGCAATGGGTAGCCTGGGATTATACTGGCTTCTCATAAATAAACCGTTGAAATAAACTCTGGAGATTAATGTAAAAAACTATTTTTAGATAATTAACAAACTCTATTCCACAGTTTGACGGAATGACGGCAATTAAACTGCGTAATGAGCTGTTGCCTTTTCCAATTTTTATCCTGTTAACCGGATCAATGAATGAAGAAATTGCAGTATAATGTATGAAGGCCGGTACCGATGATTATGTTATCAAAGATAACCTCAATGAAAACAGGAACCATCAGGCTCTCGACACGAGGCAGGATCATTCATTATTTATTCCAGATTCCAGATTATAAGTTAAATATAATTCTTTCCAGCTTATTTGCGATTTCTGTTGCAATATCAACAAGTGCAGGATTTGTTATAGCCTGCATGGATGCTATCGGGTTTACTGCTGAAATTTCAATTCTGTTCTGCCCCTGCTCAATTACGATTACGTTACAGGGCAGCATTGTGCCGATTTTTTCTTCAACCAGAAGGGCTTTATATGCATAAACCGGATTGCAGGAACCCAGAATCTTGTATCTCTTGAAGTCAACACCAACCTTTTCTTTTAACTTCTCATGCATGTTGATTTCCGAAATAATGCCAAAGCCTTCTGCCTTAAGCGCTTCGGTGATTGCAAGAATAGCATCTTCATATGAAGAGTTAACCGTTTTTGTGAAGTAGTATTCCATATTTACTAAAGATTTTAGATTTAGAACTTACTTATTATTAATTTTCTAAAAAATAAAGTTGCATCCGGTGTGAAAGTTTTTAAGTCAGTACAAAATACCGGAAACTCCTTCTGAAACAATCACAGCAGGGGTAAAGTTTTTGTGAAGGTACTCTAAAAAGGAGCGGATTGAAAAATTATATTCGGAATTACTGATTTAATACCAACGTAATATAAATCGATTAACAGGGCTTATGAACACCTTTTTGGAAAGATGTGCGGGGTAATACTATAAAAACCGGTATGGATATAACTTTAGCATAACCCGGGTACCAGATTTAGTTTAGAAGAGTATAAATAAGAATTATTATAACGATACAATGAGGAAAATCAACTCCTGTTTTGTCTTCCCCAGTTTATAGCTCAGCAATTCAATCATCTCATTTTCTTTGCCAACCTTATAACTCAAATCTTTATCTGTAAGGAATTTATACCTGTGTTTCAGTTTTTCCCTTTTCTCATCCCAGTAACCAATTGCTTTTTTTTCCATGTCCCCGGTTTTTAGTTCTAATCGGCAATTTTTTAGTTACACGAAAAATGCAGGCATTTTCTGCATACAGTAAAATCAAAATTGTCCAAAAAAAGTACAGTGTTTTCCCAAATTTCCTATACCAAATATAAATTAATGATTCCTATTAGCCGGCTACCGGAGGGGTGATTTTGATCAATTAAAGAATTCTGATGACTAATGAAGATTAACAGGTGATAATCCATCATGTTTTAAGGGGGAAAAAATCAGGAATAGGTAAGTTCTTAAGTGACGGGAGCTAAAAATGAACAAATGAATAAGCACAAACACGGAGTTTCACGGAAAAAAATCAAACGTAACCGGGAATACTGGTTTTTACCTATTCGTTCATAAGTTCCAATATCAGTTCACCTTTGGCTGGTATATCAATTGCGCTGTCGAGCCTGAATGTTTTTGAAGTTATAACATCTTTGCCGGAAGTAAATTTGCCTGTTATATCGCTAAAACGACCTGTTTTTACCGACTGATCAGTTAAAGAGCTGTTTAATATCACCATAACCGTATGCTCATCTTTTATACGGCTATAAACATAAATTCCATCCCTTGGTGCATAGTGTACCATTGTTCCCTTTGTAACAGCATCATTTGTTTTACGCCATTGCAATAATTTCTGCATATAACTCCAGGCTTCATTCTGCATTTCCGTACGACCTGCACTTGTGAACTGATCGGTTTTATCGCCGGGCCATCCTCCCGGAAAATCGATACGAAGACGCCCGTCGCCCTCTTCCTTAGTGCCGGTCATCAACACTTCGGTGCCATAATAAATCTGCGGAATCCCTCGAACGGTGAGTAAAAAGGCAATACCCTGTTTAAACCGTTTAAGGTCGGTTTCATCCTTTTTATTAAAACGGCTCAAATCGTGATTGTCTAAAAATACAAGGATGTTGTAGGGATCAGGATAGATAAAGTCCTGGGCAAGATCTTCAAAAATATTGTTCAGATAACCATTATCGGCTTTACTGTCAAAAGCATTTTGCGATACAAAGGTCAGAGAAAAATCCATTGGCGTTTTAAGGTTTGGATCTTTAGTACTAAGGATTGAGTTTTTTTGCCACCAGGCCGGTGATGTACTTTTGTTATACCAGGTTTCACCTACAATATTAAAGTCGGGATATTCATCATAAACCTCAGTGTTCCAGCGTGCCAGGAAATCAAAATCGAGATATGAATATGTATCCTGTCTTATTCCGTCAATACGCGCATACTCAATCCACCAAATTGTATTCTGAATAAGGTAGGTTGCCAGGTGACGGTTAGTCTGGTTCAGGTCGGGCATTCCACGGGTAAACCACCCATTTAAAAAAGTATTTTTTTCGGTTTGCGATGCATGAACATCCATCACTGATACTGTTGCATGATTTGTTTGCATGAAAACGCCATTATTGTTTATCCAGTCTTTCGATGGCGGGTCGGTCATCCACCAGTGTGAACTTCCGCAATGGTTAAGCACCATATCCATTACTATCTTCAACCCTTTATCATGAGCCGCCTTCGTCATCTCACGGAATTCCTCGTTACTTCCAAAACGCTTATCGGTCTTATAGTAATCGGTGATAGCATAGCCATGATAGGAGCCGCCTCTCATTTTATTCTCCTGAATAGGATTAAACCAGATTGTTGTAATGCCAAGATCTTTCAGATAGTCAAGCCTTTTGGCAATTCCATCGAAGTCACCACCATGACGGGAATTAGGATTTTCGCGGTTAACCTTTACATCATCCCAGTCGTCATTTTCAGGTTTGCCGTTGGCGAAACGGTCAGGGGTTATGAGATAAAGCACATCAGATGCATCAAAGCCCTGTGCCCCACTTTTATCAGTACGCGCAATCATTGGGTATTCATAGGTAAACACATCCTTACCATCGGTGAATTTTATTGGAATAATTCCAGGTTTGGTGCGTTTGTCTACATTCAGATATAAAAACAGGTAATTGGGATTCTCGGTCTTAGCCGTTTCAGTCAGCTTCACCCCCGGGTAGTTAATTGTAATTTTCGAATTGCCGATATTGGGGCCATAGCACAGAATCTGAAAATCAGTTTTTTTCATCCCTGTCCACCAGTTTGCAGGTTCAACACGCGTAATTGTAATAGCGTCAAGAACAGTGGTATTGATAAAAATGACTGCCAGCACTAAGTGAGCAATTTTCTTATACATATGATTGTTTTATTTAGAACTGATACAAAAAAGGTTATTTACTCCCCTGAGATATATCTTCCCGTTGCTTATAGCAGGTGATGCAAACATTTTCTCGCCAATTGAATTTTTTGCCAGGGATTCGAAATTTTGCCCGGGTTTAATAATAGTTATTACCCCATTGTCGTTGGGCATATAAACAAGGCCGTTAACAAGAACGGGTGACGAGTATTGTTTTCCCAGGTCAACAGTCCAGAGTATTTTTGATGTGGCAGCCTCGAGGCAATGCACCACGCCTGAGGTCATGGTTGAGAAGAGATAATCATCAGTACAAACAGGTGACGGGACGTAGTAGGCACCCTTTGCAGCCTGCCATACTACATGGCTCTTTGTAACATCTCCTTGTCCGTCGGGTTTTATTGCAAGCAGTATACGCTGAGGCCAGGAACTGCTTACAAGTATCAGTCCGTTTTTTTCATTATAGACCGGTGTTGAACAGAAGTCTTCCGAAGGACCATTTACATACCAGTATTTTGTGCCATCATTTGGATTATAGGAGGCAATTTCTTTATTCCCGCAAAAGATCATCTGGGTTTTCCCAGCCAGTTTCCTGAAAATAGGAGTACTGAAACTGTGGGCAGGTTTGTCGTGCGACACCCGCCATATTGTTCGACCGTCTGATTTGCTGAGTGCAGTAACGAACGAATCGCCCTGACTGTCACCATTAATAATAACCTTATCCTCGAATAAGGCAGGGGAACAACTGTATCCGTGAGGACTCGAGAATGTTCCGGGCCGCTGGATCCACACCTGCTTTCCAGCAAAATCGTATGCTGCCACAACAACATCCTTTCCATCCAAAAATGAGACATATACATTTACCCCGTCGGTGGCAGGTGTTCCCGAAGCATAACTGTTGTCATTGTGTTTAGTTTCAAAAGGGGTATTAAGAACCGTTTTCTGCCATAATAATTTTCCGGTTTTATTGTCATAACAGAGCAATACTTTCTCCTGTGTCTCTATAATGGCAGTGGTCATAAATAGATAATCGTTCCAGATAATTGGTGAGGAATAACCCTTACCGGCTACCGGAACCTTCCATACAACATTTGAAACAGAATCCCACTTGGTTGGTATGTTTGTTTCCAAACTGGTGCCATCTCCGTTCGGACCACGCCAGTTGGGCCAGTTTTGTGACGTTCCGACCCGATTAATACCGATAAAAAACAGGATAAAGAAAAAGGTTAGCAGGTTACGGTGTTTCATATGGCTTATGTTTTATAGACCCGTTAGTAATTGGTTTTGCTCAAAAATAGGGAAAATAGAGTTCACAACTACTTTGCAGTGGCATAAAGAATAATAGGAGAATTATATGCCAGCTCCATTTGGACTAGCGACTGTTATTCACGATTGAATCTTAAAATTTCTGTACAAATGTATTATACTATCATGAATTCGCATAAATAATATACTATCCAATGTCCTCAAAAACAATAGCCAGATTCTAATACGCTGTACTGTCAGTATTTAAAATTGGCATAGTTAGTTACGTCTCTTCTGCAGAAGATAGTATCGATGATCTCATTTCGCTTTCCGTTTCTGTATAGTTTAAAGGAAACAATTGCATTTTTATCTGCAAATACTTTCGTATTAATTACTGATTTAATGTTACCACCTATCCAGATATATCCCGATTCAGGGGCAACGCCATAATTAACTATCTTATATGGATATAGTGTTTTACCATCTGTTCCATCCGATTCCCAGGTCACAAACATGGTGTCGGAGGCAGGTGTCCTGCTTTTCCTTTCCAGTGTTATTATTAAATCTGTAAGCTTTCTTAAGGAAAAAGTCAGAAACTCACCATATTTTTTAAGTTCAGTCATCCCCAGCCGGTTGTCGGAGAAGGAATAAGCCGAATCACCAACAAGATAGAAGTTATAAAGATATGAACCCTTTACTCTTATCAGAGTGTATGAAAAGCGCCCGGCACTGTCGGACTCAAACTGCCCGGCATTGACCCTGGAATATTCATCATCGCTTTTTAACAAGGCCATTATAATTACCTTCCTTTTGGGAAGAGCCGTTTTTGTCTTTTCATCGAGGACTTTCCCTCGTAACTCAATAGTTCCTTCAGGATCAGTACATCGGGTAAGGAGTATTATGAAAAGGAATGATATTTGAAAAATGGTTTTCATAGCAAGTTACACCGGGAGAAAAGCGAAGTCAAATAAGTCTTAAGTTGTTTAAATAGATTTTGAGTTTATAATTTAGGTCGATGATAACTAAAAAGAAATCGTTCAAAATCAATTATAGGTCTTCCATGGAAAATCCAATAAATTCCGCGGTAAAATCTTTTAATTGTGATTGTAGAAGTTTTGTTGCCTTTTCCTTCAGTACCGGCATACTTATATTCTCCTTTTTCCTTTTAACTTCAGCATATAATACTGTCCTGTTAAAATCATCCACTGCAACTATATCAATTTCATTCTGGTTGCCTTTCTCCCACCAGGTTCCTATTGCCGAATATTGTTGAAGATTTACCAGCTTTTCAATAAAATAATGTTCGAGTATTTTCCCGCTGTAAGTCGGGTAATCAGGTTCGACAATACTTCGAAGGTAAGTGAAATTACCGATTTCAACAGCACTCTGGTGTTTGTAGATAAAACGGAACCAGAAATTAAGAAAATTATCCACAATCTCATATTTTATATTCCGGCCACTGGGTTTGGAGAACATTGGTCGGACTTTCCGGATCAGATTATAATCATTTTCAAGCCTTTCAAGATAACCTCCTGTACTTACTTCAAGAATTGATTCAATTTCAGACCGGGATGTCTTTGAAGATGCGATCAACGAAAGAATAGAAAAATAGGTTGCATAGTCTTTCCCAAATTCTTCAATCAATACATTTCTCCCCTCATCAATAAAAAGTGAATTTTCATGGAATATTTCATCCAGCATTTTCTCCAGGGTTAAAGCTTTTTTACTGATTAAAAGTTCCACATATTTTGCAACTCCTCCGGTAAAAACATAAAAAGCGAGTAAATCTTCCGGTTTGTAAGTTGGATAATTGTCGGCCAGGATCTCTTTAAGGGTTTCCACGGGGAAAGGTTTCAGGTGAATACGTTCAGTAGCCCTGCCGAAAAGAGGTTCCTTTGAGTTTTCGAATATTTTCTTCATCAGCGAATAAATCGATCCGCAGATAATCAGGTTTATTTTACTCCGATCTTTATAACTATCCCAGATATTCTGCATTTCACTGTAAACAGCCGGGTTTATTAAATAGAACTCCTGAAACTCATCAATAATCAATGAGAAATTTCTTGTTGAAGATAAATCCATCAGGTACAGGAACAGCTCTTTGAACCGGGTGAATGATCCAAACAGTTTTACCTGCAACTTGCGTTCTATTTCCTCTTTAAACTCTTCACAAATAAGAACTTCACTCTTACGTGTCACAAATAAATAGAGTGCTGAGTCTTCCTTTTCAACAGCTTTCTTTAAAAGGCTTGTTTTTCCAATACGACGCCGTCCCACAACAATAGTCATTCGGGCCTCTGTTTCCGAACACTCTTTTATTGACTTTAAAAAATCAAGTTCTTTTTCCCGGTTATAAAATTTCATTATCTCATAATGTTTTATCGCAATGTGCATTACTGTAATGCAGGTTGCAATAATACAAATATACTATATTTATCTTATTTGTGATCGGCTAAACCGGAGTTTCTATATAGGCAAGCAGTTGTAAACTAAACTAAACTATATTGCTCCCAAAAATCCGGACCGCTGAATAAACGGTTTCATTGGGAGATTTCATGGCGTTTCGGGGAATGAAATACTGAGTTGCATTGGAGTTTATTTGAAAAAAGCCCCGATATCATTTAGTATCAGGGCTTTTGTCGCTTGTTCGTGTAGTCCCACCAGGAATCGAACCTGAATCTAAGGTTTAGGAAACCTCCATTCTATCCATTGAACTATGGGACCATTTTTCCCGGACTGCAAAAATACATTTTTTTTTCTATTTCAAACGCCCGAAGCGGATTCTCGATGAAAAAACTCTTTGCAGCCCGGCGAAATTACCATGAAGTCGTATATTTATGACTGTAGACCCGGTAAGTCATACTCTCTCCCGTAACCTGATTCTTATACTGAATATACCCCGACAAAACCGCATTGGTCTTTCCAATGGATGTCGTGATCTGCTTTGGTATCGATTCATCTACTCTCAGCTTCAGATCGTGATTTCCCTTTCCCGAAATTGTCTGGCCGACGTTTTCAATAATAACCGGCGCCGCTCCTTTGATCTCGAGAGTGACTTTCAGGATCTCTATGGGAGAATCATATTTGGATACCAGTGTTACAATGCAGTCGGAGCTAAGGATATTGTCGGTATCGTCGGTAACCTTTACGAACCTTACAGCTTCATTAACATAAATCGCGGCTTTGCTTTCGGTAATATCAAAGTAAAACTTCCCGGCGACATTGTTGTTCCCGAAACGGAAGGCTACATTGATGTTGTTTTCCGGGTCCTCATAGCAATTGTCGTAGTTGTAGCTTATCTCCCAGCCGCTCTCCCCGTTCTTAATGCCGTTTATCCTTGCACATTCGGAGGTGACAACCGGCTTCTTTACTGTTGTGATCTGCCTATCGTTGAGCATCAGTGCGAACCTTATTAACCCCTGGCTTCTTCCTGTTTCAGTAAGCCCGATAGCTTTATAGAGATTGCGATACCTTGCTGAAATGGTATTGACCCTGTCGAGACGGGCATCGAGGAAAGCTTCCTGCAAGGCCTTAAGCTGGTCGAGGTTGCTTTCGATCTGCTCGACCGAGGCAACGGTCTCAACCTCTTCTTCGAGCCTGTTCAGCTCTTCGGTAAGCTTCTTTTCGTTAATATTGAAATCCATCACAAGCTTTTTCAGCTCAAATTCAGGGAATGGATATTTTATATGATACTCGTAATAGGTCTTCCCCGCCTTTTTGTCGGTCAGCTTTTCCCAGTAATATTCATTTGCCCTGCTAAGAGAGACTCCCTGCAGGTAAGGCACCTTGCCCGACTGGCTGGTTACCTCCGAATTATATTTTTCAAAGAAGGTGAACACCTTTTTGTTCGTATTCGTCTCCTGGGTCTGAACCGTGCCGGTAGCCTTCACATTGTCGGCAACAGATGTCACTATCCTCTCCTTTATCATCATAAGGGCATTATCCTGGGCGGCATTGATCGTTGCGCCGGTTCCGCTTACAATAATAAAATCCTTTGCCACACCGTTTATCCAGTCGGGTTTGCGGCCGCTCTTTTCCTGGACTTTTGGCTGGGCAAAACCTGAAAGGGTAAGAAGAGAGAGGACCAGGATGAATGTCAGCTTTTTCATAGGGAAGGATTTGGTATTATTGCTCTTTTGAGAGCTTATCCATCTCTTCGTTGAAGACCTTTTCGAATTTCATCCTGTCGTAGTCGAGCTGAAGCTGCTGGTTTTTGGATACTCCTGAGCTTATGTTGTTCATCAGGTCATCTTTTGCCATCTCAACGGCGATGTATGAATAATAGAGTCCGTCGTCCTTTGTGAACATCTTGGAGCAGGCGGTTGCCACCCCCGAGAGTTGCTGATTGACTACATCCCTTACCATCT
>Ga0247841_10009994_pt1 | contig 13074 bp, 17 predicted proteins | sample LaCruzMarch2015__2_FD_192410 | JGI IMG/M metagenome (GOLD analysis project Ga0247841, IMG submission 192410) | Freshwater microbial communities from meromictic Lake La Cruz, Castile-La Mancha, Spain - LaCruzMarch2015_18m | ecosystem: Environmental > Aquatic > Freshwater > Lake | place: Spain... | reverse complement strand
AATTTGGTTTCTCATAATACCCTAGAAAGGCTAGAATATGCAACATATCGGAGCATTCATGGAAATGGAATTTTTCAGATTACAGAAACTGGAAAGGGTTATTTGATAGAAAACACGGAAATAATTGAGTATCTTTTAAGTAACAATTTTGCTTATAAGGACATTAAGGATAGTTTTGAGGATGTCTCGGTTGCTAAAGAAAATCGAAAGAAAGTCCTCACCTATGACGAAAATCTAATGATTACTGAAGGCACTAAAAGAAACAGGAATGTTATTTTATATACACGTTCTAGTAAGCTTAGAGATTTCGCTATAGAGAAGTATACAGTAGGTGGGCACATTAAGTGCGTAGTATGTCTTTTTGATTTTTTTGATTTTTACGGAGAAATCGGGAAAAACTATATCGAAATACATCACGTGAAACCGGTTTTACAATATGAGGAGGAAGAAGAAGATAAATTTTTGAAGGATGCTCTAGAAAATGTAATACCGGCATGTTCTAACTGCCATCGAATGATCCATCGAAACAGACAGAATCCATTAAGCGTAGTAGATTTAAAAGTTTGTATTAAAGAGGACAAGTAAAATTAAGGGCGCTTTTAGCTTCCCAAGATTCCTATTAGATTTTCCCTACTTCTAAAACTAGATGAAGCTTTGGGTTTTTAAAAAAATAAAGGGGTAGTGATAAATAGAAACGGTCTATAATTTTCAAAAGTCTCAAAATAAGTTAAAGTTAAAAAATGCGAACGCCAAATCGGTCAGATGGTCTCCGAGCTTTACGGTTTGTCAGGAGAGGAAATTGAGATTGGGGAAATTCGTAAAAATATCTAAAATGCAAGACTATGGTTTTTTGTTTTTGGGAGCAAATTATTTGGCTATTAGTAAAAGGGAGATGAAAATATGACTCTTTAATATCAACTATTACTTCATCAGGAATCGTTTTAACTACTGATAGTAGACAGACTTATAAAAATAATGCAGGTGCAATACGAATTGGTTCTGATAGTGTAATGAAGCTTTTTAAACTCACCGAGTTTTCAGGAGTTGCTATCTCAGGTAAAGCTTTTCTTAATGAGGAAAACCAGCCGGCTAAGGATGTTGGTTATTTCATTAATAAATTTAAAAAAAGTGAAGATATAAAAAATCTATCCGTGAAAGATATTGCCTTGAAACTGAATAAATACCTCGGTGATTTATTTGTAAACAAGGAAAAGGAAAATTTGAGAAAATTAATCGATACCGAAGTAGGTAAAGTAGGTGGGACTAATCTCAATTTTTTAACTAGTGATGACCATTTGGTTCCATATTTATATACTGATAAAGACGGTAAAACAGTTTCAAACGCTGGATGGATTGAAACTATTAATATGATTGTAGTGGGTACTGATAAAGACAGTGTCGGAAGAGCTTATTCCATTTTTGTGCCAAAAGGAATTACAATTGAAAGAGATACCAAACAATGTGGTGCACTGTGGGTTGGGCAGACTGATGTTCTTGCAAGAATTGTTAAAGGCTATGCCCCAGAAATTGAAAATCTTAATTTTGTGAAAGAAGCCCTAACAAAAAATAATGCTGCGACTTTAGATCAACTTAATAAAATGGAATATATTATTAATTGGGGCACAATAACCCTACAAGACGCTATTGATTTTTGTGTTTTGATGACTCGTACAACCGAGAGTATACAGAGATTTTCGGATGGCACCATGTTAGCTCCGGGCGGAATTGCTGGAGTTGGTGGTGAAATTGATATTGCTGTTATCACTCCTGAAAAGGGATTTACCTGGCTTAAGAAGAAAAAGTTAAGAGCCGAGGAAGCAGAACTTGCATTAGAAGAGGAATGATTTCGCTGCCCTAGGTAAATAGTGATACATTAGAATTCCGTGGATACTGTTTAATTCAAGAAGATAAGTGTAATGTCCCTATAATTTCATAGCGGTTTTTTAGCAGAAAATTAAAGAAGTTTGAGGAGAATAGGCGAGATATGAAGGTTTGGTTAAGATTACAGAAATTAAAACGCGAATTACGGAAGATAGAAATAGCACACAATAAATTTCAATCAACCGAGAAATATAAAAGTTTAAGTCGGGATGATAAAGAAGCGGAAGATTCTGCATTCTATAATGTTGATTATTTGCCAATATTTGAAGAAATAGAACAAATTAGAACGGGAAGATTTTTATCAAAGGTTCGGCGTTATGGGATTCCTTACATTTCATGGTGGGATGATAAAAAAGAGGAGTGCTGGCAAGAGGGGGGTTATTCGGGGAAGCATTATTTAACTATAAACGGCTACCATAAATTACGTCAAGCAATTAGAGAAGAACAAAAGGCGCGTAGAGAGGCGATTGTAGGTTGGATTCCTTTAGTAACGGCATTAGCAGGGCTTTTAGGTATAGTAACAGGTTTGTTATCAGTAATTAGATACTGGTATAAATAGTGAAAGTTGTTTCTAATTTTATAGTATAGTAAGGATAATAAGGAGTATTGCAATATGCAGACCATAAAGCAATCCAAAGGCGGTATTGAATATCTTATCGGTAAATTAAAAGAAGGTGATAAAATAATCACAAGGGTGATATTTTGGAAAATACCTCACAAAACTAAAGAAGATGAGGTCGCCTTAAAAATCGGCCGCTATGAAAAAAAAGGATTTATTTTCGAGGTTCCTGAGTCAGCTAGTCCAAAAAGTGAGCTGACATTAGGTGGAGAAGAATTCCAAGCGTTATTAGATTTTCTGCATGAAAATTACGAACCTTTTAAATTGGGTATTAAGAAATATATTCCTATAGATGAGAAACTTGATTTAGAGAATATAAATCATTTAAAAGCGATCTTTGATAATAAAGACAAGCATAAAGTTTTAGATTTTATTGCAAAAAATAATATATTGCCCGATGAATTAATTCCTGGAATTCAATATATTACAAGAGTTAAGGCGATAAATAAATTTGAAGGGATGTTAAAAGAAAATTTATCTGAACATGACTGGCAAAGATGGTTCAAGGATAACGATTGGGTATTGGGAAGTGAATTTGTAAGAATTTTAGATGAGCGAGGTATAGATACTGATAATATTGCTGATTATTTAATGCAAGCTTACGATGGATTTGTCGATATTATTGAAATCAAAAAGCCTTCTCCAGATATTAATTTTTGGCATTCAGTTAAAGATCATGATAACTATACTCCATCTCAAGATTTGATAAAGGCGATTACTCAATCTACTAAATATATATATGAAGTCGAACGGGAAGCAAATAGTATAAAATTTCTTGAGCGTGTTGGCCAAGTTAAAACCATAAAACCAAGATGTGTATTGATATTTGGAAGATCCGATAATTGGAATGATAGCCAAAAAGAGGGCTATAGAATTCTTAACTCAAGTTACCACAATCTCACTATTTTAACTTACGATCATGTTTTAAGCAGAGCTAAACGGATATTGCAAATAAGTTAACAGAAACAAGTTGGATAGGGGGGGCATATGGCTGAAGGCGGATTTTTAGTTAAGTTTGATGGAAAAGAGGTTGCGCGTTGCTATGCGGTGGCATTTGATTATGATGAGCGGCAATATATGATCAATGATACTAAAAAGAAGGAATTACCGTCAGTAAGGAAGATAACCATAGAAGTAGAAGAAGGATAAATTTCTGCTAAATGAAAAGACGCTTAATTAGTTTTTTAATAGCCCTTGTTGTGTTAGGAATAACCGCAAGGGCTTTTTGCTATCAAGCCGAAGTAGTAAATATCAGCGGAAACAAATATTTTCCTGCTGTAAAAGAAGCTTTGGCAAAAGCAAAGAAATCAATATACTTGGTAATGTTTACGATAGAGTTATCCGGGGAGAAGCAAAATTCAAAGGCCAATCAGCTGATAAATACAATTATTGCAGCAAAGAATAGAGGGGTGGATGTAGAAGTTGTTTTAGATCAGAATGTGGATTTTGTCCAAAGAAAGTATCCAAGTGACTGGGAGATAAAAATTAAGAGTACGAATGCCTGTAAGCGCCTTAAAGACGCGGGAATAAAGGTTTATTATGATGATCCTGTAAAATATGTCCACGCTAAAGCTGTTGTTATAGACAAGAAAACAGTTATTTTAGGAAGCACGAATTGGACGGAAGCTGCTTTTGACAGAAATGTTGAAGTAAGCGTTCTGATTGAGTCAAAAGATTTAGCTCAAGAACTATTAAATTATTTTAAAACCATAAAAAAAGAAGAATACGTTGAATTTGTAGGTAAGTCAACCTCAATTAGCCGGAGTTTCTTGGAAAGCCAGAAAATTGCTCCGCTTATGGTAAAAAATCAGGCAGAGCGGGCTTTTGATGTTTATTTGTATCTGCTTTGGAAGTTTGATGGAAACCCCGGAGGTAAAATCTTGTTTTCCTATGACAATCTTGCCAAACATCTTGGAATTTATGAAGGCTGGAATACTACGGATTATAGAAGGCAGATTATAAAAGTTCTGAGGGAGTTAGAGCAGGAATATAAACTAATAAAGTTTGAGTCGCGTTATGCAAAAGAGGCGGGAATAACCCTGCTTAATTATGAAGACCCGGGGAAAGTTTACACAATACCCCAAGAACAATATTTTGGGCTGCCAGATGATTATTTTAATTTTGGGTGGAATAGAGAGGTATCTTTTAGGGCAAAGTTTTGTTTCTTAATAAACCTAATCTGTTCTAATATTAGCGATACAAAACCATATTGGTCTGAAAGTGTAGCTGTGATAACCAAGCAATTCGGCGGAGTAAGCCAGGGTATTGTAAATATGGGAATGGGTGAATTAAGAAGAAAGAAGTTGATTGATGTAAGATATGATCAATTTTCCGATAAGCCATATGACGAAAGAGCGCCGAAGATGTATAAACTTTTGAAGTTTTATGATCCGAAAGAGTTGGAATTGAGGCTGAAAGCAATAGGGGATAAATACGGAGAAGTATCGTATAGTAAGGCAAGAAAATACGCGGAAATGGTTTTTGAAGAAAACAATCCCGAAGTAATAGAAGATATAATCTTAAAGACAAAGCAATACGGCGAGATGAAAGTAAAAAAGGCATTTGATTTGATTGGTCAGAAAAATATAGATAACCCAAAGAGAAGCTATGGTTATGTAGTGGGGATAATGGAGAACATAAAAGATATCGAAGATTGATAAGATAGAACCTAAGATTCCTAGGAAGTTAGCAGACGCTTTTCAGATTAGTTTAGATGAGCTTATATGGAGAAAGTAAAAAAATGAAGAAAATATCCTTAGTACAAATAAAAGAAAATCGTAAGGGCAAGGTTATAGAGATTCTGGGAGGTACAAACTTGCAGGAAAGACTGATGAACATGGGCGTGTATAAAGGCAAAGAAGTTACCAAACTTAGTCATATTGGCTTAAGAGGGCCCGTAGTGATCAAATCAGGCAGAAGTATTTTTGCCTTAGGACACGGCGTAGCGGCTAAGGTAATATTGGAGCAAGAATGATAAAGAAGATTTATCTAATTGGCAATCCTAATGTCGGAAAAAGCGTGGTATTTTCCCGCCTTACCGGTGTCCACGTAATCTCCTCTAATTATCCAGGCACAACCGTAGAGTTCATCAAGGGTTATTTGAGTTTGGGAGATAAGAAGATTGAAGTCGTAGACTTACCGGGAACATATTCATTAGGGCCGACTTCAAGTGCCGAAGAAGTAGCCGTTTCCTTATTAAAAGAATATCCTAGAAATGAAATCGCTGTGATTAACATACTTGATTCGACTAATTTAGAGAGAAATCTACTTTTAACGTTACAGTTGATTGAAGAAGGATTCCCGACAATCGCCTGTTTAAATATGTGTGACGATGCTGTTCATAGGGGAGTTCATGTCGATATTAAGAAGCTGGAGGAAATCTTACAGATTCCGGTGATTTCAACCTGTGCCGTAACTGGAGTGGGTATAAAATTATTAATCGATAGAATAAGAGAGGCAGTGCCTGTTTCAAGGGATAAGCTTTCTCATGAAGAATTATGGAAAGAGATAGGACATATCATTGAGCAAGTTCAACATCTCGAACACCGTCATCACAGGTTAAGAGAGGTGTTAGAGGATGCGTCCGTGCGGCCTTTGACGGGCCTCGTAATGGCATCGGGAATCATATATGTATCATTTAAGATCGTTAGGTTTATAGGTGAGTTTATAATCAGTAGAATAACGGATCCGTTTTTTTATGGTACTTTCCAGAATTTGCTGGAAAAATTGACGTTTCATTGGCAGGAAAAAAGTTTTTTGTTCCATTTATTAATCGGCGATTTGGTTAACGGGAACATAGATTTTAAACAATCGCTGGGAGTGTTAACTACTGCTCCTTATATCGAATTTGGTATGGTATTACCATATGTGATATCGTTTTATCTTGTACTAAGCCTTTTAGAGGACATAGGATACTTACCGCGTCTGGCCATATTATTGGATAACCTGTTGCACCGTCTTGGTCTGCATGGTTACGCCATTATACCGGTACTTTTAGGTTTCGGTTGTAACGTCCCCGGAATATTATCGACGCGTGTCTTGGAGTCAAAGCGAGAAAGATTTATCGCCTCGACTATTATTTCTATCGGTGTGCCATGTGTCCCGTTGCAGGCGATGATCATTGGGCTATTGGGTGCATTCGGCGGGTTTTATGTAGGCGGAGTATATCTGGTATTATTTTTTATAATTCTGGTATTAGGGTTGATTTTAAACCGCGTGCTACCCGGATATAGCCCTGAATTCCTGTTAGAAATTCCTCCTTACAGATTTCCACCCTTGGCAATCCTGGGAAGAAAATTATATTTTCGCGTTAAGGGTTTTTTGATTGAGGCGGTGCCGATTGTCTTAATAGGTGTTTTGGTCGTCAATACTCTTTTATATTTTAAATTATTTGATATTGTGACAGGGATATTCGCGCCGGTTATTCACGGCCTATTCGGCCTGCCAAAAGAAGCAATTGTCGCTCTCGCTATCGGTTTTTTAAGAAAAGACGTCGCTGTGGGCATGTTAGCGCCGCTAGGCCTTTCCGCTAAGCAATTATTTATTGCAGCAACATTGTTGGCAATATCGTTTCCGTGTATCGCCACGTTTATAGTTTTATGGAAAGAACTCGGCGTGAAAGATTTGATCAAATCTACTCTTATTATGATAACCGTTAGCATTATTGTTGGCGTGATGCTTAATTTTGTGATTCTACGCTGAACAGTCCTTGAAAGGTGCGGGTATGGATCAAAAATTGGTTTTAAAAATCCAGAAAGGCGAATTAACCGAGCATATAATATATAAAAAACTTGCCGGAATCGTAAAGAATAAAGAGCATGGCGAGTTGTTGGAGAGAATCTCAAGAGAAGAACTTAAACATTATAACGTATTTAAAAGCTTAACGGGCAAAGAAAGCTCACCGGATAATTTCAGGATATTTTTGTATGTTTTTATAGCGCGGTTTTTGGGGCTTAATTTCGGCCTTAAACTGATGGAGTCAGGAGAAAATCTGGCGCAAGACATTTACAAGAACCTAATTAGTATATCGCCGGAAGTGGAGTTGATAATATGTGAAGAAGAAAAGCATGAAAAAGAGATCATTGAGCTTATAGACGAGGAGCGGTTGAAATATATCGGCTCCGTAGTTTTGGGCTTAAGCGATGCGTTGGTAGAGCTTACCGGAGCACTTGTCGGATTAACTTTTGCGTTGGCAAACGCTCGAGTTGTGGCGACAGCAGGCGCTATTACGGGCATTGCTGCTTCCTTATCAATGGCGGCATCCGAATTCCTTTCGACTAAATCAGAAGGTGGGGGCAAAAATCCTATAAAAGCATCAGTCTATACGGGCATCGCCTATATACTTACCGTAACCATCCTAATACTGCCGTACCTCTTATTTAGCAATCTCCTAATTTCCATCACTGTTATGCTCATGAACGCAGTTATCATAATATTTGCGTTTACCTTTTATATTTCAGTCGCAAAAGGGCTTAACTTTCGTAAGCGGTTTCTAGAGATGGTCTCGATTTCACTCGGAGTCGCCGCACTCTCATTTCTGATAGGGCTAGGCGTACGGGCCGTACTAAAAATAGAACTATAATTCGCAAATTTTCCGCAAAAAATTTATTTACCGTTTGACAGCTTTGTGTCCGTATAGTATATTATTGGCATATGCCAATAACTAAAAGGAACGTTTATGCCAAGGCCCTGTAGATGTAGGCGTATCCGTTGTAAACCCGATACTAATTATTTTAAACCTCGCGGTATCCCTGTGGATATGCTTGAAGAGGTAAATCTAACCTTAGATGAACTAGAGGCAGTGAGGCTTGCGGATTTTGATGGCCTTTATCAGGAAGACGCAGCTAAGAAAATGGTTATTTCCCGGCAGACCTTTGGGAATATTATAAAGTCAGCCCATAAAAAAATTGCGGACGTTCTTTTAAATGCGAAAGCATTAAAAATAGAAGGTGGAATGGTTAAAAAGGTAGGTTAAATGAATAATGTAATAGAACAGGATCAGGATAGGTTAAGACTATTCAAGAGGTATGGCTACGATATTCCCAGGGCTAGAAAATTTATTCTTACAAAAGCTAAAATTTTAGGAAAGAGAATTCTTGAGGTTGGCACAGGCCGGGGGCAGATGACAGTTACTTTGGCAAAGAATGATTTGAAAGTAGTTTCAATCGACTTAGATAGGAAAGCACAAGAGACAGCTAAGATAAAACTTAAAAGCCTTAAACTTAATAAATCTGTATTGCTCAAGAATATGAATGCTGAAAGGTTAAAATATAAAGGTAACTCTTTTAACGAAGTTGTTTCGGTCAACTTTATTCACCATGCTAAAAATCCGGTTAAATGTTTAAAGGAAATGATAAGAGTAGCGAAAAACAAGCTTGTTATTGCTGATTTGAATAAAAGGGGTGAGAAGATTATGGAAAAAGTACATGGATTAGATGGTCGCAGTCATGCAGCTTCTAAAATGTCATTACAGGGCGTAAAGGCATTTTTGGATAAAGCGGGGTTGAGCGTTAAGGTTTATAGGGACAGTTGTCAAACCATTATAATAGCTAGGAAAGGAGCAGTAAAATGAAAATTTGTATTCCAACAGAAACAAATGAAGGCAAGAGTGCGAAGGTTTTTGGACATTTCGGCAGTGCGCCATATTTTACCATCGTTGACACAGAGAAAGATTCCGTAGAGATTATTGACAATGCAAACCAACATCATGCGCACGGTATGTGTCAGCCAATGAACGCGTTCATAGATAAAAAGATTGATGCTGTAGTTACTGGTGGAATGGGTAGCCGGGCGGTTGGAAAGCTTAATGAGGGCGGGATTAAGGCTTATCGGGCTATTCCGGGAACGGTTGCAGATATTATCAGTCAGTTCACCAAAGGCGGGCTTGAGGAAATAACCGTCCAGAATGCCTGCGCGCAACACGGTTGTCATTAATTACGGAGGTTACTTTCATTGCTGAAGGGGTTACAAAATGGTAACGCTTTATCGGCCAATAGTGAATTATTTGTTTATGGAATAAAGGAGGTTAAGTGAATCTAGTTTGGGCTTTGGGAGCAAGTATTGTTGTAAGCTTAATTTCTTTCGTTGGTGTTATTAGTCTGTTTTTAAAGGAAAGCATGCTCAGTAAAATTCTTCTTTTTCTGATTAGCTTTTCTGCGGGAGCATTGATTGGAGGAGCGTTTTTACACCTCATCCCGGAGGCAGTAGAGAAAAGCGGACATAGCAGTGAAGTATATTTATTTGTTATCGTTGGATTTATTTTATTTTTTATATTAGAGAAGTATCTGCATTGGCGCCACTGCCACAAAGGAAAATGCGAGATTCATACGTTTACGTATCTTAATCTTGTTGGCGATGGGGTGCATAACTTTATAGACGGTCTTATTATCGGTTCTTCTTTTGTGGTGAATATCAATTTTGGAGTCGCTACGTCTTTCGCGATTATTATGCACGAAATTCCTCAAGAAATAGGCGACTTCGGCGTATTGGTTTACGGGGGATTGAGTAAAAACAAGGCATTATTCTATAACTTCTTATCAGCTATAACAGCCATCTTAGGGACTGCTATTGGTTTTGCTCTTGCTAATGTGTCAGATGTTTTCTTAAAATTGCTTATGCCGGTGGCGGCAGGAGGCTTTATTTACATTGCTAGTTGTGATCTTATCCCAGAACTGCATAAGCAACAGGATATTAAGAAAGCCACGCTTTCAATGATAGTTTTTATACTTGGCGTGGTATTTATGTATTTCGCGGCGGCAATACAGCATTAACATTATGAAAATTAAAATTATAGCTATAGGTTCCAAGTAAGTGGGAGCGGTTCATCCGCAGGTGGGGTGTTCTAAGGAAGGAGGTATTCTAAAATTATGAAAATTGGAATAATTATTTCGAGTAATGATGTTGAAACATGCTGGAATGCGTTTCGATACGCAAACTTTTGCCTCGGTCAGAAAGATGAAGTAAAGGTGTTTTTGACTGGCAAAGGCGTTGAATATCAGAAAATAAGCACGGAAAAGTTTAATACGATTGAACAGGCGCAGAAATATTTGCAATCTGGTGGTAAGATATTTGCCTGTGGAACATGTATCAAATCCAGGAATGAAGAAGGCACCGAAATGTGCCCGATTAATACGATGAAGGATATGTATGAAATCGTGAAGGAGAGTGATAGGGTTGTAACATTTTAGATATCAAGTTAGAATCCCTAATGGTGTTTTTTGTTGACAAAACAGCTCTTTAGTATTACTATTCTACTATTAGTAACACAGGAGCATAAATGGCAAAACTAGTACGTTTTGGAGTATCTTTAGAGCAGGATCTTCTGGAAAAATTTGATCGCCTAACGAAAGAAAAAAGCTATACATGCCGTTCCGAAGCTTTTCGTGATTTAATCCGTCAGGAGTTAATCCAGAAACAGTGGCAAAGCGGGCACGAGATTGCCGGAGCCATCACTCTTATATATGATCACCATAAGAGAGAATTGGTTAATAAACTTATGGATATTCAGCATAATTTTGGAGATATGATTATTTCTTCTCAGCATGTCCATTTAGATCATAGCAATTGTTTGGAGATTATTGCGGTTAAAGGTTCTCCGAAAGAAGCTCAAAAGTTAGCTGATAGTTTAAAATCAGTAAAGGGGGTGAAACACGGGACGTTGAGTATGTCAACTACAGGTAAAGATATTTAATCGGTAATATTTTTTTGTCTATTAGTAGCACGAATATAATATTAGTAGCACAAAGGAGGATAAAAATGCTACGCAGAATTCTGGTTTTACTATCAATAGGGTTTATCGTGTTTTCTATAAATACAACCGTTACCGCAGATGAAGTTCCTGGATCCGCAGCCCAGGAAGAATGGTCACCTCCTTCCGCAGGTCCGATTACAACTTGGACTGCGCCTCTATGCGAAAAAGGTAAATTCGCTATCCAGCCTTTCTTTTTCTATAATCGGACAAGAGGGGAATTTGATGCAGATGGAAAATATCATGGTGGTGATAAGGAACATCAATATCAAGAACAGCTTTTTATGCAGTATGGTATTACCGACAGGTTAGAAGTTGATGGTCAGATAGTTTATCAGGAGAACTATGTAAAGCAGGATGGTGTTAGTGCACATGCACAAGGTTTTGGAGATAGCTATCTTTTTCTGCGTTATTGTGCTCTTGAGGAAAAGGGCTGGTTACCGCACATAACCGGTTTAATACAGCTTAAGGTGCCTACAGGAAAATCCGAACATTTGGACTCGGAAAAAATGGAAACCGATTCCATGGGTACTGGTTCCTGGGATCCTGGATTTGGTATTAATTTAACTAAGAAATTAAAGCCATTTATCTTCCATGCTGATGCTGTTTATAGTTTCCCTCAGGGAGGAACGCGTATTGACGAGGTAAAGACGCGTTATGCCAGTTATCTTAATTATGATTTTGGAGTGGAATATTTCCTGCCAAAGGGTTTTAATCTTTTGCTTGAAGTGAATAATTTCTTACAAGGGGATCAGTGGCAGGATGGAGCCAGGGTTCCTTCTTCGGATACAAAGTATCTAACGGTTTGTCCGGGTATAGGCTGGTCAAATGATAAGGTACAATTCTTATTGGCTTACCAGAGGACACTGTGGGGAGTTAATGCAGATGCTAATGATTTAGTGATTTTAACTGGAGTTTATACTTTTTAAAAGGAGGGGAAAATGTGGCTAGCAACAACTTCTATCGCGGCAGCGGGCGCGACTTTAGGTAAGTTTGTTTTACCCAAGGATTATAAGTTAGGTTTTTTAGCTTCAATGCTATGGGGAGCAGCAGTAATGATTCTTATCGACCATATATTAGGATATGAAGGTGGAGCATTTTTAGAGAAGACAACAGATGGTATGATTAAGAATAGTGTTGTATTAGGAATTGCAATGTTGGTGCCTGTGTTTGTAATATGGGGGATTTCACTTTTAATTTCAAATTTAAAAAGGAGGTAAAGATGGCTTGTTTTCTTGTCCCAACTGCTGCGGCAATAGTAACAACTGTCGTAGGAAAAAAAGCTAGTGAGAAATATCATTTCAATTGGTTAAATTCAATGTTGTGGGGTGGAGTGGCAATGTTGGCAATCGAGCATATCTCTCACGGAGAAATTGTCCTTTACCCGCCTTTTCTCACCGCTGGTCTTCCTGAAGTATTTCCAGAGATGATGAGGGTAGGTATTCCTATGACCCTATCTATTTTTCTGATATGGGGGATAATGGTAGCAGTAGCCGCGAGAGTGAGTAAAAGAGTACCATATATGGAGACGTAATAAAAAAATAACTTTTCAAATAGGAGCATCTTTAGAGTAATCTGGGGTGCTCCTATTTTTTTATGATCACACACTTATTTTTCTGGTTTCTTTTATCTATAATCTGTGGTAAAATTCTTCTATGCTTTGGCCTAAAAGGATAGGTCAGGCAAAATTTTGCCCGCACCAAAATTTTGCCAGTCGGCTTTAAAGTGTTGACCGCAAGAGGCGCGGCATTAGCGCCGTTAGAAGTAGTTTTTAGTAAGGCTTAGGCGCAAAGCGGCCGAACCCTTATAAACTTTAGTTTTTACTTGT